>JFJP01037209.1_pt1 | contig 37428 bp, 48 predicted proteins | sample 431651 | NCBI WGS metagenome assembly JFJP01 (sample SAMN02602958, study PRJNA72255) | Microbial mat metagenome, whole genome shotgun sequencing project. | biome: fresh water; feature: sink hole; material: water; isolation source: purple microbial (photo- and chemosynthetic) mats found in... | reverse complement strand
GTTGCCTGATGATCGCATTTGACACTGCTCGCCGGCACATCGTGCTCGATAGCGCGAGTGTCACTGCGGCCACCATCTGGTCACGCTGGGCAGACTGGCACGCCAGCAACCCGCAATGGCCGCTGGCTTTTCGGCTGGCTGGTGGCGACGATCTTGGCGGTGGCTTGTCCATCCCGCCTTACTTCTTTCTGCAGTCTGGCTGGCGGGTGCGTCCGATGGAGGCCAACCATTCGCTGACCATCACCGGCAACCTGTTCGTCGAAGGCGGCGGCGTGCCCGTGGTGTCAACGCTTGGCACGTATCAGGTCAATGTGAACTACACCGTTCCGGTGCAGGCGCAGGGAATTTCCGTTTCCGGTGGAAGTGGGGTCACGCTCTCTGAGATAGAGTCTTCTTCGATCTTGGCTAAACAAGCGAATGTCCTCGCTATCGAGGCTGCTCTACCGACTCTGGCAACTCTAGAGAAACAGAATGAGATTCAGAGTGATATCAATAATATATCTGTATCAACTTCGTCCATAAACACGCCAGCAGTTGGGTTTCAGCTGGTTTCTGGCTCACAGACAAATACCTTCGAAGCAACCAGGAACTTCAATAATTCAGCGCACATTATTGCAGCAGTTGCAAATTCCTTGGAGGCAATTTATACATTCGATGTTGGTTTAACGGGTGTGCCGGCACAGCTCACAATGTTGAGTCACGTCACACCAAACCACGCTGCTGTCGATGTATTCGCATATAATTACAGAAGCCTTCAGTGGGATCAGATCGGCGAGGTAGTTGGCTCAAAGAATAATCTTGTGACCAATTACTTCATGTATTCGACGCATGTTGGTCATCTTCCTGGTGAGATTGGTGATGTGAGAATACGGTTTGTTAATCAGACACCGATGGCAACATCGATGACAATCGATCAGATGTTTGTTTCATTTGCGACAATATATCGAGAGGATGGCTATTCAGCACATGCTCTTTCAGCAACACTCAATTCAATTGTTTTACCAATTGGTGCTTCGGCGATTGATGACTATTACACACCGTGTCTGGTTACCGTCAATCACGGCACCGGCGCACAACAATTCGCCAAAGCCACTTCGTATGATGGTCTAACGCGAACGTTGAGTCTTGAATCTAATATGGCTGTCACGCTAGACCTGACAAGTCATATAACACTTCGACCGTGGGCAACAGCAGACGTTTCCCAGAATTCTATAACACAAATATCTTCTCAGGTATCTGCACTGACCCCATCGCAATCAACGATGATTCTTGAGATGTATGAATTACTTGGTCTAAATCCTGCAAAACCGCTGGTTGTAACCGAAACTTCCAGATCGGTTGGGACTATCAGCCAGAACATTCTGGCAGACGCAACACAGACAATCGTTTCAAGAAATGTTTGATCACAGGAACATGGCCGCGTCCGGGTTATTCCCTGGCCTGAAGTCGACTCTTTCCATAGCGAACCTAGGGCACTTCGAACGCGAAGTCATAATCGAGCCGGTCGTTCGTTCTGGTGGTGGCGGTTATGTTCGCGCACCTATTGGGATGAAACCCGATAGATATAGAGTCACAGTTCGGGTAAAATTCAAGGGAAAATGGCACGAAGAGACAAGAATCGTTGATGATAATGAAGCTAGAGTGGAGGCGAAAATCAACGGGATAAAGGTATTCACCGAAAATGACGTAATGATCTCGGTTAATGGTGTTCAGGTCAAGAAACCGATGGATGATCTGGCTGTGGGAGCAAGAACGCTAAATAGATAGTAACCTATTTCTCGATGGACCAAAATGAGCATTGCAAAAATCAAAATCGACGAGCAAACGAAACTGGAATTTGCCATTTCAATCACGGGCGCTGGCGGAGTTCCACAATCTAGGTTTATTATTGAGGGGAAGGATTATTCTATCGCCTTCCCTTGTCGACAGACCAATGAAGGTGTTGAGGTGGATATCCACGGGCTTAAGAATATGTTCACAGCCGGTGATTACCAAGCCACATTGGAGGTGTTCCTGGAGAACAAGGTCTACACTCCCCTGAAGGATACCATCACACTAGAGCCTTCCGTTGAGATCACCACAAAGACCAAGCCAGTCCTGACCAAAGAGTCCGTCAAGGTAGAAAAAGTTACGGTCAAGAAGTCAGTCATCAATGAAGACTTGCTGAGAAAAACTCAGGCTGCGACAATCATCGCTAAATCCCTGGGCTATACACCAGAAGAAACGGAAACTCCTAGATCTATCATCGAGAACTCCATCAAGTCTCAGTCTGCTCTGAGCAACGATCAGAGAAAGACACTACAGGAAATGTTGAAACTGGCAGAGTCGGTTGGCATCGAATATGATCAATCACTCTATCCCCTAATTGTAGAGGAAAAGAAGCCCCCTTCTGGGGATGATATGTCGGAGGAAGAACTCGATGATATCGTGAATTCCATCGACTCTTTCGATGATATTGATCACGCATATGATGATGATGAGCTCTCTATTGTTGATCAAGAAACAGGTGAAGAACTGAAAGAAGAGTTCGAAGAATCGGGTGAGATCAATGAAGTTCTGTCCCGCTCGGAGAGGCTGAAGTCGAGAATTCGCTTTGCAAGAACTGCGTCCAAGCGTATGAGAAATATGCAAATCGCACTTCGGAAACACAGCTCAGCAGCAACTATCAACAACAGGGCGCGTAGAGTTGCTGTTAAAGCAATCGAGCAGAAATTGGCTCGTGGTAAGGACCCAAAGAACCTGACTCCTGCGGAGAAGGAAAGAATCGAAAGAATCATCCAGAAGCGCAGCAAAGCAATCGGTAGGTTGGCTCTGAAGTTGGTACCAAGAATCAAGAAGATCGAGAAAGATCGACTGACACACGCAACTTTCACTAGGAAATGAGATGAAAAAAGAAGATCAGAACGAATCCATGGTTATCCGGAGGGGGAAAGACGGTAGAACCATGGTTTCCGCAGAGATGGCACTGAAGGCAGCAAAGGAGCGCGCAAAGGGGGTTGGTATGGGCGACAAGAAGCGACCAATCACCATGCACGATCACTTGAAATCGATTATGGGAAGATTCACCAAGAATGAGTCAAACGACACCATTTCATTCAAGGGATACCGAGCACTGATCGATGAGGCTCAGAAATTCCTGGAAGATCATTGTTCGGTCGGTGATATCGTCACCCCGAATTCTGGCCCCCACAAGGGGATCGAACATACCGTAGTCGCCACACACGATGATGACATGTACACGATTGTTCCGAATGTCGATACGGAAGAAAATAAATACAGGGGTGGCGCGATCAAAGCGTCGGGCTCATCCTTTGTGAAACGGGTCGAGGAAGTGGCCTCCCCATTTGATATTCTTAAAGGCCCGGGTCACTGGAAATCATCGATCGACTGGACCAAAGATGATGACAAGTATGGCGATCGTTACGGCTACGATAAGAAGGATAAAGAAGAGCGCGGCATCACGCGACATCGCCAAACGGATGAAAAGCCAAAGAAAGACCCAAACGAGCCGAAGAAATCGGTGGGTCGCCCTAAGGGAAAATATGGCGAATACAAGCTCAATCGCGGCGACAAGGAACGTGCAGCGATTGGCGCCAAAGTGCATGGTAACCCAGATCGGAAGAAAAACCTGGCAGACACTGTTGCAATTCGCCGGGAATTCAAATCGGCAATGGATAAAGCTATCCGTGATCGACAGGAAGAAATTTACTGGCAATCACAAGAAAAGAAAACAAAGTAAACTCACTCGAAAGGACCAAAATGTCTATGTGGAACGTAACGGATGCTCAAGCATCACAACCAAAATATATCAAAGTCGGCCAAGTCTTCGGAGTTGGAGTGACTGCTGGTGGAACTGGCTTCACCCAAGACGCGGCGGTGACATTCTCAGCTGCTCCTGCGGGTGGTGTCACAGCAACCGGCACAGCAAATGTGACCGGTGGGGTAATCACTAGCGTCACAATCACCAACCCGGGCGCTGGTTATGTAACTGCCCCCACCGCTACTGCTGCTGGTGGAACCGGCGCTACTCTGACTCCGGTCAGTCGCCAGATCGAAGTGCCAAACTCGGAAATCGTGTTTGTCTCTGTGGAAGAGGCTGCTCTAGCCACCAACAGAGCAAAGGGGATTCGCACCCCGGGCTGGAACCGCGTCCAACAATATATGAACTCTTCTGGTGAAGTTCGATACAAAGTTGAACCACTGGTCGCTGTCAGTTACGCCAGCGCAACAGCCGGCGACGCCAAGGGGGATGATCTGGTTGTTGGTGATGTTGACATCACCATCACAGCTCAACCAGCAACCGCATCCGTTGTTGCTCCCACCACGGCTGCTTTCGCAGTCACTGCAACTGGCGCTACCACATACCAGTGGCAAGTCCAGACTGGTGGCGTTGGTGCGTATGCAAACGTCGCGGGCGGAACCGGTGCCACCACAGCAACCTACACCACAGCAGCAACTACCACCGACATGACCGGAAATCGCTATCGTTGCTTGGTCGGAAACGGGGGCACAGCACAGGTTATTAGCAAGGGCGCGCGTCTCGCAGTTGCCTAATCGGTAGATGCTGATGAAATCAGAAGTCGAATTTCTTCACATTGCTTTGCATTCATATGACAATATACAGTGCAACACAATGGAAGAATTCGACTCTGATCTGAATAGGATTCAGACCTTAAAGAAGCTGTTCATTAAGTTCGGAGTCTGCGGTGAGCTCAGCCACAGACTAGCATTAAATCACATCGTCGTGTTATTCAATGTATTCGGCAATTCCGCATTCGAGATGTTACTCTACAAGTTACCAAGAGAACATTACAAGTATATTTTTCCAATGTTGGATTTCCTTAGCCGATTGCCGGAAGGTCATGCCATCGAAGGTCACTGGGACGAGTCCCTTAGAAAAGAATTGGAGGCATTGTAATGGGAGTTATGAAAGCTGTTGATACGGCAATTGCCCTCAGGATTGTCTGGCTGTTGGTTACCCCAATTGAGACCACCAATGCGTTCAAGTTGGGTTTGATTGATAAGGATGGAAAGACTATCCGATCTGCGGAAACCCCCGAGGAGAAGAACGCCACTTCTATGTTACATCGACTGGTATGGAATCTCAAGAGAATGATTGGTCTGATTCCCGGTGGAAGCACAAGAATAGGTAGCTTGGCAGCAGCATATCTCCTGATGCGGGAAGCTGTGGAGAATGGTTGGTCAGAATCTGAGTTGAACGAACAAGTTCTATTAAGATTCAATGTAATTCAAGAGTCGATGGAAATCGATGAAGAACTTGATTCGATTCTGGATGAACTCATTGAATTGGCGGAGGATGCTCCTGCGAATGTAACGGGAGTCGCAGTCTCCACGGATACTCCGACAGTCAAGGGTGCATTACTGAAACGCAAGAAATACAAAGCGATCGAATTGCCATGATCGAGGGACTCGCATCATTTTTTGTCGGTACTGTCATTTACCCGATGATCATTCCGGGCATTGTTCTCGGTGCAGCTGCGATATTGTTCAGCTTCTTTATCCCAAGAACAATTGCTCAATTCAAGCTGGCATTCCTGATTGGTGGTGTGATTTCTGTATTGACATTTACCTACTTTGCAGGAAAACAATCCGAGTCGATTAGATGGGAAACCAAAGAGAAGGATTTGCAGGTCGAGATGGCGATCCTGAAGGCAACATCCGCAGAAGTCGAAACAATCATCGTGACCGAGTTTGTGACTAAAGTGAAAGAAATCGAGAAGATCAGGGTAGAATATGAAACAGTATATGTCCCGCAGTTCATCACTAAAGAAGCTGATTCTGCTTGCACTCTCACCAATGGTTTTACTCGGGTGCACGACTCCGCCGCAAAAAATGTGGTTCCCGGAACCCCCGAAGCAACTGATGCAGACCCCAGCGGAATTGCACTCTCTGCCGCGGCCGCAACAATTGCGACCAATTATCTCACCTGCCACCAAATAAGGGAGCAACTGATCTCCCTGCAGGATTGGGTTAGCAAACAACGGGAATTAGCGGAAAATGGCAGATTTCCATGAAGGTGCGATTAACGCGGGCCTGGATGCTATCGGCGCAGCATTGGGCCCGAGCTTCAGTATCTCCATATACACCGGGGGAAACCAGCAATGGTAAGTTCTCCATCAACCGGATCAGAACTTGTGCGTCTTTTCGCACCGACAGTTTGGTTGAATCCAGCATTGGCCAGAGAAAAGTACCTTACTTCTATAATTGAAGCAGATGGGGTTGGCCAATGGGACTGCTGGTTACTATAGAATCTTCAATCAAGACAGAACATCATGCAAGGAACAGGGGACAATTGCCTTGTTTGGGAATGTGGCCGACATGACCATCGATAATACATCAATTCGTTCTGGCCAGAGAGTCAGAATTCTGACAAAGAATTACAGGATCGCCTGATGGCACTAATTATCCGAGACAGAGTAAAGGAATTACCAGCGCCGTAGGCACCGGTAATATAACCCTTTCGGGGACAACTGCTCTTTCTTTTGCTCAGTTCAGTGGCGCAGGTCAGATTACAGCAGGTTCTGGTCTCACAAAGACCGGGAACACCATCGACATTGGTTCCGGCACTGGCATCACCGTGGGCGCAGATTCGATATCTATCGACACAACTGTTGTTGCGAGGAAGTTCACCCAAACTATCGGTGACGGTTCGCTGACTTCAATCAATGTCACCCATAACCTAAATACCCAAGACATCATCGCATCTATCAGGGAAGTTGCAACAAACGAAATAGTTGAGTGTGGTATCACAGCAACATCAACCAACGTGGCAACATTTCAGTTCGCAATCGCTCCAACTTCAAACCGATATCTCAGGTAACTGCTACTGGAGTGTCCCTCAGGCGTGAGAGGGTAATTGCCACGTCGTTACCCAAAGCATTCGAGAAACCTTCTATAGATAGACAACAGATATCGGCGATTTACCGAGCTTCCACAGTAGGGGCTATTCAGAATCGCGGTGATATGTTGTCTGCGGTATCTGAAAGGAAATCGATCGATGCAAATTCTAGGGTCGAGGAACCCGAAAATACCATCAGAGTTCGAACTGCAAGATCTGAGATCAGTGCAAATTGAACGAATTGGACCTTGCAGCCGATCAACTAATGGTTGATCGAGTTGTGGTGGGTCGGTGACTACTTCCCAGATAAAGTTATACGGAGCTTCCGCTGTTCGGCTTCGCCGATGTGCCTGCGGCACAGTTGCATTTCTTTTCATTGATTAACGACCAATCATTGACAACCGGCAGCCAGCAACCAACCTGTCGCAAACCATTCGCAGGATGCATACAATGCTATTATATCATATTCAAAGTCCGAAAAAATAATAATGGAGTCTTTTTGGAACTTTTTTAGAACTTTTTGAAAAATAGTTTTATTATTTTCATACAAAACTCCTAGTATAATTCATCACGTCACCTCTGAGCCGTGGAACTATGGAAACTATCAAAATCAAACCCCCAGTAGACCCAATCAATCCTAACTTTTATCTGGACAAGAATCAGATGCGCGAAGCGCTACGTGAATATCGAGTGGCATGCGCTGCCGCTGAGTTGGCTGGTCTACCCCTGCCGCAGATCCCAAACTACCTCGGGGAATGTTTCCTGAGGATCGCCAGGGGTCTGAGTCATAAGCACAATTTCCGAAATTACAGCTACGTGAATGACATGGTCATGGATGGGGTGATGACTTGTGTGCGATATATCAAGAACTATGACCCAGATCGCCTCGATTCGCAAAACCAACCAACATCTCCCCTGAGTTACTTCACCCAGTGCTGCCATTATGCATTCATTGGTAGGATTGGCATCGAGAAGAAGCAGTCTAGAGTGCGACGTGCCATCTTGATGCAGGCAGATATCGAATCTTATTCTGTTGGTGACTCGGATGAGGATACGGAGTTTATGTTGAATCTCTCGGAGATGGTAAAGAACCTTGGACCTGAGACCGAGGATGATCTACCATCCATGAAAGAGAAGAAGGTCAAGACCGGTCCGCTGGATGGTTTCTTCGGGGTTGATCATGAGTAAAGTTGCCATCCTCGGGGATGCCCACATGGGTGCCAGGGCCGGCAGTTCTCACTTCTCCGAATACTTTAATTCCTTCTTTGAGGGGACCTTCTACCCATACCTGATCGAGAATGGTATCAGGGAGATCATTCAACTTGGCGATCTGTTTGATGATCGTAAGCACCTTTCCCTGAAGGCATTCTATACATGCAAGCCAGTTTGGTTTGATAATCTCGCGAAGCATGGGATTCGGATGCATGTTCTTCTTGGTAACCATGACATTACCATGAGGGAATCGCTGAGAATCAACACCCCGGAGAGTCTACTGACCGAGTATATTAAGTCCGGCACCGTGGTGGTCTATAACAAACCAACCCAACTTGATCTTTACGGTACCAAGTTTGATATCATCCCATGGATCTGTGAGGAGAACAAGTCTGAGGTGGCGAAGTTCATGAAGAGGGGCGTGATCGGGGATATCTGCGTTGGTCACTTCGAGATTGCTGGCTTCAAGATGTATAGGAATGTCGAGGGCCACGGTGGGTTGGATCGATCTGCATTCGAGCGCTATGAGCGGACCTTCAGTGGGCACTATCACACCAGATCCGAGTCGGAGTATCCAAACATCCGGTACACCGGAACCCCTTATGAGATTACCTGGATGGATTGCAATGATCCTCGTGGGTTTGATATCTTTGATACGGGGACTCGTCAAGTTGAGTTTGTTCGCAATGAAAACTGCATGTTTCACAAGATCATCTATCGAGGGGAAGAAACAAAGGCCCCGACCGGTCTATCTGGTAAGTTCGTGAAGGTGGTCGCCGAGAAGAAGGATGGTCTATACAAGTTCGATCAGTTCATCCAATCCATCCGCGAACAGAACCCATATGATCTGTCAATCGTTGAAAACCTGAGCGAAGTTTACTCGGATATTGATGAGGATGTTGCGATCGAAGATACTCTGTCTATTGTCGACAGCTACATTCAGAATTCAGACATCGACGATAAGATCAAGGATCGAGTGAAGCAATATATTGGTGGCTTGTATACTGAGGCATTGAATGATCGAGTTTAAGACAGTACGGTTCAAGAATTTCTTCTCCTTTGGGAATGTCTTTTCTGAAATTGACCTGAGGAAATATGGTAAGACACTGGTCCAGGGAGAGAATGGGAAGGGGAAATCGGTCGGGACTACAGATGCCATTTGCTTTGCTCTCTATGGTAGACCATACAAGAGTGTTAACAAGATTCAGGTGATCAACTCGATAAACCAGAAGAACTGTGAGGTTCAGATTGAGTTCAAGATCGGCACCGATGAATACAGGGTGATTCGAGGGATCAAGCCGAACAAGTTCGAGATCTTCAAGAATGATAAGCTAGTCGAGCAAGAGGCAGCCCTTGCGGATTATCAGGGATACCTGGAGCGTCAGGTATTGAAGATCAACTTCAAGACATTCTGTCAGGTTGTTGTTGTTGGTAGCGCCAACTTTACTCCATTCATGCAACTGAGTGTGAGTCAGCGTAGGGATGTGGTGGAAGATATTCTGGATATCGCTGTGTTTGGTAAGATGAATGATATCCTGAAGGGTAGGATTGCGGACTCCAAGCAAAGGGAAAGGGACATCGCTTACCAGATCGATCTTTCTAAGAAGCATATTGAAGCCCAGCAAAAGATCATTCGGATCCTGGAGTCCGCAAAAGAGGTGCGCGTCAGGGAAGAGGAGGAAGCGATCGCTCAATTGGAGGTGAGTATCTCTAAGCTCACTGGGGATATCAATACCCTCATGGCGAATCGATTTCCAGTCGCTCCGTTGTTTCCCTGTTCTTCGAAACTGAGGGAGCTGGAGGCGATGCGCTCTGGTGCCATCTCCGAGATTGCTTCCCTGAAGAAAACCTCGGAAAAAATCGGCACCATCACCTCGTGTCCAACTTGTCTCCAGGGGGTCTCCGATCACCATCATGCGAAGATAGAGGAGGAAATTTCTAAGAAGATCGATCTCAAGAAGGTCGCTCTGGCTGAATTCGAAGAGGACATTCTCGCCCTCGAGAGTCAGAAGAAGTTATATGACGCGCAGAGACAGAGCAATGATGAAGTGAACCTTAGCATCTCTCTACTTGAGAATGAACTGGAAACTGCGCGTAACCTGATCGAAAAGAAGAGGGTTATCATCACTGGGATCCTCAAGAATCAGAAGGACATCGCGGCGGAGAGGGATCTGCTTCGGAGTCTGGCGACTTCCGGTATGGGTTACGCAAAGGAAAAGAAATCTCTCCTGGATGAGAGGGAACTGCAGGACCAGTGTTCCCTGCTGCTGAAGGACTCTGGTATCAAAGCGGCCATTGTTCGAGAGTACATCCCGATCCTGAACAAGCTCACCAATAAGTATCTTGGTGTCTTCGGCTTCTTTGTCAACTTCTCCCTGGATGAGAACTTCGATGAGAAGATCCTTAGCAGAAATCGGGACCAGTTCAGCTACAACTCCTTCAGCGAAGGGGAGAAGCGCAGAATCGACACTGCCATTCTCTTTGCCTTTCGACATATCAGTGAGATGAAGAACTCCGCAAACTGCAACATCTTGGTCCTGGATGAGGTCATCGACTCGTCCTTCGACCTGATCGCCAGAGAGTGCTTCATGGATATGTTGAGTTCCCTGGAGAACGTCCATTCCTTTGTCATCAGTCACACTGCGCCGAGTCATGAGGCATTTGATGCTGTGCTGACATTCAAGAAAGTTGGTGACTTTAGCACTTTTGAGTACCTTACATGAAAAATAGAAAAATCGTAGAACTGGCAATCGAAGCGGGGTTCGTCCCGTGGGGTGATGAGCCATGGAACTCCGGTGATGTCTTCGACTGGAGCTCGAATTATGATGTGGCACTGGAGAAGTTTGGTCAGCTCCTCCTACGGGAGGCCTTCGAACAGTTCCGTGAACTCGAGCGGACCCATACGATCGGTGCTTCCATCATCGAGGTGAAGAGGCGGTTCGCCAATGAGTGAAAATCTACGCAACCATTGTGATGTGCTACTGCTTTCCCTCCTGGGCGACGATGCGCTCATCGCAGTCTGGTGGAACTCCCCTAACCTTGCGTTTGGTGGTAGGCACCCGGAGGAAGTTTGGACCACCGATCCCGGTAGTGTCTGGCAGTATGTGGTCTCCTACGCGATCCGGTAGGTTTACTTTTATCTGGTTCGGGGTATAATAATCCCATGGAACACCAGATCACCTCTCAAGAACGCACCTCCCGCCTCGGGAAATTGCTCTCCACTGAAGATATTCATGTCGTGTATGCGAGTGCGCGGACTGCTTCATTCGATGTGGAGAAGCGAGTCCTCACTATGCCGATATTCGAAGGCATGAATCCTGCTCAGGAAGAGTTGCTCCTTCTTCACGAAATTGGCCATGCCCTGTTCACCACTCGAAAATACGTAGAGTCTATCCGTGAGCACAGGAATCCGGGGAAGTTCTCCAAATACATGAATGTCGTGGAGGATGCTCGTATTGAGCGCATGGTCAAGGTCCGCTACCCAGGTAGTCGGCGTGATTTCTTCAATGGGTACGCATCTTTCGTTGAGTCGGACTTCTTCAAGATCCGAGGTCTGGACCTATCGACATACTCCCTGATCGACCGGATCAACCTTTACTTCAAGATCGGCTCGATTGTCGATATTCCGTTCTTGGAAATAGAAAAGCCATACCTCGAGATGGTCGAGAATTGTTCCACAGAAGACGATGTGTTTTCTTTGGCAACCAAGCTCTATGAGGATTCTCCGAACCTCAAGAAACCAGTCACACCCACACCCACACCCACACCCACACCCACACCCACACCCACATCACACGAGCAACAGCCTGAACCCAGTGAGCCAGAGAGTGATGGGACTGAAGATTCAGAGGGGAGCGATGAAACTGGGGAATCTGGGGAACCCGAAGATTGTATCACTCAGTCCGAGTTTGATGCGACGGTCGGTAATAGTGTTTCTATCAAATCATATATCCAGTGGGATCTAGACAAATTCGATGAATTGCCAGTGGTGTCGTTCTCTGAGGTGTTCGGGGATTTCGCTGAGATCTACACAGGCTCCACTATGAAACATAAGGATGCGTTCCAAGACTACAATCAGTTCCGACAGGCGAACAGCAAGATTGTGCAGATGCTGGTGCAGGAATTCGATTCGAAGAAGGCAGCGGATATCCACAAGAGAACTACGGTTGCGAAATCCGGTTCCCTTTCCATGTCATCCCTGTACAAATACAAAACCTCGGATGATATCTTCCGTAAGGTGAAGATTGTTCCTGAGGCAAACAGCCACGGTTTCGTTATCTTCCTGGACTGGAGTGGTTCAATGGATAAGATCCTGCGGGATGTTATCTCCCAGACTATTACCCTGGTGAATTTCTTCCGTAGGGCGAATATCAAATTCCGGGTGTTCGCCTTCACAACCAATGGCGCTGCATTCAACATAACAACTACGGAGCGATTCGCGACCAATTATACTCCCCGAGTTCCCGTGACCAAACCTCGTGATGATGGTTATCGCGGCGTGACCTCGGTATCCCTGATCGAGTTTTTCTCCGATAAAATGACAGCGCAGCAAACGGAGGTTATCTCTGCGGTCCTGTGGACAATGCTATTCCGTTCTTCCGGGAAGTATCGCCTTTCTAACACCCCATTGAACGAAGCTCTCCTTTTTGCACCAGTACTACTGGACAATCTTCGGTCGGTGATGAATTGCCAGAAGATGAACTTCATCCTCATGACAGACGGTTACCCCTCCGCCGGTGCAATCTACCAGGGTGGTTGCCGTAGTTACAGCGACCACTTGGTCGTGACCAGCAAGGAGCGTAACTACTCGAAGAGGGTCCAACTCGATAAGCAAAATCAGAGACACGGGATTTTCCACATCCTCTCGGATTATATCAAGGAAACTTCTGGGTACAATACGATGGGGTTCTTCCTGATGCCAAACGATTCTGAGCGCTCGGTCAGGGAATTCCTGGATGGCTTCTTCCTCATGGAACCCTCCTCTGCGGTTATGGGTGAGATTCGGGAGTCCATCCGAAAGAATAATTTCTACGAGCGAGGTGGTAGATTTCATCGGTCTTTCGCGATTCTTGCAACCGATATCGAGTCGGAGTTTGACTTCAGTGGGGTAGATTCTTCCACGTCTTCCTCCAAGATCGCACGCGGCTTCTCGAGGAGTGCTCGGGACATCCGTAAGACCAGGGCCTTTGTGAACAAGCTCATCGAGGTCATCGCATGATCGTCGATTTTACTTTTATCCGCCCCAGGGTATAATAATCATATCGAAACCTACCTTACATCATGAACACACTAATCGAAAAGATGGCTGAACTCAGCCCGGAATTCGGGAGCAAATTGACCTTCACCCCGAAGCTTGTCAAAATGGCAGCTGATCAACTTGGAGTCCCACCGGACTGGAAAATCCTGAAGCGTGCCGAGAAGCTCGAGCGCGGTGTGTATCGCTTGAGTGATTCTTCTGGTGTTCAGCCAACCCCGAAGAAGGTCGGTAAGCGTCCGCCAGCACCCGCACTCGCGAATTCAGTTGCTGTCAAGCCCTCCAATGAACTTCACGTCCGACCGGATTTCTGTTACATCCCACCAGTGGATCCCCACTATATCCCATTTGGCCCATACAAGGATGTCGAGTCTATCATTAAGAGTCGACAGTTCTTCCCAGTGTACATTACCGGCCACTCCGGCAATGGAAAGTCAAGTCAGGTCATTCAAGCCTGTGCTAAGAACGGTATTCCCCTGATTCGAATTCCGATCAACTCCCAGACGGATGAGGAGCGATTGATCGGCTCCAAGACCCTACAAGATGGTAACGTCTCGGTGATTGATGGGCCAGTTCTCATCGCGATGCGCACTGGGGCGACGTTGTTGCTCGAAGAGTTGGATGCTGCATCACCGTCCAATATCATGTGCCTCCAGACAATCCTAGAGGGCAAGCCATATTACTTCTCCCTGACCAACGAATACATCGACCCAGCACCCGGATTTAATATCATCGCCACTGGAAACACCAAGGGTCGCGGTTCTGATGATGGTCGATACAACGGTACCAATGTCCTGAACGATGCGTTCTTGGAACGGTTCCCGATCACGATCGAGCAGGAATATCCAACGGAAGTGGTCGAGAAGAAGATTGTTCTCTCTTGGATGGGGAAGTATGGTTGTGAAGATGTGCAGTTTGCCACGGAGTTGGTAACTTGGGCCCAGGCCATTCGCAAGACATTCGATGCTGGTGGCGTTGATGATCTTATCTCTACTCGTCGATTGGAACATGCTGTTCGGACATACTCGATTTTCCGCAACAAACAAAAAACAATCGAGATGGTGACTGCTCGGTTCAACTCGATCAACAGCGAATCTTTCCGATTGCTTTTCTCTAAGATCGCAGTCGCATCACCCGTCGAAGCAACCCCAGCCTGACCATGCTATACTACAATGATCTTTCCCCGGCCCAGAAACGATGGGTGGAATTGGTTGAGATGTTTTGTCAAGATAAGATTGTCGAGGGGAAAATCACCCACAAAGGTCTGAAGGAAATCCACCAGTTCTTCGTGGAGAAACGCCGGGAAGATCGGCGGTATAAAATTTCCTGGCCAATTTGGCTCATCATGGGCAATCAGGTTGGTCGAGGTGTGTATCAGTTTCCTGCGCCAGAGATCGAGAATGATCTGGAGGAGCTTGTGGACGAGGTTACTCCGATTGACCCGGAAAAAGAGGGGCACTACATGCGTGAACTCATCGGGTTTGGGATCACTCCAAAGAAAGATTATTTTTGCACCCGGGTGGGTGTATAATAAGGGAGTCGCTGATGTCTGTGAGCGACTCCTTTTCATAGTGCAGACAATGTGGATATATTAACCATGACCAAAACTGAGAAACTCCTGAATACCCTGAAATCCGGTAAAGAGATGACTGCAAAGCAGGTTGCGAAGGTTGGTTTTGCCAACCCCCATGATGCGATCTATCGCCTCCGCAACCAGGGCTATTCGATCTACACCAACAAGCGCACTTTCAAGGGCGCCCAGGTGAACATGTACCGTCTCGGTACTCCCCGTCAGGCCTAATTAACTACCTCGGGGCTTAAGCCCCGAGTCTTTGGAGAAGTAATGCGTATTTCAAAAGAAACCCTCTCTGTCCTCAAGACCCTGAGCGGTGTTAACACGAACTTGCTCATCAAGCCGGGAAACAAACTCTCGACACTTGGTCCTCAGAAGAACCTGATGGCAGAGGTGACTGTCGCTGAGAATTTCCCAGTGGAGTTTGGTATCTATGATCTGACGGAATTCCTTGGTGTCATTTCCCTGTTCACTGATGCTGATGTCGAATTCACCCAGAAGATTGCAAAGATCTCGGAGGGGAAAAGTTCCATCAAGTATTTTGCCGCAGACTCGGCAGTGTTGGTTCATCCCACCAAGGAGTTGAAATTCCCCGCTGCGGATGTGGTCTTCGATCTCCCAGCTGCTACTCTGGCAATGGGTATCAAGACTGCCGGAGTTCTCCGCAGTCAGGACGTTTCCTTTGTTGGTGATGGCACTGATGTTCGTATGGTCGTCTCGGACCTGAAGAATCCAAACTCGAACAGCTTCGACTTGGTCGTCGGCGAAACTGACAAGACCTTCAATGCAAATTTGAAGGTCGAGAATCTGAAGATGATGCCTGGTGATTATAAAATCGAACTGAGCAGCAAGAAGATCAGTCGATTTACCAACAAGAATATCGATGCCGTGTTTTTTGTGGCTCTGGAGTCCAGCTCAAAGATGGACTGATGAATTTCGGGGTGATTGCATAAGTGATCGCCCCGAGAACTTGTGACTATTTCTACTATACATTATGTCCGACAAAATACTGTGGTCTGAATTTTACCGGCCGAAGACGATTGCCGATTGCATTTTGCCTGATCCAATCAAGAAGATGGTTCAGGAATTCGTCGATTCCGGGGAGGTTCCGAATTTCATTTTCGCCGGTGCAGCGGGGTGTGGAAAAACGAGTCTCATCAAGGCAATCGTGAATGAACTCGATGCGGATCTGTTGTATATCAATGCATCCCTGGAGACTTCGATCGATGTGATTCGAGATCGGGTGGTCTCATTCTCTTCCAGCGTTTCCCTGAGTGGATCGAAGAAGATTGTGTTGTTGGATGAATGCCTCTCGGAAGATGAGAAGATACGAATCGGGGTGCCAGCAAGCTGGAAGGCTGTGCCTCTGAAAGAACTTGAACATGGGGTAGAATATCCAGTTGTTTCTTTTAATGAGGAAACAAAGGAACTCGAATCTGATGTTGGGTATATCATCAGCGATCGAATGGACGATCTTTTTGAGGTCGAGCTTGAAGATGGTTCGATCATTGTGTTGAACGGTAAGCATCCGTTCATGTGCGAAGACGTTGACGGTATTATTGTTCAGCGAACGATTGAAGAAGGCCTCACTGGTTATAAGGTTCTGAAATTCTGATGATGCAAAAACTTGATGTGAAAAGTATTCGGCCGATTGGTCGCGGTCGAGTGATGAATTTGACTGTGAAGAAGAATCACACGTTCCTGACAGAGAACGGAATTGTGACGCATAACTGTGAGGGTATGTCTTCTAATGCATCCAATTCTCTCAAGGCTGTCTACGAACAGTTTCCGACCACTCGGTTCATGATGACGACGAACAATCTTTCTAAGGTCATCCCACCCCTGAAGTCCCGTTCTGTCGTGGTTGAGTTCAGGATCGATCAGAAGGATAAGCCCAAGTTGGCCGCGCAGATGTTCAAGCGGTGTATGAACATTCTGAAGGAACAATCGGTCGAGGCTGATCCGAAGCTTGTCGCTGAGATCGTCAATAAGTTCTTCCCGGATTTCCGCAAGACACTCAATGAGTTGCAGCGCCATAGTTCTTCCGGTAAGATCGACAGTAGTATCCTCCTCGGGGAAAATAAAAAGACCTACACCGATCTCTTTGCAGCCCTGAAGGAAAAGGACTTCAAGACTATGCGGACGTGGGTCGGGGAAAATGCATCGGATGATAGCACCAAACTGTTCATGGAACTGTATGAGAATGCGTTCGATATCTTTGAGCCACAGTCGATCCCAAATCTGATCGTCCTACTTGCGGATTATCAGTTCAAGGGATCACACTCCGTCGATCCGCAGATTAACCTCTCAGCATGTCTCACCGAAATCATGGCTGGGTGCAAATTCAAATGATCGAATTTTCACTTCTTTCCCTTGCTCTAGTCTGCGGATTCATCATCGGGGTTTACTTCGGTACCACCAACGGCTACGGGTATGCTCTGTCAACAGAAAACAAGCGGATCCCCCTGGTCGTGCGAGTCGAGGCAGTTGGTGATTTCTTCCATGCAAACAATTACTCAGATGATATGTTCTTGGTTCGTTCGGATGATCTGGAGGATCTGTATGTGAAGATCATCGAGATGTTTCCAGACAGAAAGGTGGTGTTGGTCGAATGAGCCCATTTGATATCATCAACAATATCACTCAGAGCAAAGAGTACATCTACACCGAGGATATCGAGAAGGATATCCAGCCCTTCATCACAAATAGGGCTCTATCGAATTTCTATGATTGCGTGTTCCTTGCGAATGAGATGAATGTCCGACCCGGAGTATCGAAGAAGATGCTCTATGACTTCTATCACATTGCCATCCAGGGTAAGAAGAAGCGATTCTCCAAGTGGGCAAAGCCACTGAAGGATCAGGATATCATGACTATCCGTGAGTATTACGGTTGTAATGTCTCTGTCGCTGAGCAGTACTATTCGATCATTGGTCAGGAAGGTGTCGAGCAATTGAGAGTCAAGATGTATCGAGGCGGGACTAAGTAATTCTAGTTCCCACTAGATTACAAAATGAACTTCAACATCGCTGAACCAACTGATCCATATTTCTGGGATCCCGAGAGCATGCTCGAGGTCGAGCTACCCGACCCAGATTCTTTCCTGAAGATCAGAGAGACACTCACCCGAATCGGAGTAGCATCCGCGAGGGAGAGGGCGCTATATCAGAGCTGCCACATTTTGCACCGCAGGGGAAAATACTACATCGTCCACTTCCTGGAGTTGTTTGCACTGGAGGGTAAGGAGACGACACTGACTCATGAGGATGTTCGTCGTCGCAACACGATCGCGAAGCTCCTGGAGCAGTGGAAACTCTGCAAGATCGTCTCCATGGAACCGCTCATGACCGCGAACTTGAGTTCTATCAAGATCGTCTCACATAAAGAAAAGAAGGATTGGGATCTGAGAGTAAAGTATACAATGATGTCTCAGAGAAAGCAAAACTCTGGGGGTTAAGAATTCGAGGGTGGTCCTCGAATCCAGTTGCCCGAAAATGGGACTGGTAATTTTGCGTCTAAGGAGCAATCATGACAAATCTTGACAAACTACTTCACACTACCATCGGCTTCGGTAATGTGTATAATGATGCTTGGAAGAAGGTGGCAGGGGGCTATCCATTCTACAACATCCGACGGGCAGACGAGAACAAATATCTGATCGAGATGGCATTAGCCGGCTTCGACTTGGAAACAATTGAGATCACGCTGGACAGGGGCGTTCTGCATATCAAGTCTGTTACTAATGGCAAGCAAGAAGCCCTCGATCCAACTACTTTCCTTTTCAATGGGTTCTCTCGCCGTGATTTCCATCGGGCATTCACACTGAATGGGGGCGTGGAAGTTAAAAATGCAGAGTTCGTGAATGGTGTCTTGAAGGTATTCCTGGAGCATGTTATCCCGGAAGAAAAGAAGCCAAAGAAGATTCAGATCAACGTACCCCAACCAAGGGTCGGTGATACTGATCGACTTTACCTAACCGAAGAGAGTAATCTGTAATCCCATGAGCGAAGGCACGATCAAACGAATCGCGGTGTTTCCTATCAAGGATCATGGCGAATTCTTGTTCAGGATATCGATATCGGATAGTCACAGGATCATGATCTTCGCTCAGTCCAAGGCCAACTCCCTGGATTTTCTCGTGAGGTACTTCACCGATCCGGAGTTGGCCAGGGCATTCATCAACGAGTGCAGCATGGGCAAACACACCCCATAAGATTATTTTTCCGGTGGGGGTGATGTAAAATTACCTCTGTTGCTTTGTTATTGAAATGTGAACTATGTTTTGTCTTGATCTTGAGACGGTCTCGGTCGAATCGACCAGTGCCATTCTCTCCCTCGGCTGTTGCTACCATGATGGAGAATCATCCCTGAGTTACCAGAGTATGATGGATACGGGATTCTTTGTCAAATTTGACCTGATTCCCCAGTTCCGTGAACTTGGTAGGACCAAGGAAGCTTCTACTTTGGAATGGTGGAAGAAGCAGGGTCGAATTCAGCAGGAGACCAACCTGATCCCATCCCCGAGCGATATCCCCGCAAGGGAGGCAATTGCACTGTTCTCCCGCTGGGTCAAGAAATTCCCTTCCTACAGGAACGATATTATCTGGGTTCGTGGGTCAATGGACCAGTCCGTCCTGGAATCTATGTGTCGCGCCCTCGGTGTAGACTCCGTCATGCCATACAACCAGTATCGGGATGTCCGAACTGCAGTTGACATTCTCTACCCCGAGGCAAAGGGTGGATATGTCGATGTTGACCCCGAGAAAGTTCCAGACTTCGATCGGAATAGGGTCCTATCGCATCACCCATTGCATGATGCAGCTAGGGATTTGTGCATGCTTCTAGGAGGAAAGAGTTGAGTTTCTATACCAGCGCTGAGGTTTACGGTTCCAACATTCTTCTCCGAGAAATTGATGAGAATGGCATTCGCAGTAAACGCAAAGAGCAATACCGACCCGATGTTTACCTTGTCGATGGAGCGGGTGAATCGGAATATCGAGGTCTGCATGGGGAGAGTCTACGCAAGATCAACCCAGGTTCTATTCGCGATACTCGGGAATTCATCAAGCAATTCAGGGGCGCTGATAATTTCGAGATCTTTGGCCAACTGAACTTCACTCTTCAGTTCCTGGGTCAGTATAAGATGACCGATTGGAAGCGGGAGAAGATCCGCTGCTTCTCTATTGATATCGAAACTCGCCTGGGAGAGGATGCCAACGGGAATCAGATCTTCCCAGATCCTCTGAAGGCTGATGCAGAGATCGTGCTGATCAGTATGCATGATATGCAATCCGATCGGACCTTTACCTTTGGCACCAAGGAATATACCGGGGAAGATCGTAGCTTCAATTACCTGAATGGTGGCGATGAGAGGAATATGCTCAAGCTGTTCCTGAACTTCTGGGAACAAGTCCAACCAGATGTTATCACCGGGTGGCACACGGAGGGGTTCGATATTCCATTCATCATCAATCGAATCGAGAAGATCCTGGGGTCAGAATCACTGAAGAGACTTTCCCCATGGGGTATCGTCGAGCATGGGGTGGAACAATACAAGGGAGAAGCCCAATTCAAGTATAAGATCTATGGGGTTTCATCCCTGGACTACCTCGATCTGTTCAAGAAATATACCTACGGTGGCAGAGAATCTTGGTCACTCAATGCAATTTCTGTTGAAGAACTCGGTGAAGGCAAGGTAGATTTTCCTCCGGAAGTGACGTGGAAAGATCGAATCGAGAATCACTGGAATGACTTTGTCATCTATAACGTCAAGGATTCTGTCCTCGTCGCTCGACTCGATAAGAAGATGAAGTTCTTGGAACTTGCATTTACGATTGCATATAAGGCAAAGGTAAATTATGAGGATGTGTACAGCCCAGTTAAAACATGGGACGCAATCATCTCGAATGAATTGCTTGCGGAGAAAGTGGTTGTTCCGCAGAGAAAGTCATCTGGGTCGGATGGGTCGAGCATCGAGGGTGCGTATGTAAAGGATCCGGAAATCAAGCTACATCGCGACGTAGCTGCATTGGATGCAACATCCCTATACCCATCTATTGCAATTCTTCTAAACTTGTCCCCAGAGACATTTCGAGGAAAGTTAGATTTCGACGTGGACCTTTGTCTCAAAGGAGTAGATCCCGATTATCTCCTGAAGAACAATCTATGCATGGGTGCAAACGGGACCCTTTATACTAGGGAAGTGGTTGGTGTTTTCCCTAGATTGCTCAAGACATTCATGGCCGACCGTAAGATCGCCAAGAAAGAAATGCTATCCATACAACAGAAAATCGAGAGCGGTGATCATGGGGGAGATACCCAAGATCTGACCAACAAAGTAGCTGCGCTTGATAATCTTCAGATGGCGATAAAAATTCTGATGAATTCCTGGTACGGTTCGCTCGCCCAGGCTGGATTTCGTTTCTTCGATAGAGATTTCGCAGAGGCAATTACCCTCACCGGTCAGTTATTCCTTCGAAGCATCGAGAGGGATGTCAACGCGACAATCTCCTCTACCTTCAAGATTGAGTCTGGCAAGTTTCTTTTGTATATGGACACAGATTCGGTCTATTTCACCCTTCACGATATCATACAAAAGTATACTCCAGCCCTAACTGGCTCTGCAAGAATCAAGATGATGGAGAAGATCGTCGATGACAAGATTCAACCTATCGTGAATGGTATCTGCGCTGACGTTTCCGATCAGCTGAATGTCATGGAGAAGTCCATCTCGTTCAAGAAGGAAATCTGTGCCGATGCTGCTGTCTGGCTTGGAAAGAAGAAGTACTTCGCTCGGGTCTGGTCATCCGAGGGTGTTACCTATGCGAAACCGAAGATGAAAGTCCTCGGAATCGAGATTGTTCGTAGCTCCACCCCGAAGATCGTCCAGGATAGCCTCCGGGATTCCCTGGAACTGATCCTCGACACGAACGAATCGACTCTTCAGGAATACAATAGCAAAGTTAGGGGTGTGTTCATGCAGTCTCAAGTGAATGATATCGCATTCCCAAGAGGGGTCAAGAATCTAAAGGACTACACCAGCTCTACTCATGCGTTTGTGAAGGGATGTCCAATTCATGTTCGGGCTGCATTGCTGTATAACCGGAAGCTTCAGGAGTTGGGGTTGGTTGGGAAGTATCGGCCTCTGAACGATGGTGACAAGATCAAGTTCATCTACCTGAAGGAGCCGAATCCCCTCCAGCAGAATATCATCGGCTGGCCGGTAGATGGGGTTCTCCCTGCTGAATTTGGTCTCGAGAAGTATATCGACTATGACCTGCAGTTCGAGAAGGCATTCGAGTCGGTTCTTCAGTCCCTGGTCACTCCGGTCGGGTGGAGCCTGCAGGAGAAGAGCTCCCTGGAGGAATTCTTCTGATTATTTTTCACGTGGTCAGGGGTTAAAATTCATAGTGGTCAGCGGCGATCCACTTCAAAGTTGCCAATCAGGAGATTAAAAAATGAGCGCATTGCTTTCCAAACTACTCAAAGCCGGCTCCACTTCCGGAGCGTCTGTTCTCTCGGAGTCCGACCTTTTCAGCACAAAGCCACTGGCAGTGACGACACTGCCGATTCTGAATCTTGCATTCCATGGTCACCTTCAGGGGGGAGTTCCACCGGGTGTGACGATTCTTGCGGGGGAGTCAAAGACATTCAAGTCGGCATTGTCGCTCTATTGCATGAAGGCATACCTGGATGAATTTGAGGATGCAGTTGGTATTTTGTATGATTCGGAATTCGGTATTACTCCGGAGTATATCAGGACATTCGGGATCGATCCAGCTCGGGTTCTTCACATTCCGATCGAGCACGTTGAGCAGCTGAAGTTTGATTTCACGAAAAAACTAGAAGAACTCAAGCGTGGGGATCATGTTTTCTTCATGATCGACTCGATCGGTCAACTTTCTTCGAAGAAAGAAGTCGAAGATGCACATGATGAAAAATCTGTCGCCGATATGAGCCGGGCAAAATCGATTCGTTCTTTGATGCGATTGATTACGATTCAATTGTCGAAGAAGAACCTTCCATGCTTCATGATAAATCACGTATACGCTACGATGGAACTTTATAGTAAAATTGTCATCCCAGGTGGATGTCTGGAAGCTGGCACAAAAGTAAAGATGTTTGACGGTAGTCTCAAGAACATAGAAGACATTGAATTGGATGATCTTGTCATGACTCTTGAGGGTGCAAAACCCGTAGAATATGTGTGGAACCCAGATACATTAGCAGAAGGTACACCAGAATGCTTCAAAATTACATTTTCTGACGGAAATACAGTAGTTTGTTCGGAGAAGCATCCATTTCTGACTACTGTGGGTTGGGTTGCTGCTCAAGATCTAAATGAAACCCATGATTTGGTTTGCGTTGGCTGAGTAAAAAACAAATCTTTCCAAATACGTATTCGGGGAGCTCTGTGCGCATGTTGTTTATAGTTTCGCTCCTTTGGGGGCATAGTGGTTGAACTACATTGGTTCTAAGTCGACTACAGACGGAACCAAATCAATCGAAGAGATACCTGCTGGATATAGACTTGGTAGAACACACAAAAGGAAATAATATGAAAATTGAAAAAATTGAAAAAATTGGTAAGACTCCTGTGTATGATATTACCGTAAAGGACGTGCACCATTATATGCTAGAAAACGGAGTGGTTACCCACAATACGTCGTTGACTTATTCCAGCAATCAGATTTTTGTCATCAGCAAAGCTCAGGAGAAAGATTCTGATGGTGACTTGGAAGGCTGGAAATTCACAATTAACATCCACAAGTCACGCTCGGTTCGCGAAAAGGCGAAGTTCCCATTCGTCGTGAAATACGATGGTGGTATTCAGAAATTTTCTGGTCTACTCGACATTGGGTTGGAACTCGGCTTTGTCAAGAAGCCATCTAACGGCTGGTTTTCTAGAGTTGATCTGGAAACTGGCGAAATCGAGGATAAGAAATGGCGGCGTGCGGACACCGATTCCTCGGAATTCTGGGGAAAATTGCTCGCAGACAAACTCGTACAGAAGAGTCTCTCTGATGCGTATATGCTGTCAGCAGGTGGGATCATGTCGGATATGGATATCGATGCGGAAATGGATGCAGCATGACTCTAACTCTAGATGATGTCTCGGTTGCCTTCGAGGGCGACGATAACGTTGCTACGATCACGATCCTTCGAGGAGATGACGTTGGGGTGAAGTTCAAGTATGGGAAGGTCGAATTCGATGAGGGGGGCGACCAGACCAACTTGAATTACCACTATGACCTGGTCTCTGGTCAGCCCCTGGATATCCCGAAGTTCGAGCGGGCAATCGGGGATTTGTTGGTGGCGATGATCGAGCAGTTCGTCCGAGAGAATAAGGTAATCTACACGGGCGGTGTTGATGAGAATTGAGGACATTATCTTTCACTCCCTGCTCAGCAATGAGCAGTACTGTCGAGTGGTTGTGCCATTCCTCAAAGAAGATCTGTTTCCGGATAGGGTTGATGCTGTCTTGGTCGGGGAAGCGTGCAAGTTTTTCAGCACACACAATTCATCCCCGACCAAGGAGGTCATTGCAGTGGAGCTTCGCAATCGAACTGGGATCTCGGATCGAGAACTCACACTTGCGGAGGAGAGGCTCGCCCAGTCAGTCGAATCAGTTCCGACTGACTGGTTAATTGCCCAGACAGAGTCCTTCTGCAAGAAGCGAAGTCTCTACAATGCGATCGTCGAATCCATCTCTATTATCGATGGGAAGAGTAAGGATCGCAAGGAGGAGACTATCCCTCAGCTACTTCAGGATGCTCTTGCGGTTTCATTCGATACACAGATCGGTCATGCGTACATTGCTGATGCCGAGAAGAGGTATGACTACTACAATGCAGTGGAGGATCGGATCCAATTTGGCCTGACTGAGATGGATAAGATCACTGGTGGCGGCATGGTGAAGAAGGCAATATATTGCACAGCGGCAACGTCTGGCGGGGGAAAGTCTATCTTCTTGGTGAACAGCTCAGTTTCTGCTTTGAGGCAGGGGAAGAATGTCCTCTATATCACAATGGAGATGAGTGAGGAGCGAATCGGTGAGCGTGTCGATGCTAATATGATGAACATCGAGATCGATCGAGTTGCGGAGATGAAGAAAGATCAGTTCATGGACAAGATCGACAAGATCTCGAAGAAAACTCGGGGCAAACTTTACATCAAGGAATATTCTGCAGGCGCGGCCCATTCTGGTCATTTCCGTGCGCTCGTCGAAGAACTCAAGACAAAGCAGAACTTCTTCCCGGACCTGATCGTCATCGATTACCTCGGTATTTGTGCGAGCGCCCGGGTGAAGATGGGTGGTTCTGTCAACACCTACAGTTATTACAAATCTGTCGCAGAAGAATTGCGTGGGCTTGCCGTGGAGTACAATGTCCCCGTTCTCTCGGCTTTGCAATTAAACAGGAATTCCTATAACAACACTGATATCGATATGTCCAATACAGCAGAGTCGATGGGTATCGCAAATACCCTGGACTTCTACTTCGCGTTGATCTCCACCGAAGAACTCACTGAGCTCGATCAAGTTCTGGTTCAAGTTCTCAAGAATCGATATGGGCCAACAAATAGATTCGCCCTCGGCTTGAAGAAGGCCAAGATGATGTTCTATGACTTGGAGCAGGCAGCTCAGAAATCCTTCACACCAGCAATCCCGAAGACCAGTGCAAAGGGGGAAGCTAAGGTGGGGGCGATGGATCAACCCCTGGAGTTTGGTAGAAAGAGAACTCTGGATAGCTCGGATTTTCAATTTTGAACACCACTGAAATGCTGGATGCAGTCGTCGAGATTGCAATGGAGGTCGATTATGGGTACAAGATCGACTTCGGCTCGACTCCGATCGACGAGGGGGTCATGTTCCGATATACGGCGACTAAGATCGTTGAGGAGTTCATGCACCTGACCTCCGAGGATGAGCGAGTCATGATGTTGCTGGCCGCGCTCACCTGCCTTACGGTGGAAAATATGGTGCTTCACATGAGGATGCAAAATGGGAATTGAACTGTACAATACAGTCTCCGTCATCGATCCACTCTCGCTCTCTGTCCGGGCTATCGAGAGTATCGTTCTGTACATGGATGATGCCTTTGATTATGAGGAACTCTCAGAGAAGCAGATGATCACATCGGCAGAGAAGGGGAAGGAACTGCTCGAGGCCGTGATTGTCTCGCTGAACTCATCCCTCCCAGAGGATGAGTTCAGCGTCATCCATGGGGTTCTCTCCAATGCACTGGTCGTCATGACAGAGAGGGCGATGGGGAACAGGGGAATTTCCCGGAGGAGCTTCAGTGTCGAGAAGGATCTTCGAACCATACTGGAGATTTTACGAATCGCTAAGTAATTCGGTGCAAAGGAATCTGCTCGGTGTTACGCACCGAAGGTTCCGCCGCTGCACCCCGGTATTGATCCAATACCAAACCCTGTTGGTGTTCTCCGACAGTCAGGTCGTTTCAGGCCAAACCCCAGACATGTTAGTTGTGCAATTTACACCAATCAAAATCGGAGAATAATCCATGCTCAGTATCAATTCCAACATCCCATCCCTCTTTTCTGCGACCAACCTCCAACGGGTGAATCGAGATATGCAGGACCTTTCAGTCAAGATCGCTGCTGGCAAACGCATCGTCACCGCTGCGGACGATCCTGGCGCCATCGGTCAGCTCAGCATCCTGAAGGGCCAGGCGAGTGGTTACCAAGCCGTGATGAAAAACCTCCAAGCGGGTCAGTCCCTGCTCACGGTTGCATCCAGCTCCCTGGAATCACAGCAGGAGATCCTCACTGAGATGAAGAAGCTCTCGACCGAGGCAGCTTCGGATCTGCTCTCGGTGGGCGATCGCACTGCTCTGTCCGCAAGTTTCTCGAAGCTTCAGGCTCAGCTTAATGATGTGGTCGGCAAGGCATCCATCTTTGGTCAGAACCTCACGGGCGCGACCGCGACCGCAGTGGTCATCCAGTCTGGTGTCAACCCAACTGACAAGACCACTTTAGCCACTGCGAAAAGTGATGCCGCGACATTGGGTGTCGCGACGATCGATTTGAGCACCTCCGCCAACGCAACAGCTGCACTCACTGCGATCGATGCTGCTGTGAACACCGTTGCGACCAATCAGGCTACGATTGGCGCTCAGCAGAATGCCATGAAGATGTCGAATGAGTACAGCCAGAAGGTCAGTGACAACATCAAAGATAGCATCGGTCGCATCGAGGACTTGGATGTCAGTCGCGCATCTAGTCAACTCGCTATGCTTCAGACCAGGCAGCAGTTGGCTATCCAGATGCTGGGGCTGACCAACAGTCTACCACAAGCGGCTCTGCAGCTGCTCCGCTGACCCCAGTTTACATTTACCCTCTTTGAGCTATACTTCAGTCATCGAGTTGATCGCAGCTCAAAGAGGTTCTACGAAATCGGTAGCTCTGCAAGCCAAGTCAGAGTTCTCCGGTTTTACATTTACCCTCTTTGAGTTATACTTCAGTCATCGAGTTGGAAGTTATCGTACTGACCAACAAACTGCTCCTTAAAAAGTAAACAGAAACTGGTGCTCAACCGCTGCGAGGTCGAGTTAAATGGTCGAGTTCAGAACGCAAGTTCATCGACACGTAGGACGCGCCTCGTGCCTTAAATTCCCTCAGCCAGTTTACATTTGCCCAAGATGATATATTAAGAGCTCCTACGATCAACTATGGTTCGGAGCCAAGAGAAATGTTGTTCGCTTTAAAGAAAACACCTCTGCCATTCCTGAAAATTTGCGGTGATGATTACAATCCGCGGGCATGGAACAATTAGTCTGACGGCTCGGAAAGACGAGCACCATTTTTATGCAGGTAAGCCCGAGGTGGGACGCCAGCAACGCCAGCAATTCTAACCGCAGGAGTAATTGCTCTGCCTAGATCCGGGAAGTCATGACCCCGGGACCTCGTAGTGATGAAATTGATAGCCATGTTAGGCTAAATGACACAGCATCGAAAATCAGAACCAATAGAAACCTCGGAATTATGTAAATACGGTTTCGGTCATATCGCAAAGTTTAAGAGTCCTGCTGGTAAACTGATGTGTGTGGCAACCCATAATGCATTTCCACCCAATAGAGAGAAAAAAAAGAAACGTATTGCATACTTGATGTTCTAAAGCGAAGGAACTCAATAATTCCTGGGGTTCGTATAATGGATAATACAGTAGGCTTCTATCCTTCCAATGGGGGTTCGATTCCCTCACCCCGGACTCAAGAGTCGAAATCAAGGCTCGAACTCTTATAGATAAGGACATGGATGCAACTTTATGTTCTACACGATTTATGAGATAACAAATCAGATCGATGGCAAGTTCCACATCGGAAGCCACAAGACCAAAGATCTGAATGATGACTATATGGGTAACAGCAAAATATCTGAAGCGTACCCAAGAGAAGTGTGATCTTGAGAACCTCAAGAAAGAACTCTTGTTTGTTTTCGAGACACCGGGTGAAATGTATGTTAAAGAAGCAGAGATTGTTGGTGAAGCTTTTCTGTCCACATAGGATACGATAATCTTAAATTGAGTGGTTGGGATTGTGGCGCAATGGTTATAGCAGCGGAATCTTGTTCCGCAGCTGCGCCGCCGCCCAAAATCTCTACATCTTATAGAATAAGTTACAATTTCTGGCCCGTAAGTCCCACAAGGGAGCGGCCCGAACCAAATAATCGGTCGAGTGCAAGTTCGATTCTTGCCTGACTCAGAAAGAGAATTCTCGTTTTTTTTCTGAGTCAGTAGCTTAATGGTAAAGCAGCCGACTCATTCGGGGATCTAAGACCCAACAAGGGATAGTTTGAAATGAAGAATGAAGCTGCTGAAATATTGAACATCACAATCGAGGAATGCGCAGAGGTGACTCAGGCAATTTCCAAGATTTTCCGATTCGGTTTCTCCGGTGCAGATCCCATCTCGAGTAGTGGCAACAACCTGATGCACCTCGAGGAGGAGATCGGTGATCTGCTCTGTATGTTCGACATCCTGGTTGAGAAGAGGATCATCGACCCCGGTGCTGTCAAGCGGGCAAAGTTGGAGAAGAGAGAAAAGCTTCGAATATGGAGCAAGATCGACCTGAATGGGGTGCTGTGATGATTCCGTGGATTCAAAACATCTCCACATCAGATGTGATCGCCGGCGTTCATCGATCTCAAGGCAATACAGCAATCCTGATTCAGATCGGGGATCCCGGGACTATTCACCCTACTCCGAAGTGTGACTTCCGAGAAGTCCACAAGTTCTGGTTCCTGGACACGGAGGATTCTACGGATTCCTCCTCTATCTCACCGGCTGATGCGCATCGATTGGTCGATCTTTTGCGCTACGCACTGGAATATGATATCAATGTTGTCTCCAACTGCAACGCCGGTGTATGTAGAAGCGGTGCGGTAGCAGAAGTTGGTATCATGATGGGATTCCGGGACCTCGATGCGTTTCGGTGTCCAAATTTGCTGGTGAAGCATAGTTTACTCCGAGCGCTGGAGTGGCACGTCAATGAAGATGAAGTCCACAGTGTGAATGGGGTTCCCCTGCGACAGGATTGGTCGAATGATAACGAGAAGGTCTTCATCCTGGCTCGAGAGAGGAAGAAGCATCGGGAACGGTTCCCATGTGCTCGGGTGATCGACACTTACAAAACCGAGGCCCCATTCGAGTTTGTCGAGGGAACAGCGTGGCCCACCGCGCACCGGACTGATCCTGTTTACTGGAACCCACCGAAAGAATCATGAAATTGCTGCAAATCATCCGTGAATTTTTCCGAACTGACGCGTCTGAAGGCAAGATGAAGTCGAGCCCATATAACACCTTTGCAAACTGGGTGGCTCGTCGATGAACTTCATCATCGATGAGGAGCACCTCTGCTCCGTTCTCGAAGAGAGGGTTACTTCCCTCACTTTCTTGGATGTAAACTTGACTTTTGATGACGTCAAGACTACGGCTTTCGTCGATCATCCGGAATTCTCCAAGCTCAGAGATCGCCTCGAATCGGAAGGTTACATCAAGGTCTGCAACAGCACTTGGAATGGTGATCGAGTGCTCAGACCATTCAGTCTGAATGGGAAGATGGAATTCCAGATCGGAGAGACCTTCCAGTGTAGCTCTGCACTGGGGATTCGAATGAAGTTACTTTGAGGATTGTTTGATGGGAATGAACTACTACGCCGCTCAGAACTTTTGCGAGTGCTGCAAGCGAAGCGACGATCTTCATATCGGCAAATCTTCCTGGGGGTGGGAATTCAGCTTCAGAGGATACCGTGGGGACTATTCTGATGCTGGTCAGTCAATCACTTCCTGGGATGATTGGAAGGAATTCCTGCTCGGCAAGATGATCAGGGATGAAGATGGGAAGTTCACTCCATACCAAGAATTCGTTGAAATGATCGAGGGGCCCAAGGCCCCAGGATTTACTCGAGAGGATGGTCATGCGAATCTTTCCCATAACGATCAGGGAAAGATAAGCAAGCCGCGCTGGTTTGACCCCAATAAAAACTGGTATGATCCACGGGGTTATTCCTTCTCCGATATTGAGTTTTCATAACCAAGTTACTGGAATCAAGTGAAAAATAGATCTGGTGTAGAGTATGAATTCAGGAAACTAAGTGACAAGCTCTATGAGTTTGTGATGGATAAGAATGAATTGAAGTATTGTCGCTTCGGTGGCCACGATGGTGAAGATTTCGTCAACGATAGCAATCTCGGTATGTTCGACCCATCTGGTGGGCCATACATCGCAGTTGGTATGGAATTCAAACCCGGGGAGACTGTCAGTAAGATAGAACTGATCGATGGCAAGATCCTGATTCACGCCAGGGAAGCCACGGGAGACAAGAAATCCTGATGTTTGGCTGCAGTCGAGTACCCAACTTCGACGCGTCTAAATAGGGAATTCGTTGAAGGGAATTGAGTTTGGTCAAGACGCCGGGGCAGTGCCGGCCGGATCCACCAAGGGCATCTTCGGAGGTTGCCGCTGATGGGTCCGACACAGGATAGATTGAGCATGCGATGTTCCTGGAGAATCAGTCAATGCGAAAGACTGTGAGGATTGGGGCTTCCCAGTCTAAGATGCAAAAAAAAGTAACTGCAAACCAAGACCGTTACCTATTGGTCGCCTGATATTGGCGCCTTGGGGAGTCATCCCTCGAAACAGAAAATGGCTGGGGCTTCGGCCCCATTTTTTTAGGACCACGATGAAACTACAGCTAGTATCAGATCTTCACTTGGAGTTTTCCACCATCCGTATCGAGAATGCCGGCGCAGATGTATTGGTTCTGGCTGGGGACATTCTGGTCGCTCAGGACCTATATGATTATCCCCCGGGAAGCTACCATGTAAACCCATATCCAGGTAAGCGAGCAGCTGCAGCAAAAATGTATCGGGAATTTCTGGCGCAGGTCTCTGGGGAATTTGATCATGTAGTCTATGTTGCTGGTAACCATGAGTTTTACCATGGAAAGTGGGCAAAGACAATAGATATCCTCACGGAGGAAACGTCCAGATACCCAAACATCCATTACTTGGAAAGAAGTAGAGTGGAGATCGACGATGTGGTCTTCATCGGTGGTACTCTTTGGACTGATATGGCCGGAGGGGATCCCCTGGTCCTATACGCGATCAGTGGTATAATGAACGACTATGAGCAGATCACCTATGACGTTGGTGGTAAATTCGGCAAGCTTCGACCGGAGAATACAGTCCACCGCCACCGGGAGACTCTCAAATATCTCAGGGGGGAGGCTTCAGCCATCCCGGATAAGAAGGTCGTCGTAGTCGGTCATCACGCACCTTCTAGTCTATCCATACATGACCAGTATCGGGATTCCTACCCGACAAATTACGCATACTACACTGACCTGACCGATGTGATGATGGATAATCCAAACATCAAGCTCTGGTGCCATGGCCACATGCATAATCCATTCGACTACAAGATCGGGGAAACTCGAGTTATCTGCAATCCACGTGGCTATGAGGGGTATGAGCCCCACAGCGGGTGGGACCCAGGGGAGATTTTTGAGGTATGACCAAACTTCACATTGCGATGTATCTCGGCAGAAAATCCGAGAACCCAAAGACAACACTGCTCGACCGGGTAATCTGCCTTTTCACCGGTAGCAGATACTCCCATGCTGAGCTGGTCTTCCGCTACTCGAATAGTTTCAATGCAGGAGTTTCTTGGTCATCCTCGCCGAGGGACGGCGGAATTCGCCAGGCTATAATCTCGTACTCTGAACCAAGGTGGGAGTTGTATGAGATTGAGGTCGATTCACCCCAAGAGGCAGAACAATGGTTCTTGGACAGGAATGGCTCGAAGTATGACTACCTTGGCGCCGTGGGTGTGGTATTTCCTTTCTTACGTGGCAAGATCGGGAGGTGGTATTGCTTCGAGGCAATTGCGGAATCCCTCGGGCTCCCAAGTCGTCGTCTGGACGGAGACGACTTCTTAAGTCTATTTCCGGTCAGAGTGCGAATTGAAAAATGAAACCAACATCCTCCCGAGAAGTTACTTCGATTCGACGGATCGAAATTACCTGATCAAATTGATCTCAGATAGCCACCGACTGCGGAGAGTCGGTCTATACAGCGCAGGATACCATGATCTACTCGAAAGGTCAGCGAGGCACTACCTCGAGGGAAGTTGCTGGGGGCGTTAGGGGAGTTTTACTTTTATCCTGGTCGGAGTATAATAAGCTCATGACCAAAACTGACCAGACTCCACCGAAGGCGACGTTCAAATTTTACACCTACGACTTGAAGGGTTCCGACTGCGTCATCCCAGTCGTTGCCGAAGATGAGGCCATCGCAAGGATGCGCTTCCGTGGGATTTACGGTGATCGCCAGGTGGATTTCGTCTCCCGAGTGGTCACATGGTGATCAGGCTCAGATACCCAATCGCAGTCATCCTGATCGGCATCGGGCTGTCCGTTCTCCTCAAGTCGAAGTCGACCCCCGAAGAATCTAGGGTGGTCCATGGGAAGGTGATAGACGAGACCCAAAAGAAGGATGTGCGGAAACTCTCGAATCGGGAAGTCGAGTGCCTAAAGAAGAATGTCTTCTACGAGGCTGGGATCGAGCCGCTCGAGGGTAAGATCGCAGTTGCTCAAGTCACACTCAACCGGGCGAACCATCGGCGATTTGCAGGGAACATCTGCGATGTTGTCTATGCACCAAAGCAATTCTCCTGGACCCTGAAGAAGAACATCGAGAAGCCAGCCGGACCTCTTTGGGAGGAAACTCAGGATGCAGTGGACCGCTTTCTGCGAGGGGAAAGGATTCATGCGCTGGAGCACGCCCTGTTCTACCATACCGACTGGATCAAGCCACCATCCTGGGCAGCAACTAGATACAAGATCATGCAGGTTGGCCAGCACATCTTTTACCACACGGACCGCAAGGCATGAATCAGACAAATTACTTCAATCGAATTGGCTACAGGGCCAAGTATTCCCTCGGTGATCGAGTGATCGGAAATTACAAGGGGATCCCATTCCGTGGTCGGGTTGGCAATGATCATCTCGTCTCCGAGGATACCGGACCGGAAGTGACTGTGCACCTCTACCTACCAATGTTGGTGGATGGTGGCTACCGAACAGTGATTGCAGTGAAACATGAGAACATCAAGGAGTCGACGTATGTCTAATTGGGATTCAGCGCTGTCAGATGCCTTGTCGAGGAAGACAATTTCGAGGCGCGTCGCGATCGACAACGAACAGATCTTCCGAACTGAGTCGATCGAGGATACCTATCGATTTGATTTCTTCAATCGAGCAACTATTGCCGGAGAATCAATCCTCGTCAGTTCGATGAATGTCTCCTCGGGGCTCAGTGATATCACGGACTATCTACTGCCGAACTTCACGGTAGTCATGACCGAGAAGGATCAGATTCTCGCATACTCGAGGAAACCCGAGGATATGGTATACGTGACTGCCCAGAAGGCAAACCACACAGTTAGACTGTCGATCTTCCATACCCCCGGTAATACCGCGATCGTGGAAGACGTGCGTGGGAAGTTGGAATTCAACCCATGCTTTGTCGAGTATGTGTATGACCCACAATACCTAGAATCGATCACTGTTCCGGTTGATCATGAGAAGCTACCAATCTCGGAGATGTATCCATTCCTGGGGTCTGATCTCCATGATTATTACAATCGATTCATGGAGAGCAAATCTAATATACTGCTACTGATCGGAAACCCCGGGACCGGTAAAACTAGCATGGTGCGTGGGATGTTGGCTCACACTCAGTGCAGCGCAACTCTTGCATATCATGAGAAGATCATCGAGCAGGATGCGTTCTTTGTCGATTGGATTCGCTCAGATAAGACCTTCATGGTCCTGGAGGATAGTGACAATCTCCTACTTCCACGGGAAGAGGGAAACAACCTGATGTCGAGGTTTCTGAATCTCGGTGACGGTCTGATGAAGTTTGAGGGGAAGAAGATGATCTTCACGACCAACTTGACCGACGTCTCTAAGATCGATACTGCATTGACCCGGCCGGGTCGATGCTTCGATATTGTTCACTTCCGAGATCTGACTCGGGAAGAGGCAAATCATGTTGCCGATAAGTGTGGGGTGAATCGGACTGATCGGGAGAAGATCAGTCTCAGTGAGCTCTTCGCGGGTGGATTCATCAAGAAGAAACAGAACTTCGGGTTTCTCTAACCCGAGAATACATTCTGAGACCCACTGGTAATCACGTTGTTGCCGTAATTGTCCCCTATCCTAGCGATACCTCTTCCCCCGACGAATACAGTAGAGGATGCGGTGCTTAGTGTGGACGAGTCGTTAGAGCAACCACTTCTTGGGTGTGGTGCAACTTGGCAGCCGATGTTTACCGCGAGGATCCCATTCACAAAGACAGAATTCCCGTTCCCCTGATCGGTGGATGTTCGCATGGGGGCGCGGCATTTATTGCCGGTGCCATCTGGTGACATTACACTGTCTCCCCCGAGAGCTCTCGCTACTGCTGCCATTTTACTTCCTTCGATCAAGTAGACTTCTAATTGAAGAGGTTGCCGCCTCGGTGACCCAGTAGAAGTAACACCTGATGTTGATTGGTAGGACTAACTGAGCCGAGGTATTTGGATCAGTGAATCTTAGTGTGATAGGAAACTCTCTGAGCTGAACTGTGTTGCTCGGCATCTGATACTCGATCAAGTGAAGGTAGTTCTCGGTGGTGGTTGAAGGGAGAATCCTCGTCGTCATGTCCTGCATCACGAATCGATAGAATGAACCCTGGAATACATTAGTCGGCGTTCCAGATACTCTGATACCAGCTCCCACATTACTGATGGTGATACCGGTGTTGGTACCAGATTGATCATATGATACCGACACTGGAGGAACTGGTGGCAGGGGTACCCCTAGTAGGGAGAATGTGTAAGTGAAGGTGAAATCAACAGAGAAGCTCTGACCCTCATACACAGATGGTATGTAATAGGACAACTCAGTTGGGTCGGTAATTGCCTCCAGGTCATCCTGGGGAATGCCAACAAATCCAATCGGGTTCGTTTGTGTTATGGTGAGCGACATTCGTTACTTAGTAAGATGAGAAAAATAGTTCCAGAACAAATTGCCAAGATTTTCTCCGGAATGGATGATGCCACCAAGATCTACATCGGCGCGGATAGTGTTCGATTCCTCACGGATGGGAAGCACTTTGCCGAGTATGTTCTTGTCGTTGTCGTTCACATCAACGGCAACAGTGGTTGTTTCCTTTTCGGGGAGAAGCACATTGAACCGGAGTACACACCAGCAAACAAATCCAATATGCGATTGTTGATGGAGGCATATAAGGTCGCAGATCTATACCTGAAGATCCGGGGGGTATGTCCCGATCGAGAAATAGAAGTTCACCTCGACCTAAGCCCAAATGCACTACATAAGAGCAATGATGTAATCCAGCAGGCCATCGGATACATCCGTGGAACCTGCCAAGTTGAACCGAAAGTCAAGCCATTTGCATTTGCAGCATCGAATGCCGCAGATCGCCTACAGTCAAGGTAATCCATGCTAGATCTGATCAAGAAACACTTCCCATTCGATAAGCCTAATCCTGGCCAAATTGAGGCTATCTTCAAGATCCTGGAGCAGTTCCGCAAGGGAAAGCGACACGTTGTCCTGTCTTCCCCGACCGGAACCGGGAAGTCCATCATCGCGACCACTGTTCATCGAGTGCTCCGGGAACTGGATCCTTCCTTTCGAACTACGATCATCACGTCGACCAAGGGATTACAAGATCAATACACCTCAAGTGATACTGATATCTTCTCCCTGAAGGGGAAGAAGAACTATGAGTGTCCGAAGGGGGCGGAGTATTATAACACTCCGAAGTGTAGAGCACTGGTCTCTGCGAACATGTGTGAAAAGTCCATCATCTGCCCATACTTCACCTCTAGGCAACGCTGGTGCTTGGACTCACATCTGAGAATCACCAATTCCAGCTTCCAGATCGAGGCTTGTGAGGGGTTGGTCATGAAACCGGAGAATCGAGCCAACCTAATCGTCATCGATGAGTGCCACGCCATTGAGGAACACCTTGTCAGTCACTCCACACTGAAGTTGATTCATTCTGAGTTGGAGCACGTGCAGAATGTTGCCGGAAAAGAGATCATTTCCTTTCTCAATGAGATCATCAATTACTTCCTGGATTATGACATCGGGTATGTGTTCACTCCAAATGAAGAACTCACCGCACTAGCGTGCAGGGCTTCATTTGCATGTGAGGCAAAGGCTGAGCAGCTAGAGTTGCAATCCAAGGGGATGAAGGGGGGTAAAGAGGGTATCCTTGGTGCAGTGGAAGAACTTCAACAAATCACAGACAAGCTGCGCCAGTTCAGTTCAGCAACCGGTGATTGGATCATGACACGGTTCTCCTACGGCTCGGAGGTTGAGCTCAAACCCGTGCATGCACACCAGGTATCAGATTATGGACTGTTCCGCAAGGCGGATCAGTTCCTACACATGTCGGCGACCATCTGTGGCTACACACAATACCTCAAGACCCTCGGGATCAGGGAAGAGGATGCAGTGGAGATAGATGTCAACAACCCAATTCCAGTTTCCAGTCGACCCGTGGTGTTCATACCAAAGATCCGAGTCAGCAAGGATTTCGATCGGGGTCGTCTGGCTGACCTCATCGATAAGGTCATCGCAAGGGGAGGAGAGGAAAACGGCATCATCCACACTGTGAGTTTCAAACTCGCGGAGGAAATCAAGGGGCACAGCAAGTTCTCTGAGAGGATGCTCATCTCTAACGATCGGGAACAAATCCTCTCCTACATCGAGAAGCCAAATTCCAGTAGAATCATCGTTTCCCCGAGTGTTGAGACCGGTTATGATTTCAAGGGTGACGTGGCGCGATGGCAGGTGATCGCCAAAGTCCCATACCTGTCCCTTGGCGATCGATGGGTCGAGGTGAACATGAAGCGGGACCCGGTGTGGTATGCGAGGAAGGCGGTCCTTCGAGTGGTACAGGCTTCTGGTAGAATTGTCCGTGGAGTGGACGAC
>JFJP01037706.1_pt1 | contig 37448 bp, 34 predicted proteins | sample 431651 | NCBI WGS metagenome assembly JFJP01 (sample SAMN02602958, study PRJNA72255) | Microbial mat metagenome, whole genome shotgun sequencing project. | biome: fresh water; feature: sink hole; material: water; isolation source: purple microbial (photo- and chemosynthetic) mats found in... | reverse complement strand
GGTCTCAGGCCGCTGGCGCGGATCAAAGCCCATGCCTCGGCCGGTCTCGATCCGGCCTATATGGGGCTTGGGCCGATTCCGGCGGTCAGAAAGCTGCTGCAGAAAACCGGTCTGTCCATCGCTGATTTTGCCGGTATTGAACTGAACGAGGCCTTCGCCGCCCAGGCCATCGCCTGCATCCGTGAGCTGAACTGCGATATTGAAAAGACCAATGTCCTCGGCAGCGGCATCTCGCTTGGCCATCCTATCGGTTGCACCGGGGCCCGGATTCTCGTCACGCTCATGCACACCATGCAGCGCGAGGGTCAGGATCTGGGCCTGGCCTCACTCTGCATCGGCGGCGGACAGGGAATGGCGATGGTCCTCGAGCGGGCGGATAGCTGAAACATTTTTGCCTCAGAGGTACGCTGTATCCGACGGCCTCTCATCTTCAGGATCGTGTTTCATCGGCCTGAATAGAGAGGCCGTATTTTTTTAACAGAGAATAAAAATGCGAACGTGACAGGCCCGAAATTGCCAGGATGCGGGAGGTCTCGCCGCCGCACTGGCGGATGAGTTCGCTGAGGTAGATCTTTTCCGAGGCCCCTTTGAATGTCTTGAGCGAGGGTAGGGGGCGGTCAAAGATGTCCTGGAAGATCTCCTGGCCGATCTTGCGCACATCCTCGTCCGGTTCGGCGCCGCTGCTGTCGGAGAGGACTTCGGAACCGGTCATCTGGCGAATCTGTTCCTTGGCCACCTGGATACGCAGTTGGCGGGGCAGATGCATGGCAAAGAGGTTTTTTTCGGTTCCGGCGGCGATTATCGAACGCTCGATGATATTGAAAAGCTCCCTGACATTGCCCGGCCAGTCGTAATTTTCAAGAGTCTCCCAGAAATTTTCGTCCATGGTTTTTTCAGGCATGCCATACTGCAGGCAGAGCTGTGCCGTTTTGAAGTCGGCCAGGGCGCGGATATCCTCCGGCCGCTGCCTGAGAGGCGGCAGTGGCAGGCGCATGGTGGTGATGCGGAACAGCAAGTCGCTGCGGAATTCCAGATTCTCTACCATTTCATCGAGATTGCGGTTGGTGGCCGAGATCAGGCGGAAGTTACTGGTCTGCTCTACGGTGTCGCCCACGGCTCGGAAGGTCCGCTCCTGCAGGACACGCAGGAAGGCCTTCTGGATCGACAGGGGCATCTCGCCGATCTCGTCAAGGAAAAGAGTGCCATTGTCTGCCAACTTGACGAGACCGATGCGACTGTCCTGGGCCCCGGTGAAGGCCCCTTTGCGATGACCGAAAAGGGTCGATTCGACAAGGGATTCGGTCAGTGAGGCGCAGTCGACGAAGACAAACTTACCGCCGGCCCGGCTGCTGTTCTCGTGGATGGTGCGGGCAAAGAGTTCTTTGCCGGTGCCGGTTTCGCCGGTGATCAAAAGACTCGAGTCGGAACGGGCGGCCTGGGCCATCAGTTTGAAACAGGCCTTCATCCTCGGGCTGGTCCCTACAACCTTGCTGACGTTGAGGGTCTCTCCTTCCCCCCTGGTCTTTTTTTCCTCCCGGTATTTCAGGGCACGGCCGAGTGTCAGAGAAATTTCCCTGACGCTCGAGGGCTTGAGGATATAATCCCAGGCCCCGCCCTGGATGGCGAGTTCGGCACCGTCCGGGTCTCCTTTGCCGGTGAGGATGATGATCTCAGGCGGATCAGCCATTTCCATCAACTCAGGCAGCAGATCAAGGCCATTGCCGTCCGGCAGGCGCACATCGAGAAAGAGGATGTCAAACGGACTTCGGCGGATGGTTTCCCGGCCGGCGCTGAGCGAATGGGCCGAGCGGCAGTGATGTGAAAGCCGTGTGCCAAGACTGGTCAGGGTCTCACAGATCTCCTGGTCGTCGTCAATAATCAGAATGGTCGCCATGGCGCTAGCCCTCTTCCAGGATGGTGTTGATGGTGAATGTCAGATCGATCGTGTCGTAGGGTTTGATGAATACCCGTCGGATCGAAGGGATGGCATGGGCGGCCTTGATCGCATCTTCCCTGCCGGAAATGAGGATCGACGGCAATCGGGGGTTGACGGCATGGATGCGCTGAATCAGCTCCACGCCATTGATTGCCGGCATGTCATAATCGGTGATCAGTAACTCGAAACGGTCCGGGTCGGCCATGACCAGATCGAGGGCCTCTTGCGGCAGGCCCAGAGCGGTGACGGAGTAGCCGACATTTTCCAGGATGCGCGGGGTAGTGTTGAGCTGGTCTTCGTCATCTTCGACAAAAAGTATTCTGCCACCCCTGCTGCCGAAGAAGATTTTCTTCTGTTCCGGGATTTCGTCTGTCCAGGAGACTCTCGGAAAATACAGCTTGAAGGAGGTCCCCATACCCTCGTCACTTTCGACTCGAAGCCCTCCCTGGTGGGCCTTGACGATACCGTGTACCACGGTCAGGCCGAGACCAGTGCCCTCCGTTTTGTCCTTGGTTGAGAAAAAGGGATCAAAGATCTTGTCGAGAATGGAGGGGGCGATGCCAGGCCCGTTATCGGCCACGGTCAGCTGGATGTAGTCACCGGTCTCGAGGTTGAGGGGCTTGGCCTCTTCGCGTGCAAGGCTCACGTCCTCGAGACGGATATGCAGAGTCCCGCCATGTTCCCGCAGGGCCTGGAAGGCATTGGTGCAGAGATTCATCACTGCTTGATAGATCTGGGTCGGATCGGCCAGAATGCAGCCGATATTGGGTGAAATATGGGAGCGCATCTCAATATTGCCCGGCAGGGAGATTTCCATCAGGCCCACGACCTCGGTGATGACGGCGGTCAAGTTGGTCGGGCGGAAGCCCTCCTGGGAAGGCTTGCTGAAGGCCAGAATCTGTTTGACCACCCGGCCACCGCGGCGGGCGGCCTTGAGCACCCTCTCCAGGTCTCTCGCGGTTTGCGATTCGGGATCGATATCACCGATGGCAAGTTCGGTCGAATTGATGATCGAGGTGAGGATGTTATTGAAATCATGGGCTATACCTCCGGCAAGGGTGCCGATGGCTTCCATCTTCTGGGATTGCAGCAGCTGTTTTTCCAGATCGAGTTCCCTGGTGATATTCTCAGCGGTACTGAGGATGCCGACAATCTTGCCGGATTGATCCCGCAGCGGCACTTTGTTGACCTCGATCCAGGCCACGTTGCCTTTGTGGTCGGTGAGTCTTTTCCTGACCTTGCGGAAGGCCTCCCGGTTGTTGACTACCGCAACATCGGCGCTCTGCGACCACTGGACATAGTCCTGGTCGTGAATGACATCCTTGGTTGATTTCGAGATGAGTTCGCTGGGATCGTTCAGGCCGAAAAAGGTAGCAAAGGTCCGGTTAGCGCCGAGATACCTGAAATTGAGATCCTTCCAGGAAACTAACTGCGGATTGGTGTCCATCAGGGTTTCCTGGAAGGAGAGTTGATCCTTGATGGTCCGCTCGACGCGCTTGCGGCCGAGCATGGTCAGGACCAGAAAAATGAGGGTCACCAGGAGCAGGAGCAGGCTGACGATGATGGTCCAGAACAGTTCCTTGGGCAGTTCATAGAAGGCTTTGGGGGCATTGATCAGGGTGCTGCCCGCGGGCAGTAGCTCTTCGGAGATATTGAGGTGACGCATCGCCTCGTAGTCGAAGAGATATGCTCCAGCCGGTTCCCGGATCACCGGAATGGAGTCGGCGGGGGTGCCGGCCAGGATTTTCAGGGCCATTTCGGCTGCGGTCTGGCCATGTTTGAAGCCGGAAAGCATGCTGCCGCCAACGGCGCCATGGCCGAGAAGGAATTCCCAGGAGGTGTACAGGGGGACGTTTGAATGGGCGGAGAGGGTGCTCATCACTTCTTCGGCTGTATAGGTGCGGTTGTCGATGATCTGGTAATACGGGATAAAGAAGAGAAAGGTGTCCTCCGGCAGATTTTCTACCCTTCGCTGCGCCTCGGCGAGATCGATCTGCACCCAGTAATCAACCTGCAGGCGACCCTTGTAGCGGGGAACGAGGCCCTCAATCTGATTTTTGATGGCCCGACCGGCGGTCGAATCGTCTCCAACCACAATCATCCGTTGCTTTTCCGGATGCAGTTTGACGGCCACATCAACGGTTCCGAGCAGATCGAAACTCTCAACAACACCGGTGAGGTTGCCTTTGGCCAGTTCTTCCTCATCTAAGTCATTGATTCCGCAGAACACGATCGGTACCCCGGGAAAGAGCTGGGGGCGGGCCTGGAGGGCGAAGTTGAAGGCATCGTCGTCGGAGACGATAACCGCATCGAAGTGCTCGCCGGCATATTTTTTCTGAAAGACCCCCAGCAGACTCTGGATGACCGGGTCGGTATTGTAGCGTTTGGCGTCGAGGTACTCGACCTGCAGGTCGATCTTGTAGGGGCTGCCGTCGAGTGTCTCGCGGATTCCGTCATGGATCGAGTCCGACCACTGATAGCCGTGATGATAGGAATTCAGGTAGAGAATGCTTTTCTTGATTCGCTCGGCGACGCTCGTCTGCGGCGCAAGCAGGATAAGCAGGAGGGCAAACACGATGATGGACAGTGAGCGGATGTTGTCTGGTGTCTTCATGGGCAATGTAATGCAATATATAGACCAATCAGGGAGATGGCCTTGCTGGGAGGAAAGAAATGATGCGGATAGGCGTGTATCTGTCGACAAACCGGGCAATATTTGTCCTGCTCGGGATTGACATGTGGTTTTTTCAGGAGCCATCCACCGACTGAAGAACGGATAGCCGCTCTTCAGTCAGCTTCTTGAAATATACAAGGCAATGAACACTGACAGCCCCTTGTCTTCGTCACGAAGACAGGGGGCTGTCAGTGTTGTTATGACATGCTGTGGGTGATACTGTCAGATTTCATTGACGCCGGAAGGGATCAGGCAGATAAAGACGAAATCTTCCGCGCCAGCGTTCATGAACTGATGTTCTTCTCCACCGGGGATAAAGACCACAGTGCCGCTTGTTACCGTCTGCCATTCGCCATCCCGGTAGACCTGGCCCTTGCCTGAGTGGATAAAGATTTCATGCTCCCAGTCATGGGCATGTCGTGGCGTAAAACCGCCCGGTGCAAGGGTGAAAACCCGCATGCAGAAATTATCGGCATGATCGTCCTTGCCGATGACTATTCTTCCTGTCACCCCCCGCACACTGTCACTGTCAAACTGGTGTGAGGGGGCTTCCTTATAGTCCAGTACCTTCATGTTCATCACTCTATTACTCGATGTTGTGCTGTGTACAGCCTCAGTTATTCATTGATGGTGCACTTCCAATATAGCTCTCCCGATGACGAATGCAATGGGCGGGTTTATTCTTTTTTCGCACTGGCGGTAAGTCCGAGATAAATGGCCGTCAGGGTGAGGAGGATGCCTGCCCAGTTGGTGAGATCGGTTGGTCGCGCGAAAAACAGTACATCCCAGACAAAGGCCAGGGCCGGCTGGAGCAGGAGGATCAGACCAGTAAATGAGGCGCGGATCTTCGGCATGGCGTTGGCGATCAGGGCCCAGCCCAGGCACTGGCTGAACAGGCCAAGGTTCATCAGGGAGATCCAGCTGGCGGTGTCGGGGATGGCGAAGGAATCGCCGGCAATCACCATCCTTATGCCGAGAAAAAAAGCACAGGCCAGTGAGATCAGCATGAGGGTAAAAAAGAATGAATAATGCTTTCCGTCGCTCTGGATTTTTCTCAGCGTAAGGAGAAAACCGCTGTAAAAGATCGCCGTCAGCAGGCCGAGAAGAAGACCGGTCTGGTAATTGTCGGTCAGTGTCCCCCACCTGGCACCGACGACAAGGAAGAGACCGAAGAGAGCGAGGGGGATGGCGAGGATAAAGCGAAGGCGCAGGGGCTCTCCGAAAAAGAGGATACCGGTGGCGGCAAGGACAAAAACTTGGAAATTGCCCATGACGGTAGCAAGGCCGGGTCCTATGAAATGGATGCTGGCATGCCAGCAGAAGAGATCGAGGGCGAAGAGCAGCCCGCAGACGATGATGAACAGTAAGCGGGCCGCAGTAACCTTCATGTAATCGCCTTTCCAGAGAGCTGCTGCTAGAAGGAAGATACAGCCGAAGAAAACCCGGTAAAAAGCCGAGGTGGTTGGCGGTACTGCGGCTACCTTGACCCAGACTCCTGAAAAACTGATGAGGAAGGCGCCTGTCAGCACGTGCAGGATAGCTTTGCTTTTTGAAACTCTTGTGAGCATTTTTGGGATATACTGCAATACCAGAATAGTGAATTTTGACTCAGCGGTTGTCATGGCGTCATCGTAGTAAAATCACGCTGGAAAAGCATCATCTTTCTCGGTCTGCCGACGCCTGTGCCGATAGCAGACCAGGGCATTTTTGGGTACAGTGCCCGGGTGTTCTTTGCGGCTTGGGCAAGTATCCTTGTCTCTCGTTTACGTTGAAAATTACTTGCCTTTGTAAAAGGTTTTTGTTACGCACATTTGAGTTAATGGTCGTTCATTGAAGTCTGGCGGTCTTGGTTGACAGAGCTGAATCCTGTAGCCGGGATGCTGCTGGTGTATTCCTCGGGAGTTGACTCCTGAATATCTGAAACGAGTGGAACACTATGAAAGATCTCTCGGTAAAGTATCTCGGGCTGAATTTGAAAAATCCCATAATAGTGGGAAGCTGCGGGCTTACACATTCGGTGGCCAAGATCAGTGAACTGGCAGAGAACAATGCCGGCGCCGTGGTTCTGAAATCACTTTTTGAAGAGCAGATCCAGGCCGAGCTCTCCAGTAATATGGAGACCTACAATACTGACTATCCCGAGGCCTCGGACTATGTCCGGGAATATACCCGGGGTAGTGCCGTTCAGGAGTATATCAGCCTTATCTCCGAAGCCAAGAAAGCGGTAGATATCCCTATTATAGCTAGTATTAACTGTGTTTCCGGGAACGAGTGGATAGCCTTTGCCAAATCAGTCGAGAAGGCGGGAGCCGACGCCCTCGAACTCAATATTTCGCTGTTGCCCAGTAACCCTCGAGTATCAAGCCTGGAAAACGAAAATCTCTATTTCAGCATTCTTGAGAAAGTTACCTCAACGCTTTCCATTCCCGTTTCTTTAAAGATGAGCAAGTATTCATCTTCTCTGGCAAATATCATCACCCGGCTGAGTTGGAAGAACCAGGTCGGCGGGTTTGTCCTGTTTAACCGTTTCTGCAATCCTGATGTTGACATCGATCGGCTCGTGGTGAAAACTGCCGAAATATTCAGCGCTCCAGCGGAAAGTGCCGACACCCTGCGCTGGATTGCCCTGCTTTCCGGAGTAATAGATAAGGATCTGGTTGCTTCCACCGGCATTCATGACGGCGCCGGCCTGATCAAACAGCTCCTCGTCGGAGCTGCGGCAGTCCAGGTAGTTTCGACTCTTTACAAGAATGGGGCGGGGCACATCAATGTTCTGCTTCAAGAGCTGGAAAACTGGATGGAGCAGAAAGGCTATAACAAGATTGCCGATTTCAAAGGAAAATTGAGTTATGAAATGGCAGAAAATCCAGCCGCCTATGAACGGATCCAGTTTATGAAATACTATGGCGGTATAAGTTGATCAGTATTCCTTCAGTTAGCCCTTATGCTGAAAAAAGCATGCGCGATAACAATAAAGGCAATGACGGATTGAAGTGGGGAAGCGTTAGCCAGTCCCAGTGCTTTGTCCGAATGTTCAGTCATGAAGATACTTCTTCAGATCGAGGAGGTTGTATAACCCGGTGCATATTTGTCAGCAGTGAAGTCCTGTGTACCGCATACCTTAGCCAGTCGACGTTTTTCACACTATGATATCTTTACTGACTTTTCCCAAAGGCGGTGTGCATCCGCCAGATGCAAAGGCGCAGACATCCGAACTCAGGATAGAGGTGATGCCTGTCCCTGATGAACTTGAGATCATCCTCGGACAGCATATCGGGGCTCCCTGTACTCCCACGGTTGCCAAACGCGGGGAGGTCCAAGAGGGGGAGATAATCGGCGAGGTGACAAAGGGGCTTGGGGTACCGCTGCACGCCCCGGTTGCCGGCAAAATAAAAGATCTTGGTATGTCGGCTCATCCGATGCGGGTCTCTGCCCCTTCCATCACCATCACGGTGAATCACGAAGCCGAGCCGAGACACTACCAGGCTCAGGACTGGCAGACCGTCGATGCCAAAGAACTGCTGGCCAGGGTTCACGCTGCCGGCATTATCGGCATCGGCGGCGCTGGTTTTCCCACTCATGTCAAATTGAGTCCTCCGCCTGACAATCCAATCGATACACTTCTGCTCAACGGCGCTGAATGTGAGCCCTATATCACTGCTGATCACCGGCAGATGCTTGAACATGCCGCGGATATCATTGAGGGTGCCAAGATTATCCTGCGCATACTGGGTATTAAAAATTGTCATATCGGCATAGAAAGTAACAAACCGGATGCAATTCTGGCTATGACCGAGGCTGCCCGGGCCGGTTCGACCGCCGACTATTCCCTGACGGTAAAGGCCCTGCAGGTCAAATATCCCCAAGGTTCAGAAAAACAGCTCATCCAGGCCATCACCGGCCGCAAGGTGCCGGCCATGGCTCTGCCATCAGCGGTAGGGGTGGTGGTGCACAATGTCTCCACGGCCAGCGCCATTCGTGATGCCGTGGTGTTTGGTAAACCCCTCTATGAGAAGGTGGTGACCATTGCCGGACAAGGCATCGCCAGACCAGCCAATCTAATGGTCAAGGTCGGCACGAAGATTGGTGACATTGTCAAATATCTTGGTGGTCTTAAACCGGATCTGGCTAAAATTGTCATGGGCGGCCCGATGATGGGGTTTGCCGTTTCCAGTCTGGATATCCCGGTAACGAAGACAACCTCAGCCGTATTATTTCTGACAGAAGCCGAGACAGACACCGAACCGCATTCGCAGTGTATCCGCTGCGGCTGGTGTCTTGAGGCTTGCCCCATGGGGCTTGAGCCGAAGGAAATCGCCATATATGTCGAGGCCAACCGGCCTGAAGATACGGCTCAGTTCGGTGTTTTTGAGTGTTTTGAATGCGGCAGCTGCGCGTATGTCTGTCCGGCGAAGAGGCCGCTCGTCCAGTTTGTCCGTTTAGCCAAGATGAAGGCCAAGAGGTAGAACTGTATGGTCATGAGGTGTCCTCTGCGTTTCAAGCAGACGGGGACTTTTGTATAAACAACGATCCTGAAGGAGATTCGCCATCGAACCGCAAGCACCAGAAAACCAGTCATCTCCCACAATAAGAGGATGGAAAGTTTCCATCTCTCCGCATGTGAAGAGTCATGAGTCGGTTGAAAAGATCATGTGGACTGTGGTGGCCTGCCTGATACCGCCACTGCTCTTGTCTGTTTTCGTTTTCGGTATTCAGGTCCTGTTCATCACTGCAGTGTCGGTAATCAGCTGTGTGGCAGTCGAGGCAGCCAGTCAGAAACTGCTGGGCCGGAAAGTCACGGTGAAGGACGGCAGTGCTGTTATCACCGGCATGCTGTTGGCTTTTGTCATCCCGCCGGGAGTTTCTCCCCTTCTGCCGCTTCTTGGAGCCGTCATGGCAATCTACATCGGCAAGCACATCCTGGGTGGCATTGGTTATAATATCTTTAATCCCGCCCTGCTCGGCCGATCGTTTCTGCTGGCGTCCTTTCCGGTGGCCATGACATCAGCCTGGTTGCCGCCATTGAAGGATATGGCCATCTTTTCGTATCTCGGAGATTCTGTCAACGCAGTAACCACGGCCACACCTCTGGCGATTATGAAGGAACAGGGCATGGCCGCATTTACCGAACTCTTCGGTTCAGGCACCAGTCTCTATGCCTCGTTCTTCATGGGCTGGCGGCCCGGCTGTATCGGTGAGACATCGGGCTTCCTGCTGGTTCTTGGTGGCCTTTACCTTATCTACCGGGGCTATATAACCTGGCATATCCCGGTCTCGGTTCTCGGCACCATCGCCTTGCTCTCCTGGGTCTTCGGCGGGGAGACTTATTTCAGCGGCGATCCTCTGCTGGCGATACTTACCGGCGGAGCCCTGCTCGGTGCCTTTTATATGGCGAACGATTACGTGACCTGTCCGACCAACAAAGTATCGCAGATTGTCTATGGTGTCGGAATCGGGGTTCTGACCGTCATGATTCGACTCAAGGGTGGATATCCGGAAGGAATATGTTATGCCATCCTGCTCATGAATCCTTTGAGTCCTGTTCTTGACGGTTGGTTTAAACCGCGGCGGTTTGCGCCGCCGCTGGGAGGTGGCCAATGAAAGATATATTGACCATCATCATGCGTTTGACGCTCTCCTGTATGCTCGCCGCCACGGTGATGGGGGTGGCCTATCTCACCACTATCAAGGCTAAAAAACACAATGAGCATGTCAACGAGCAGAAGGTCAGGTATGCCCTGCTCGGATATTCGGACCAGAAACCGATCCCCGGCAGCATGGCCCTGCACTCAATATATCGCTATGTCGTCTCGGATGCCGGCAATCAGACCATCGGCTATCTCCTGCCAGGAAAGGAAGGGTTCATTTTTGTGACGCTTGATCTTGAAGGAAAGATTGTCGATACCAAGGTGGTAAAGGTTGAAGAGAGCAGTCTTGCCGAGAGGGAAGAGCGTGATAAGATTGTACGGGGAATTGCCGGAGGGAAGGATGTGGTTTTTGCCGACCAGACCATAGTCGTAACTGATAACGGTCAACGGGTGGCCTATCTGCTTGATGGTAAATTTACCGGCTTCAAGACCTTTATTGGCGTGATGCTTGCCCTTGACCCTCAATTCAGCCTCCTCGGTCTTGAGATCCTGGAGCATGAAGAAGATCCCGGTCTTGGTGCCGAGATCGAACAGGATTTCTTCAAGAACCAGTTCAAAGGTAAGACGTTTGATACACTGAAAGGCATGGATGTTGTCAAGGAACCGCTTCCCGACAAGTATTTTCAGGCCCTGGAAGGAAACATAGCCGAGGCTGATGCCGCAGCTATCCTGAAACAGTACCTTGAGCATGATATCTATGCCCTGACGGGCGCCACTATCTCCAGTCGTTCAGTGAATAACGGGGTGAAGGGCATTGTGAAAAAATTTGCTTACCGCCTCAATATCCTGGATGCCGTACTGGCCGAACAGAAGATAGCGGTTGCGTTCTAATCACTTGAGGGGGAATACACGTGGCAAACGATAAAACAAGCATGCAGCTCATTTCTCGCGGCATCTTGAGCGAGAATCCGATTTTCAAGCTGGCCCTGTCGATGTGTCCGGCGGTGGGTATTTCCACCACGGTAATGAACGGGTTCATGCTGGGGATCGCCGTCCTGTTCGTCCAGGTTTTTTCCAGTGTGACCATCTCGCTCTTCAAAAACAAGATCCACCCTCGCATCCGTATTCCATCCTATACGCTGACCATTGCCACCTGGGTGACCGTCATTGATCTGGCCCTTGCCGCCTATATGCCGGAGGCCTATGCCAAGATGGGAATCTTCGTCAAACTCATCGTGGCCTTTGCTATTATCACCATGAGGCTTGAGATGTTCGCCTGTAAGGAATCTGTCAAAGATTCATTCTGGGACGGTCTCGGCATGGGGTTGGGTTTTCTTGTCGGTATGATGGTGATCGGTCTGGTTCGTGAACTTCTGGGTTCCGGGACGATTCTTGGGTATGACATTCTTGGCTTCAAACCGCTGCTATTTTTCATCCTGCCAAGTGCCGGATTCTTTGTCGTCGGGCTGATGATGGCCTTCTTCAACTGGATTGAGATTGCCTATAAACGCGCAAAAGGGCTGAAATGATGATGCACAAACAACTGAAGTACTGGACTCTCGCGCTGCTTTTTTCTCTTTTGCCATTGTGTTTGCAGGCAGCAGAACTGGTCAGCAAGCAAAGTTTCGGTGCGGAAAATGAAATTGTCCTCACCTTCGCTGCGGCGATAGATAAAAACACCGCTAAAAATAGGGCCAGCTACAAGGTTTTTGAGGAATCTGACCCGGATATCCTTCTGGAGGTCAAGGAGGCTGTTGTCTCTCAAAATGGCCTGCAGGTATCGCTGTTGTTTACCGAACCTTTGAATATGGCCAAGTCCCATGTCGTGTCCCTGCGTGGTGAGGATGGCAAAGAACTGGCCAGTCTGCTGGTGAAGAAACCGTATATTGGCTACCTTTTGTCCATCTTGATTTCGGCTCTCCTGGTCAACAACTTTGTTTTCACCAAGTACCTCGGGCTCTGCGTTTTTTTCGGCACCTCGAAAAGAAAAACAACAGCCAAAGGTATGGGAGTAGTTTTCACCATCGTCATGGTGGCGTCAGCTATCATGAGCTGGTTTTTTTACCAGTTCATTCTCATCCCCTATAACCTCAATTTCCTCCAGATCGTGGTCTTTATCGGGCTGGTTTCCCTCACAGTCCAGGCGGTAGATACCGTCCTGCGAAAGGTCAACCCTGTCCTTTTCAACTCCTTTGGCGTGTATCTGGTACTAGTGATCGCCAATTGTGTCATTATTGCTGTACCGCTGATCATGGCCAGCAACAACTACAATATAATTGAAACATTCATGCTTGCCCTCGGGGCGGGCGGCGGTTTTCTGCTGGCGCTCTATCTCATGAGTTCGGTGCGCGAGCGGCTTGACCTTGCCAATATCCCGCCGACTTTCAAGGGACTGCCGATAGCCTTCATTGTCGCAGGTCAGTTTGCCATGGCCTTCCTGGGTTTCTCCGGTCTCCAGCTTTTTTGATCGAAGATCCCTGAACATACAAACGGATGTAATTGAGAGTAGGAAAATATGGATCCGGCATTAATTAAAATTGCAATTGGCGGGGTGGTTCTGCTGGGATGTATCGGCCTGTTTTTTGGCATCGGCCTGGCTATTGCGGCTCATAAATTTGCGGTTGAAACCAATCCGTTGATTGAAGAGGTTCTTGAATCCCTGCCTCTGGCCCAGTGCGGCGGTTGCGGATATCCTGGCTGTGAAGGATATGCCATTGCAGTTGTCAACGATCCGGATGTGCCTCCCAATCTTTGCTTTCCCGGAAAAGAGAGGGTGGCGGCGATCGTTGCGGAACTGACCGGTAAGAAAATGACTGCCGTTGAGGATCAGATCGCCTTAGTTCGCTGTTCCCGCGTGGAAGGGAGGGTCAGCCACAAACATGAATACATTGGCTTTGCCTCCTGTACTGCGGCAAATCTTGGATTCGGCGGCCCTTCGAACTGCCAGTATGCCTGCATCGGTCTTGGTGAATGTGCGGAGGCATGTCCGTTTGATGCCATCACCATGGTCGAGAATTTCCCCATCGTCAACCCTGATAAGTGCGTAAGCTGCGGTGTGTGCGTGCGCACCTGTCCGAAAAAAATTATTGAAATCCAGACGCTGAAGGCCAGAGTGTATGTTCCCTGCTCCTCAAAGGATATGGGCAACAAGGTCAAGGCTGTCTGTGAGGTGGGCTGCATTGGCTGTAAGCTCTGTGTCAAAGCCTGCCCAGCTGGGGCCGTGGCCTATGAGAACAGCCTCATTAAGATCGATCATAAGGCCTGCATTGCCTATGGGCCGAGTTGTGAGGAGGCGTGTGTCGCTAAATGCCCACGTAATATCTTCCAACACTATCAGGGCCGCAAGGCCATCGCTCGCAAGATTGAGACAGGTCTGAAGATGGCAGGATGATTTCTTCATATCCATCTTGAGTTAGTGCTTTCTGCACTGCCACAGGACGGACAGTCGTCAAAAAAGGTGTGAAAACTTTTTGCGATACTGCGACGGCGAGAGGCCGGTGCACTTTTTAAAGAGCTTTCTGAATGAGCTTGTATCCCCATAGCCAGTTTTCAATGTAATCCCATCGACAGTTTCCGCCGTGCTTTCAAAAAGTGTTCTGGCTGCCTCAATCCGCTGCTGCTGCAGACATTCGAGTGGAGTGTCTCCTGTCGCTTTTTTGAAATTCCATATCCTTTACCTGCTCCTGATACTCATTTATAGATTCTGATGTCTCTCGACCTTTGAAGGCATAAGAACCCGCAACCAGTTGGAACTTTTTCTTTGAGAAATGGCCATTCGCCTTCTCTGCTGGAGCATAAGAAAATTACCGGCGAGAATCAGCACAATGCCGGTCATGGCCGATGGAGTCCAGTGATAGCCCTCCCAGATTGTAGAAATTGCCAGGGCAACAAGGGGAAAGAGAAGGGTCGCATAGGCAGCCCGGTCCGCTCCGATCCGACCTATGAGAGAAAGGTAACAGCCGAAAGCGACGATCGAGCCGAAAATTGCCAGATAGGCGAGGGAGCCAAGGTAGAGCGAGGTCGTTTCAATGGTAAGGGGCGAATCGTTAACCCAAGCGATCGCCAGCATCAAAACAGCTCCATAGCCCATACCGAAAGCATTGGTCTGGATGATGGGCAAGCGATTCTTCTGATTTCGAGCTGAGAGTATGTTGCCGAGCGAGGCGAAGAACGTGGCAAGCAGGCAAAGAAGGATACCTCTCAGCCCTTGCTGTTCGAATGAAAAGGAGGTGATCTCCGGTCTGAAGACCAGAAAGATACCGAAGAGTCCGAGAAATGCGCCGGAGAAAACTTTTGCATCGAGCGGCATCCTGAGAAACACTGCACCATTGAGCATATTCATCAACAGAATTGTCGAGAAGATGACAGCTGCCAGACCACTGGCGATCTCAAGTTCGGCAAGATAGAAGAGCAGGTAGTTGAGGGAGAAGAGAAAAACACCCTGAAGCGCCATGTAGCTGTGTTCCTGCAGGGTAAAACGCATAGGTAACCGGGCTATCCCGCACCAGAGGAGGAGGAGAACGGCCGCAAGAGAGAAACGATAACCGACAGAAAGCATCGGATCGACGACCCCGAGTTGAAATTTGATGGCTATCCAGGTGGATCCCCAGATCAGTACCGTGGCTGTGTAGAAGAGAAAATTTTTCATCTTAAAATCCAGTTGATGTCTTCATCGAAATTGGGGCAAATGCCATTCAGTTTGGCAATGGAAATAGAACAGAAGGTTTCAATAAGGTAAAATTACTTCTCAGGCTGAAAGAATAACAGATACAGATTGCAGAAAAGAAAAGGGGCACAGATGGCGCGTGCAGGAACAATGGACGGAGTCCGACCGGTTGCGCTGGGGCCAACAGGTCAGTGGCGAGAAAGAACTTTGGTGGTTTTCAGGGTTTTGGTGCCTGTTCGGCCATTTGTTTGTTGTGGGCTTCCTGTTGCTCGGCAGCCGATTTAGCCAGATCGAGAGGAGTTTTAATCGCCTGAACGGCCTCATGGGCCACTCTTTCGGTTCCCTGTTCAATCACACCCTTTTCCTTGTTCTCCTGCTCGCTGGAGCAGGCGGAGATAAGAGAAGAGAAGCTGATAATACAGGCAATGAGGAGACTGGAGGGGATATTCATGAAGAAGCCTCGTGGTGTATGTTGGATGGATTTTGATCGGCAGGTGTTTCTGGCAAAAGGCATTGCAACCTTACCACGCAGAAGTGGATCACGGCAAGCAGGCAAAGCCGGAACCAGGGGCGCAATTGGTTGAAGGTCTATATTTTTCCAACCTGATTTGCTGACGGAACAGCGGACGGTATTCGTCTTTTCGGTGGCTGACGTAGAGAATGGTGCATATCCGGAATTCAGCCAGAGAATTCAATGCATTAAGTAGTCCTTCGCGGTTGGCATCGTCAAGGCCCTGTGTCGGTTCGTCAAGGATGAGCAATCGTGGAAGTTTGATAAGGGCTCTGGCAATAAGGATCAGGCGCTGTTGGGCAAAGCTGAAGCGGCGAAAGGGTTGAGATGCCTTTTCTGCCAGGCCTATCCAATCAAGCCATTGTCTGGCTGTTTTCTGCTGCTCGGTGGTGGTGCGACTGTACAGGCCAATCGAATCAAAAAGGCCTGAAAGGACAACCTGTAAGGCAGTGCCGGGAATATGGTGACTGCGGTGGATCTCCGGGGAGACGATTCCCATGTGTCGTTTCAGATCCCAGATCGATTCACCGCTGCCTCGTTTTATTCCGAAGATACATAGATCATTGGCATAACATTTGGGGTTGTCACCGGTAATTATGTGGAGGAGCGTAGACTTGCCGCAACCGTTTGGGCCGGTGATCAGGGTATGGTCGCCCTCGTTGATCAGGAGATCGAGATGTTGAAAAAGAAGGTTTCCGCCAAAACTGGCAAAACCATGCTTGAGGTTCACAATCTCGCCATGGTTGATGCATGTTGCAGCTCTTGTCGAGCTTTCGATGATATTTGGATGGAAGAGTCCCTTTTCTTTGCAGTGTGCATCTTCGAAATTTTTCAGCACGTCCTCACGCCTTCCCTGGAGCAGTATAGTCCCTTGCGACAGTACGGCCAGGTGGCTGCACCAGAGGGGGATATCGCTGCGGTTGTTGACGGCGACAAGTATCTGCACGTTATGACCTTGAAGATTTGCGAGCGCCTTGTCAAGCTCACGGCAGGAATTCTCGTCAAGTCCATCGTAGGGATTTTGGATCAATATCTCGGTTGCACCGAGGAGAATTTCTCGCATCAGGATGAGTTTGCGGCTCTGCCCCGAACTCAGTTGCCGATATCCCTTGTCGAGGGACTCAGTCATGGCAAAGTCATGGATAAGGGACGATTGATCGCTTCCTGGGGGAAGAAATGCCCGGGCGGGGGTGCCAGGGTCGGGACAGTCAAGATAATCGCTGTCGTCAATACGCAACTCCTCTTCGTATATTTCCTGTTGCGTTTTGAAGGTAAGAAATGCCGGGTGTTCCGGCAGGAGTAGCACATCCGCATCGAAAGCGCCGAGTTCACCTGCAAGGAGAGTGAAAAATTCGTCTATGCCAGAATCGTTGGCGCCAAAGAGACACCATGTTTCCCCAGGTGCAGTGGTAAAGACGGAAATGTGTAAGTTCGGGTGTCTGAGATTGCTTATCTGCATGGGGGAATAGGCTAACTGGTCAGAGCGGAAATATTTGTAAGAGGTGATTGTATCGCTGGAAAAATTGCACCAGAATTACAAGAATTCGGCCAGCGGCAATGATCCATTTTACCGCTGGCCGAACTTTCTAGACGCTGGAACAGATCGTGTATACCAGCCCTTCAGCGTACGGTTTCTTCGAGGAATTCGGTAAAACGTCGCCAGGATTTTTTGTCGGCATCTTCGCGATAGCGCTCTGATCCGAAAACTGTAAAGGCATGGGGTGCCCCGCTGTAGGTAATCATTTCATGAGGGACGTGTGATTTTTCCATTTCCTGAGCCAATGTGGAAAAATCGTTCATGCTGACACTTTCATCGGCAGTGCCATGCAGAACAAGAATTTTTCCATTAACTTTGCTGTAGTCCTGTCCGGCTGGTGTTGTGAGCCCTCCATGAAAGGAGACAAAACCCTGTAGATCAGCTCCTGAACGGGCCATTTCCAGGACAGCCGCACCACCGAAACAATACCCCGCAGCTACAGCCTTGGTGCTTTTCACTCCATTGTCACGAGCGGTGTTGACGGCGGCCAGCAGTAGAGATCGCATTTTTTCCCGGTTTTGATACAGTTCTCCGGTCAGCTTTTTTCTCTCATCGATTGAAGTTGGCCTGATCCCAGCACCAAAAAGATCGGCAGCAAAGACGTTATAGCCCAGTTTGAACAGCATATCTGCTCGTTGCATCTCATAGTCATTGAGGCCGTCCCAGTCATGAATGAGTATGACGAGAGGGGCCTGCGGGGCCGGGCTGGTAAGGTAGCCTTCGTAACTGGCTCCACCAACGCTATAGGTTATTGTTTTTCCGGTTGCGGCAAAAGTCAAAGGGGATGTGCAGAGGATTAGAATGAGGGCTATGAGTAGTCGCATGGCGTACCTCCTGAAATGATAATGAAATGATAAGCCCCGTGGCCCGATGCGCGTTGTCGGGATTGTTCATGCTGTACAGCCAAGGGGTTATGCCGTGAGAAATTTCTTTTTAGAAAGGGGAGAGCACACAAAGCCTGTCTGGTTTTACCCTCTCATGGGTCAAGAATAAGAACCTGAAGGATGAAAATCAACGGGGGATATTCCCAGGATAACAGGAGAGTCTTTCAAGAGTTCATCGGAAAGACAGTTACGAGGCGAATGCTGGCGTCTTCTCTTACTCAGGGCCCTCGACAAGGATCTGGCCCCGCGAAGTAAAGGAAATACCCTGCTGACTTTTGGTGCCGATCATAACGGATTCGATGATAGGCTGATTTATTGGCTGTGTTGCAGTCCATTTCACCAGAAAACTTGCCCCCGAGCCTCCCTCCTTGTCGGATTCGTTGACGAGGTATCGAATAGAAGAGAAGGGGCCCAATATGACGGGTTTTTCGACATATTTTCGCAGAAATCTGCCTGTTGAATCATAGTAATCGGCCGATATCAGGGTGAGGGGACTTTTCTGGTCGATATTTCTGATACTGAGGGTTACGGTGAGGTAGAAAGGATGCTCGCGATCGCCGATATAGATGTGGGAGTAGGCTGGTACATACACTGCCTGGCCTTTTGACAGGGGGTATTTGTCTTCGGCTTTTGTTCTGTCCGCAGTGAAGGCAATGGTGATAATCAGGCTGAGGAAGAGAATATTTCGACATTGTTTGATAAGTGTACACATAAGAAGATATCCTGTTTGGAAAGTAAAAGTTTTTTTCATCACCTGCAGAAGTGAGAGGCTTGAACATCCTCTTATTTCTTTCTAGCCCTTTTTCGAGATGAATTGAATATTTTTTTCATCGCTGGGAAAAACGGCTGGAGTTTTGTCTATCCGCGGTGTGCTGGTGAGGGTGCTCGGAAAGTCTTGGCGTATATGACAAAAAGAATGTGAGCATTGTGCTTTTTAAAGTTTTTGAGGATAGAGTTTTCTACCAGGCGGTTTCTCGGTATCATTCAACGGACAGAGAGGAAATCCAGCAATGTCGGAGGAAAAAAGGAGATTCAGTCGTATCAGTTTTAGTATGCCTGCGGAATTGGAGGTGGATGAACGGGTCTATTTTTTTTCGCAGGTGGACAATCTCAGTGTCGGCGGTTGCCGTTTTGAGACGAGCGAAGTCTTGGAAGTGGGAGCTCCATGTCGATTATGGCTTCCACTCGAACCTGCAGATCCCGACCTGGGGGTTGAGGTTTTCGGCGAAATACTCCGCTGCAGTGAGGGAACGGTCAGTGTGCAATTCAGCAGAATCGACCCCGAAAGCCTGTTCCATCTTCAGAACATTATCCGCTACAATGCCGTTGATCCAGACCGGATCGAGGAAGAGATTAAAGAACATCCTGGCTTGGTTTGAGAAATTTATACTCATGGGCGAATGCAAGTCAGACCTGAGCACTCTTCAATGAGCCACCGTATTGGAAAATTTTGGCTTTAAAGACGACGGTAGGTGACGACGTTGTAATTTTCGGTGCCTGTATAGTGTGTCCTTGAGATTTCTCTGAATTCCAACGGGCTGATTACCGGGAATGTAGTATCACCGTCGACAGCACGGTCGAGTACAGAGAGGAGTATGCCTGTGGCCAGTGGCATTGCCAAGGTGAAAATCTGCGCGCCACCGATCACAAAGACAATATCTGCGCCATTGCAAAGTTCAAGAGCCTTTTCCAATGTCGATACTATTTCAGCACCCTCGGCGTGATAAGAAGGTTCGCGACTGAGGACGATATTACGCCTCCCGGGCAAGGGGAATGATAATGATTCAAATGTATTACGCCCCATAATCAGGGGATGACCCATGGTTGTGGTCTTGAAAAAAGCCAATTCTTCCGGAATATGCCAAGGCGTTCGGCCATCTTTGCCGATAACTCTGTTGGCGGCCATCGCGGCGATCAGTACAATATCCATTTGTTTAAGAGAAAAGGTAAGTATGAAAAAATGTATTGTATTTGCCAGCTCTTCTATTTAATAATACGACATATATACATTTTTTGAAGTGTAATAATGAAAAACAGTGAACTGTCGATTTTTGTGGAGGGTGGTTGATGAAATTGATTTGTCCTCATTGCGGGTTAAAAGGGACTGCAGATGAGGCATTGCAGGATAAAAAAGTCCGGTGTCCGCAATGTCAGAAAATATTCAGATTGAGTGAAACAAATATCGTCACTGTTGAGTCGGAATCCTGGATGTCCACTTTGAACGAAACGCCCGAAGGGGCTGGTGGCGTAGACATTGAAATTCCAGCATCACAGGTAGTCCAGCAACCGGGAGATGTGCCTGTGTCGAAAACAGGGACCTGCTCCGCCTGCGGTTTTTCATTGAGTTATGATTATCTTGAAGAGAGGGATGGAAAGCTCTGCTGTCGGATATGTCTGCCAGCCTGATCGCGAGGTTCGGCGCTGCATGTTCTGTCGATAACCTGGGTCAATTGTTGATACGAAAATCGTAGCCGGGGCGCAGGTCCTGACGGGAGGTTTGTCGATGAAAATGTTTTGTCCCCATTGTGGGGTGAAGGGCTCGGCTGATGATTCATATCTGGGCAGAATGATCAGGTGTCCGAAATGTAAAGAAACGTTCAGGTGTCAGACAGATTCAGATTTGATTGGTATTCCTGGAATTGAGGAGCCTGTCCCGGCATCTGCCGAGGAACCGCTCGTTCCATCTCCTGTTGCCGAACCAGATCTTGAAGAATCCTTTGATGAGGCAGCGCAGGGGGCCGAAGATCTGCTCGCCCCTGTTGAGCAAGAAGAGGCAGCTCAACTCGAAACTGTCATTACCGAGACCCTGGTCCACCTCGAAGAGCCTGAAGATATTGATTTTGCAGAAGAAGATCCCAAGGCAGAGCCTGAAGAATTGAGGCAAGCGGAAGACGAAAAGGGTGAAGAAAGAGGGGCTGAAGACACTCAGGATCTTGTCGAGCGAGAAGTGGACATCGCGCCGATTGAAGAGATTGAAGAGGAAACTGTCGGGCATGCTGTTCCTCCTGAAGTTGAAGTAAGCGAATATCAGTCTCCATCTGAAACTGAGGAATCTGCAGTGGAGAAGACTCAGGGAAAAGAACAACCGCTACAGCCTGAGAGCGACACATCCACCTCGGCGATCATGCCAGAGGCTACCCATGAAGATGTTGCTGGTGTCGAACGGTCTGAAACCACAGAACAGCCACCGGAGATGCCAACACAAGATATTCGGCCGGGGAAATTTCTTCAAGGAGTGCAACCTCGAACGGAGTTCAGCCTGGGTGAGGCTCTAAACGAGGCCTGGCAATACACCAAAGGGGCGAAAGGCTCGATATGGGCGGCGGTTGGGGTGATGTATTTGATAATGCTCATTCTCGGGCTTGGTCTGGGGTTTTTGCAGGCCACCGTTGGTCTTGATGCCGATAGCGCCGCCGGGATCTGGGCTGAAATTGGTGTCCAATCTCTTGTGAGTGCTCTTTCTACGCTTTTTACAGCTGGTTTGATGTATATGGGCGTCTGCCGGGCGGCAGAGCGATCCTTGACTTGGAAGATGGTTTTTGACGGCTTTTCAATGGCGTTCAAGCTGATCATTGCCTCAATCCTGATGACACTCCTGATTGCAAGTGGTTTTGTCCTGCTCATCCTGCCTGGCATTTACCTGGCAGTCGGGTATACTATGACTCTGCCGCTCATGCTTGATCAGCAGCTGGATCCATGGCAGGCCATGGAGATGTCGCGCAAGGCGATTCACAAAGTCTGGTGGAAGGTCTTTGGTCTCTTTTTCATCATGGGCCTTCTGTATATTGTTTCATCGATTCCCCTTGGGATCGGCCTGATTTGGACTGTTCCGATGTCGGTCATCCTGGTTGGGGTGGTTTATCGCTATCTTTTTGGTGTTAAGGCCGGAAAAAGTTGACCGCTGGCCATCTTTTGAATTGAGAAGAGGGGACTTGTCTCTGGCATCTTATCTCCTCTTCTCATTCTCTCTTCGGAAAAATTCCTCCATTTCCAAAACTTTATTCTGCCGTGACTGCAGTATAACGTATCCGCGAAAGACCTGAAGTTGCAGGATCACTGAATCCAGCAGCAGGGACACGGTGATCCTGGTATATGGGACAGCAGGCGATGATGTGAAACAGGTAATTTGTGCAATCTGATAAGAGAGCGGCCAGGCAACCGCTCATCCTCATCCACCTGCTCATGGTTGTATGTGCAGCCCTTGTCTCGACCTCATTCACAGTGGGGGCAGCCATTACGGCCGGACTTGATCCAGCAGTTCTGACGCTGATTCGGTTTATATTCGCGGCTTTTCTGCTCGGCCCCTATGTTTGGAGAAAGTTCGGCCTGCATTTTTCCTGGTCACTTTTCTGGCGTTCAGCCGTGATCAGTGCCTGCCTGGTAACCTTTTTCTGGTGCATGTTTCTCGCCCTACGCTTCACCACAGCCCTCAATACCAGCGTTATCTTTACACTGGTTCCCTCGATTGCCGGGGTTTATGCTGTCTTTCTTATCAGGGAAAGACTCGCCCGCAAACAGCTTATAGCCTTGGCCTGTGGTATGGTAGGAGCAGTCTGGGTTATCTTTCGAGGGGACATCTCCCTTTTCCTGGCCATGGCGTGGAATCGCGGGGATTTGATTTTTTTTGCGGGCTGTCTGGCCATGGGGCTCTATACTCCGCTTGTACGCTTGCTGCACCGCGGCGAATCGATGATAGTTATGACCTTCTGGATTCTGGTCACAGGCAGTCTCTGGCTTGTTCTGGCGGCAGGAACCCGCTTGCCGGAGATCGCCTGGAACGAGGTCCCGCTGTCCGTTTGGATGGGTATTGCCTACCTGAGTCTCTTCACCACAGTGATCACCTTCTTTCTCACGCAGTACGCCATCGCTTATCTGGGGCCGACCAGGGTCATGGCATACTCCTACCTTTACCCTGGGCTAGTCCTGATTATTGATCTGCTTCTTGGCCATGGTCTGCCGGAGCCCATGGTCTTACCAGGTATTGCCATTGTCCTTGTGGCGATGCTGGTGCTGCAGTACGACGCCTAAGTCCCAATCCTATTTCTCTTTATTCTCTGTTTGTCTTTCTCTGGAGCATTTTTCGAGAGGGAATGCCGACTCCAGGCTATGGATTGCCCCGGCCTCTGTCAGTCTGCTGCTGTAGAGTTTGAAACTTTCAATCAGGGAGGATTCCGCGTTGAAATCCTTATAGCGGGCAAGAAATGAAGTGACTGAATCGTTGTGGAATGTTTTCAGACGGGCAAGGGTGATATGGGGAGAGAAAGGGCGTTTTTCTTTGGCATAACCAAGTTTTCCCAAGGTCTGTTCGATAGCGGAGTGAAGCATGAGCAATTCGCTCTTCGGGCTGATTCCTGCCCAGACAATACGAGGATTACCGCGTGGCGGGAAATGACCGACGCCGAGGAGGTTGAGAGTAAATACAGGAATTCGTATAGTCGTCAATGCCTCTTTGAGCGAAATGACTGCCTGCTTTTCCACATCGCCAATGAACTTGAGAGTGAGATGCATCTGCTCCCGCGGGACAGGCCGCGCTCCCTTGATTTCGCAGGCTATGTGGTACAGGTTTGTTTGAACGGCGGTCGGCAGATCGAGAGCAATAAAGAGTCGTTGAATGTCATTTCGCATCCTGAGAGAATTCCACCTCTGCGAGTCGAAGTATTGCCTGATTGGCGATGATCAGGCCGAAAATTCCGGTCAGGGTCGGCAGACTACCAAGGATCCGTCTGCTTCGACCGCGGTTTTCGCAGGGTACTTCGCCGAATTGAACTTCACGTTCGGGTTCATTGTAGGTGAAATCCACATCTTCCGTTGAGAAAATACAGAGTATTCCTCGCTCGACATTGTTTCGTCGGAGACGGGTTCGAAGTCTGCGCGCCAGGGGGCATTTTTTGCTGTCAAAGATATCTGCACAGTGTATCTGGGTGGGATCGGTCCGCAGCGCCGCACCCATTGAAGAGATAGTTGGAATTTTCCGTCTATAAGCTTCTGTGAGCAACTGCACCTTGGGGTTGAGTGAATCGATGGCATCGATCAGGAGATCTGGACGTGGAGAAAGGATCTGTTCCATGCTGTCGTCGTCGGCAAAGAGTTGCAGTGCTTCGACCTGGCAGGCGGGATTAATAGCGAGAATCCTCTCGCGTCCTACTTCGACCTTGGGTCGGCCAATGGTGTTTGTCAACGCGAGGATCTGTCTGTTGATATTTGTCGGCTGAATGGTATCGAAGTCGACCAGGCGAAAGTTCTGAATGCCTGCCCTGGCAAGACCTTCGACCACGTGGCCGCCGACGGCACCGAGGCCAACGATCACGACCGTACGCGATTGCAGACGCTGAAATCGCTCATCTCCGAGAAAACGCTGTATCCGTAAAAATTGTTCCATTCTGCCAGATCTGTCCGCAGAAATCCTGCAGATCCATGTGGTGGAGGTTGGCGGCAAAGGCGTAGAGGGCTGCGATAAAAGACGGTTCATTTATCTCCGGGTTTTTATTGTACCAGGAAATATCGACGTGCAACTGGTCCGGTGCGTCGGTTTCCAGTAAAACGCGGAAGAGCGGAGTCCGCAGAAAAACTTGACGCAGACGTTCCTGACCGGGTGCTGCAATCTTAGCCGAGAAAGAGATCATACACCCGAGTTTGACGAGGCGCTGCATGACCTCCTGAGATCCACTGAATGAGTGGATCATTATCGGAGGCATTGGTGCCTGTTTTGTCTGGGAATCAAGAATGTCAAAAAGTTTTCCCCACGAGCCGAGGCAATGGATGACCAGTGGGCGTTGGCAATCAATCGCCAGTTGCAACTGCGCGATAAACAGTTTTTCCTGGAGTCTCATGTCGCAGGAGCAGTGCCTGTCGAGCCCGGCTTCACCTATGCCGCAACGCGTGGTCTCGAGAATTTCAGTCAACTCCTGTTGCCAGTCGCGGGTCGCGGTGTCGCAATACCAGGGATGAATACCGATAAACGGAACAATGGCGTGCGAGCCCTTGGCGAGAGCGAGTACATGATGCCAGTCACTCTGGCGAGTGGCATTGCAGAACATTCTGGCTACCCCTGCCCCCACTGCTCTTTCAATTACTGCCGCGCGCCTGTCATTGAATCGAGGGTCCTGAAGGTGCAGGTGGCTGTCGAGGAAGACAATATCCGGCATCTCATTCATTCCAGGAAAAGAGCAGGGCTGCTACAGAGAGGCAGATCAGGGTTGAAAAAAGAAGAATCCCGCATTCCCACCGCACATCGGCAAAGGAGGCGCCATCACTCATGACCCGACGGGCTGCGGTAAGGAGGTGGGTGAGCGGGAAAAAGCGGGAGAGGGTATGTACCCAGGGAGGAGATCCTTCGAGGGAAAACCAGACCTCCGAGAGGAACATCATTGGCCAGGAGATGAAGTTGAGAATGCCGCTGGTGAACTCTTCACTTGTTCCACGGGCGGCAAGTATCAGCCCGATGGAGCAAAGATTCAAACCGCCGAGTAAAAATATCAGCGAAATAAGGAAATATGAACCTTGTACGTGAATGTCGAAAATGAGATCGGTGCCGAACCAGACGATACAGAGGGTGAACATCAGCAGGAAAATGCGGGAGAACATCTGCGCGCTGAGATATTCCAAGGCAGTGAGAGGTGTCGCCTTGAGACGTTTGAGCGCGCCGTTTTTGCGGTACCTGACGATTACATAACCAACGCCCCAGAGGGCCGAGAACATCATGTTCATGGCGAGAATTCCTGGCAGTAGCCAGTCTATGTAGCGGACCTGTACACCATGAGTGATACCCTTCTCAGGAATATGCTGATTAGCCATGAATGAGGCAAGGAAAATTCTCTCGGCAATGGAGCCGTTCGGTGAGGTGTCGTTAATCCAATAAGCGTGCACAGGGGAATTGGCATCAAGGAGAAGATCGATCTTGTGATGATTGAGCAATTTTTCACCCTCGGTCCTGTCGGGAATCGGCAGAAAGACAACGTGCCGATCCTTGTGCAAAGCAGGAGGGATAGTCGATCTGCTCAGTTCGACAACATCACCGGTGGAAGGGAAGACGCCGACCTTAAACTGGGTATATTCTCTGCCGCTGAAGATGAGGCCGAAGCCGACGATGATCAGGAACGGGAATGCGAAGTTCCAACCGAAGGCTGCCCTGTCCCTGAAAAATTCGGCATTTCTGGCCTGGAACACGGCCCAGATACGATTGAGATTCATGGCTCGGATAGTGTCATATGCATATAATTTACCTGGATTGTTATTCCCTGAGCTTCTTGCCGGTCAGATGGAGAAAGACATCCTCGAGATTCGGGGAATGGATCGAGACGTGCTTGAGGTTAATGCCGAGGTCCATAAGGGTCTGCAGACCTACGTGTATTTCGGGAGTCAGGACGATGACCTCATTATCCTGCTCCTGAATGGTGAAGGGCAGATTGTGAGCAGTGATTGTCCAGGCTGACCGAGGAAGAATTATGGAAATCAGGCCGCAATGAGCCTGGATCAAATGTTCCGGGGAACCCATGGCAATGATAGTACCCTGATCCATGATGGCGATTTCATCACAGAGATATTCCGCCTCTTCCATGGAATGGGTAGTGAGAATGAGAGTTTTGCCCTCGTTTTTGAGTCCGGTAATGATATTCCAGAGATTTCTGCGGGATTGGGGGTCGAGGCCGGTTGAAGGCTCATCGAGGAATATCAGCTGTGGTCGGTTTATCAAGGCCAAGGCAAGCATAAGACGCTGGGTCTGGCCACCGGAAAGTCGGTTGTTCCGTTGTTTTCTCAGAGCCGACAGATCGCAGCGATTGATAATTTCTTCAAGATCTTCCGGTTCCTTGTAGAGCCTGGAAAATGTTTTCAGGGTTTCCTCGACAGTAAGGAAGTTGAGCAAGGAAGTGTGCTGAAACTGGATGCCGATTTCTTCTCTGAAGGCGCTGCTTCGAGGCTGGCCTTTGTAAAGGATCTGGCCGCTCGTAGGAGTAATAATGTCTTCAACAATCTCCATGGTGGTAGTCTTGCCGGCCCCGTTAGGACCGAGTAACCCGAAGCATGTGCCCGCCTTGACTTGAAAAGAGACCTCTCGCACAGCTTCAATTGTTGAAAAGTGTTTACGGAGGCGGATCACTTCGAGAATTGCCGACATGAGCTATACACTTATGAAATAAGAGATAAAAGTAGAGGGAATTGATTACTCGACTACTCGGAGTTTCAACACAGGAGGACAATAGCTGAATTGGAGAAACTCGTGCACACGTCACTGTAATCAGAAATTCGGAGAACTCAAGGAGGAAAAATATTGATGTTGAACGGGCAATAACCAAGAACAACTCTTGACATATGATTGATAATTAAATTAAATTGGTAATTATTATCATAAAGGAGAGTTATGTCGTTTCGCATGACCCATCAGCGAGAGATACTTCTCGAAGAACTGAAAACAAGTGGCCAGCATCTGAGTGCCGATGAACTCTACGAGAGGGTCAGGAAGACCATCCCGCGCATCAGCCTGGCCACCGTGTATCGCAATCTGGAGATACTTGCGGAGTTAGGCGTTGTAGGTAAGTTGGAGATCAGCGGTCGACAGAAACGCTTTGATTACGATGTCAGCCAGCACGATCATATTTTCTGTCTTAAGTGTCACCGAGTTGATAATATCGACATGCAGAAAAAACACATTCCGGCAATGTCACATCATGTCGCGCGAGGGTATTCAATTACCGGTTATCGTCTGGAATTTGCTGGAATCTGCCCTGAATGTAAGAAAAAACATAAGAAGGAGAACAAGGAATGAAATGTGGATGCGGATGTGCCTGTAGTACAAATGCGTTAACGGATGAACAGAAAAAGATTCTCGCTGCCATGGAGCAATGCGGTGGGCCTTGCGGTACCAAGGAAATTGCCACGGCGACCGGTCTCGATGCAAAAGCCCTCACATCCAGGATTGCGGACCTGAAAAAACAGGGATTGGCCGATAGCCCGGCTCGCTGCAAGCACGGAATCACCGCGGAGGGACTCAAGGCCCTGAAGGGTTGATTGGCTGCGGTTTTCCACTACCAAGACCTCGAAGACCTTTTCTTCCATTCTCCGGGGTCTTGGTATGCGCATTGCCTGGCCTTGCCGCTTCAGTGGGTGAGAAGACGACGAAGAACGTATGGAAGGATGCCGCCATGCTGGAAATAGAGTACATCCACTTCGGTATCCAGTCTACAGATTGCCTTGAAATGTAGTATCGTTCCGTCCTTTCTGGAGGCTGTGATTGCGACAGCTTTTCGGGGTGTCATTGCTGAAATACCCGAGAAAGAAAAGACTTCTGTGCCATCAAGGCCTAGGCTCCGACAGTTTTGTCCCTCTTCGAAGACAAGAGGGAGCACTCCCATTCCCACCAGATTATTGCGATGTATCCGTTCAAAAGATTCGGCAATCACTGCCCGTATACCGAGCAGCATCGTTCCTTTCGCCGCCCAGTCCCGTGAAGAACCCGTCCCGTATTCCTTTCCAGCCAGAACTATCAGCGGAATGCCTTCCTTTTGATATACTCTTGCGGCTTCATAGTTGTACATGACCTGCTCTTCTGGAAATTTAAGGGTCAACCCGCCTTCCTGCGGGTGTATAAGTAAATTTTTTAAACGGATATTGCCAAACGTACCACGCATCATTATCTCATGATTGCCTCTGCGTGAGCCATAGGAGTTGAATTCAGCCGGCGGTACACCCTGTTTCTGCAGATATTGTCCGGCCGGATACTGCAATGGGATAGCGCCGGCCGGTGAAATATGGTCGGTGGTGACTGAATCGCCAAGCAGGAGCAGCGCTCTGGCAGAGGCAAAATCCTCGGGTTCTGATGTCTGCAGGTCGAATCGATCGAAATAGGGTGGTTTCTTGATATAGGTGGAATCAGGATCCCATATATATGTGGTGTTTTTGGTCACGGGCAGACTCTCCCAGAACCGGTCACCCTTGAAGATATGCTGGTACTCATTCTCGTACGCCTGTCGTGTTACATATCGGGAGATGGTTTCATCAATTTCCCTCGGATCAGGCCAAAGCTCCGCGAGTGAGACCGGTTGTCCGTTGGGATCTGAGGCAATGGCCTCAGTAGTCAGGTCTATATCGATCCGCCCGGCCAGGGCAAACGCCAGGACAAGCAGGGGGGAGGCGAGGAAATTGCTTTTTACCCGCTGATGAATCCGAGCCTCAAAATTTCGATTTCCTGACAGTACGGCGGCGACATTGAGGCCATGCTCTTTGATGGCTTCTTCAATAACCGGATTGAGCGGACCGCTGTTACCGATGCAGGTGGTACAGCCAAAGGCCGTGAGATGAAAACCAAGGGCTTCGAGATAGGGCATCAAGCCGGAGGCTGTGAGATAGTTGCTGACAACTTTTGAGCCGGGAGCCAGAGAGGTCTTCACATGAGCAGGAACTTTCAAACCCCTGTGAACCGCGTTCCTGGCCATGAGGGCTGCCCCTATCATGACGTGCGGATTAGAAGTGTTGGTACAGGAGGTTATGGCCGCGATGACGACGCTGCCGTCACCGATCTGCACCTCGTTGCCGTTGAGGCAGCAGCGAATTTCCTTCCGGTCGGATGCTTTTCCGGCCGGATTCTGGGGATCTTTAGAGTCGAGACTGACGCCGGTGAAGGTCTTTTTTATCAGGGAAAGAGGGATCCGATCCTGGGGGCGGGCCGGACCGGCCAGACATGAAGTCACCTGCGAGAGATCAAATTCGAGGATTTCTGTATACTCACGACCATCGTCATTACCTTCATAGAAAAGACCGACTTCGCGGGAGTAGGTCTCGGTGATCATGGCCTGCTCTATTCTGCCGGTTGTCTGCAGATATTCAATCGTCTTTTTATCGATCGGGAAAAAACCAAGGGTAGCCCCAAACTCCGGAGTCATATTGGCAATAGTGGCACGATCGGGAACGGAGAGGTTCCCGAGTCCAGGGCCGAAAAACTCAACAAATTTTTCTACCACCTGATGGCGGCGTAGGATCTCGGTGAGGGTGAGTACCAGATCGGTTGCGGTTATCCCAGTTGCGAGCCGACCGAACAATTTCACCCCTATGACTTCGGGAATCGACATGAAATAGGGCTGCCCCAGCAAAACAGCCTCCGCCTCGATACCGCCGACACCCCAGGCCATAACCCCTATGCCATTGATCATTGGCGTGTGGGAGTCGAGACCGACCACTGTGTCGGGGTAGAGCAGGGTATATCCGTCTTGCTCTTCAGCGATGACTACCCGACCGAGATGTTCAAGGTTGACCTGGTGGCATATCCCTGAATTGGGTGGCACCACCTTGAAATTGGCAAAATTTTCCTGACCCCATTTGAGAAGGGTATAGCGTTCGCCATTGCGCTCGTATTCTTTTGCGACATTCTGGTTCAAACTTTCAGTGGTGCCGAAGTAATCAACCTGAACACTGTGATCAATAACCAGTTCAACCGGTACCAGCGGGTTGATGCAACCGGGGTCGCCTCCCAGGTCACGGACCGCGTCGCGCATGGCGGCCAGATCAACAACGGCTGGAACACCGGTAAAATCCTGCATCAGAACTCTTGCCGGGTGATAGGGGATTTCAACAGGTGATGTATAGGATTTCTGCCAGTTGATGATGGCTGAGAGATCTTTATCCCGGACAATCAGGTCATCGTGTTTGCGCAGGAGATTTTCAACAAGTATGCGGATGGAGTACGGCAGTCGTTCAATCTCACCAGAGCCTGTCTCCGACGTGTTCCGCAGGGCATGATAACAATATTGCTTGCCTTTGATATGCAGTTCGTGCAGTTGTTTTTTGCTGGACATTGAAGAACCTCATCGATGGACGGAAAGAAAGGAAAGATCTACATGACAGAGCGCGGGAAGATACTGTATAGAAGAAATGCACATCCGGCCCGGCAACCTGTGCCGGCTTGCCGAAAAGATGATTCGGCAGGAGCAGGCAAAAAGCAGGTCTCTACAGTCCAGTCTACAAGAAAAACCCTTAAAGAGTGAAGAATTATGTCTGGTGGGAAAGAAATATTAGAGAGCGGGCATGGCAATATCCTTGGCAGAGCTTGTCCGCGAGTGGTGAATGCATGCTGAGACCTGGCAGTGTTGCTGTGAAAAAGATGTGCATCGGAATTGCGGTGAATATCATAGTCGGCCTGGTTGTCGCTGCTGCCTTGATGGCTCCAGCGTTTATTTTACCGTGGTTTACCGGGACTCCACTCACCTGGTTTCGTGAAAAATACTTATGGATGTTTTGGGCCTTTGGTCTTGCTCTGGCAGGTTGTCCCCGGGTCTGGCCGGTTGCTGGTGCCCTTGGGCTTCTGGCACTTCTTGAGGTGACTCAATTTGGCAGCCTGGCTTTTTCTGGTGAGTATATTACTCCGTTTGCAATTGGTCTGATGTTTGTCGAAATTTTGGAGGTCTTGGAAACGGCAGCGGCCCACAGCATGCATTTCTTCTTTGTCCCTCTTGTCGTTATAGTTCCCTATGCCTTCTGTTCACTGGCCCTGGGCCTGACCTGGAACCGGCAGTTCAAGAGCAGATGGTGTATCGTTCTGATCATCGTGTTTCTTCTTTTTCCATTAGTGCGGATCAAAACGCATACAGATCGGGCAGATATCGTCAACTTTTTTCCAACAGCGAATAATCCGAGCCTTGTCAACACGCTCAACGCCTATTCCCTCTGGTTCGGAGTGCTGATGCCGGAAAGAATTCTAGGTACCAGGGAGACCAGGAAGTTTGCATCCTATACTTTTCGTGGGTTGCCTGTAGAACCCTCTGCGATGACAGTCGTCGTGATTATGGGAGAAAGCCTGACGCCAAGCCATATGTCACTTTTCGGATATGATCGGCCAACAACCCCATTTCTCGATTCACTGGCAGAGAATCCGTCTTTTGTCTTTGGAAAGGGCTTCTCGGCCGCCAATGCCACCCGTTCTTCACTGCCAATGTTCTATACGGTGCAGTACCATCCTCTGGATGAAAACGGCCTGCAGAAACAGGATGCCAACCTCTTTCTGCTTGCTAAAAATCATGGGTTTACGACCTATTATCTCTCTGCCCAGAACAGCAATTGCCTCAATGGGGTAAACCTCAGTTCGATTGATCGGATGGTTACTTCGGAATCACGTTCCGAACTTTTTGAAAGGCAGAAGGATGAAGGACTTCTTGAACTGCTGCAGGAAATTCAACCGGCCGAGAGGAGATTTATTGTGGTTCATCAACGCAATATCCATCTTCCCTACAAAACCAATACGGAACATCGCCCGCAGTTTCAGAAATATCCGATAGGTGATGATATTGATTTTGCCACTGCCAATGTCAATGCTTACGATAATGCCGTCGGCTATGTTGATTTTCTCTATAGGCAGGTGATCAGTGAAATACAAAAAAAGAGCAAAGGTCCCGTCTATTTTTTCATTACCTCAGATCATGGTGAGGAGTTAGGGGAAAACGGTCATTGGGGCCATGACCAGCTCAATCTCGACTCACCGTCTGTGCCGCTCATCTTCTACGGAGTCGGAGTCGATGCGCGGTTTATCGGCGGGCTCAGGCAGAAGCCTCTCTATACCCACTACGAGATGGGAAAAAAGATTGCCGAGGTGCTGGGTTATGAAATCCATAACCCTGAGGAGGAAGCAGGTGTTGTCTATGTAAATGGTGTCGCTTCCTTTGGCCGCAGCGGTTATCTGCGATTTCGACGGGGACCGGCAGATACACCGGAAAATCTGCAGATCTTCCGGTAACCCAATGATAGAATGAAGGAAATTGAGGCGCAGTCTGCAATACAGAAAGAGATCTCAGTCCATGCCGAGATAGGCCTTCTGGACCATGGTATTCTGCTTGAGATTGGCTGCGCTGTCGCTGACCACGATTTCGCCTGTCTGCAGGACATATCCCCGATGGGCTATGGAGAGTGCCATGAGGGCATTCTGCTCCACCAGCAGGATGGTTGTCCCTTTTTTGTTGAGGGTCTCGATTATGTCAAATATCAGCTCGACCAGTACCGGGGCAAGTCCCATTGAAGGCTCGTCGAGCATCAGGATGTCGGGATTGAGCATTAGACCGCGGGCAATCGCCAGCATCTGCTGCTCACCCCCGGAGAGAGTTCCGCCATACTGGCCAACGCGTTCCTTCAGGCGGGGGAAAAGTGAGAAACCATACTCCATGCGTTCTTCAATCACCTTCTGATCGTTGACCGTGAAAGCTCCCATCTCCAGGTTTTCCTTGACCGTCAGCTTGGGGAATATTCCCCTGCCTTCCGGTACATGGCCAAGACCGGCAAGGACGATATCATGCGGCTCCATTTTTGAGATATCTTTGCCGTTAAGAATGATAGAACCTTCTTTGGGATGCATCATACCTGAGATGGTGCGCAGAGTCGTGCTCTTGCCTGCACCATTCGAGCCGATCAAGGTAACGATTTCACCTTTATGTACATCTACAGAGATTCCCTTGAGGGCATGAATGTGGCCATAGTAGCTATGAATATTGTTCAGTGAGAGAAGGAGGCTCATTGCAGTTTCTCCTCATGCTGTCCGGCGACGGCTCCGCGCCCCAGGTAGGCCTCGATGACTCGACTGTTCGAGCGGATTTCCGCAGGGACTCCCTCGGCTATCTTTTCCCCGTAGTCCATGACAAAGATATATTCAGAGATATTCATGACAACACGCATATCATGTTCGATGAGTAGAATGGTAATCCCTTTATCGTCTCGGATGCTGCGGAAGAGCCGGGTCACATCTTCGGTTTCCTGAGGATTCATGCCGGCTGCTGGTTCGTCAAGAAGAAGAAGGAGAGGGTCGGCGGCGAGAGCTCTGGCTATTTCCAGACGACGCTGGGCGCCGTAGGGCAAATTTTTGGCCATTTCGTTGCCAACACCTTTGAGGCCAACGTAATTCATCAGTTCCTCGGCTTTTTTCTCGGCTGAGCGCTCTTCCTGTTTAAAACTCTTCAAGCGGAGAAGGGTTGAAATCGGTGACTGCTTGAGATGGACATGCATACCGACGAGGATGTTTTCAATAACCGACATGTCGCCAAAGAGCCGGATGTTTTGAAAGGTTCTTGAGAGCCCTCGGGCGGCGATTTGATCGGGGCGCAGCTTCAATAGGGAGCGTCCGTTAAAGTTCACCTCTCCGCCATCTGGGCTGTAGATACCGGTAAGAGTGTTGAAAAAAGTGGTTTTGCCGGCTCCGTTCGGACCTATGATGCTTATGATCCTTCCCTGCTCCAGCTTTATGTTGACCTTATTGACGGCTGTAAGGCCGCCAAAGGTTTTCACGACATCTATTGTTTCAAGAAGCGCCATCTTGATATTCCTATTTTTCTGCAGTTGCAGTATCTGAGGCGAGTTTTCGTTTACGACGTTTAGCCGGGATCAGGCCAGCTGGACGGAAGATCATCATCAGGATGAGAATCAGGCCGAAAAGGAGACGCTGATACTTAGCCGGGTCAAGCTGGGTTGAAAGATCCCGCCAGGCGAAGTTGATGATCGGAATAATGGCATCACTCTGCCGAAGTTCACTCAAGTAAAGGGAAAAACCCTGCAATATTTGAAGGTTGAGGATGGTAACAGTGGCTGCTCCCAGAATAACACCGGGAATACTGCCGGAACCACCGAGGATGACCATCGACAATACGCCGATTGACTGCATGAAGGAAAAAGATTCGGGGCTGATGAACGTTCGACTGGCTGCCAGGAGAACGCCCATGGCACCGGCAAACGAGGCCCCGACGGCAAATGCAGCGAGTTTCATCTTGACGAGCGGCACACCCATGGCGATAGCTGCTGTCTCATCCTCACGCACAGCAGTCCAGGCACGGCCGATTTTTGAATCATCGAGTCGCCGGGTGACAAAGATGATGACTATTATCACCAACAGGGCAAAGAGGTAGAACATGACATTGTAGAGATCGGCGATACTGGCCGTATGGCCGATGATACCCCCGAAAAGGTCATTGAACCAATCTGCCACGGCCTGTGGCATGGAAGGTCTCTGGATAGGTGTGATGCCCTGAGGGCCGTTAGTGAAATTCAGTGGTTTGTCGAGGTTGTTGGCAAGGACCCGGATAACCTCTCCAAAACCGAGGGTGACGATGGCCAGATAATCTCCACGCAGGCGCAGAACCGGCATGCCCAGAAGAATTCCAGTCAGTGCGGCGACGATAATGGCAAAAAATATAAAGAGATAGAAGGCATCGCCAGGTAGCAGAAAGGGCAGATTCGAGGGCTGGGTTCCAGGTGCAAAACTCAGTACATAGTACTGCTGCGAACCAAAAAAAGCCCAGAGATATGCCCCGACGGCATAAAAGGCGACATAACCCAGATCAAGCAGTCCGGCAAAGCCGACAACAATGTTGAGGCCGAGAGCGAGGGCAGCAAAAACGCTGATCTGAAAAATAACCTCCAGATAAAATATATTGCGTACTCCCACAATTGGAATAACAACCAGGGCCAATATTGCCCCGGCTATGATCTTGAAACGGCTGTCCGTTTTGAAATAGTACAAAGAAAACAGAGAAGTAATCAGTACCAGAAAAGCCACATTCGAACGAGGAGTGGAATAGACCAGGCTGGTACCGAGTATGGTGTGGCTGAGAATAATGATATAGGGCCAGAACCCTCTGTTTAGTTTTTCCAATAGTGCTTTGAAGAATAGCGGCGCCATGGCAGTCTCCTATGCTTTCTGGCCTACATTTTCTCCCATCAATCCCTGCGGCCGGAAGATAAGGACAAAAATGAGAATAGAAAAGGCAAAGATGTCTTTGTATTCCGAACCCGCTGCACCCATGGTGAAAACACCCATATAGGAACCGGCAAAGGTTTCGAGCATACCGAGGACGATGCCGCCGAGAAGGGCACCCGTCAGGTTGCCTATACCGCCGAGTACGGCAGCAGCAAAGGCCTTCAGACCCGGGAAGAAACCGACAAAGGGGTCAATCCGGGTAAATTTCAGGGCATACAGAACACCCGCTGCACCACCGAGCAATCCGCCGACCAGAAAAGTTATTGAGATGATTCGGTTGACGTTGATGCCCATCAGGCTGGCAGTTGGTCGGTCCTGGGCTACAGCCCGGATGGCTTTGCCGATACGGGTGGCGTTGACCAGGTAGTTGAGGCCGACCAGCATGAGTACTGCACTGATGATGACAATGAGTGATTTGATGGACACACCCAGCGTCAGGTTCGTTGAACCCAGTGCCAACTTGCCGAAGATGATCCGCTGATCGAAGTTGCCAAAAGTCGGGAAGATCCGGTTGAAATCGCCGGTGGTCAAGCCCTCTACGAGACGGATGACATCCTGCAGCAGGAAGGAAACACCTATGGCCGAGATCAAAGGAACGAGCCGGGGAGCGCCGCGCAGGGGTCGGTAGGCCACCCTTTCCACTGTAACGGCCAGTGCGCCGGCCGCGGCCATACCTGCGAGGATGGCGAAGATCAGAAATACATAGGCCATCCCCAGTGACGCGTTTCTCAGCATTCCGGTTTGATCGAGAGCTATGAGAATCTCTACGCCGACGAAGGCCCCGACTGCGAAGATTTCACTGTGAGCAAAGTTGATGAATTCCAGAACGCCATACACCATGGTGTAGCCGAGGGCGATAGCGGCATAGACAAAACCGATGGTCAGACCGTCGAGAACAACCTGCGGCAGATTGATCAGAGTGTATGTGTACAGAGAGACATTCAGCTTTTCAGTGAGTGTTTCGCCGATGATGGTCTGGTCAAGGACAAGGGCCATAATGAGAACAATGATTGATAGAGCAGCCGCACTCCCAAGTGAAAAAAGTGTCAACTGACCTAAAGGTCGCACAAGTTCTCGGACGTTGATGGAGAGAAAGAATCGATTCATAGGAACTCCCTAATGAGAAAAACTTCCGGCCCTTTGAAACAAAGGGCCGGAAGGAAAGAACTTAGGAAGCCTATTGCTGAGGAGGAGCGATGTCGAGAGTTTCGACAACAGCATTTTCGCTCCACTTGGCGGGATCTGCGGAGTTTACTTTGATGACAAAGTACTTGGCGACAGTCGGATCGCCGATATTGTTGAAGGTGAAAGTGCCGGTGATACCAGCATAATCTTTCAATTCACGGATAGCCTTGGCAACAGCCTCGCGGCTGGGGGTAGCGTTTCCGGCAGCCTTGGCGGCATTTTCGATGGCTTTCAAGCTGATGCCCATCGAGTCATAGCCCTGTGCGGCAAAGGGCTGCGGGTCGGAATTGAATTTGGCCTTGAAGTCGGTGATGAATTTTGCGGTGCCGGCGTACACTGAGGCAGGACCTGATACGGTCGAATAGTAGGTGCCGCCGCCATCAATCAGGGTCTGGCCGGCGATCTTGGATGCATCCGAGGAATCAAAACCGTCATCGCTCAGGAAGGTCCCGGCAAATCCACGCTCACGCGCCTGCTTGAACAGGACGGCTGCCTGGGTGTACATGCCACCGAAATAAACGAGGTCTGGATTGCCAGCGAGGATAGGGGACAGGAGAGAGTCGAAATTGGCTTTTTCTTCGGTACCTTCAAATCCAAGAACCTTCAGTCCTTTCTCTTCAGCGCGTTTTCTAAAGAACTCGGCGATTCCCTGGCCGTATGCGGTTTTGTCATGAATGACAAAGACACTCTTCAGGCCAAGGCCCAGGGCGAAATCGGCGCCGACTACACCCTGCACATCGTCACGTCCGAC
>JFJP01024467.1_pt1 | contig 37459 bp, 30 predicted proteins | sample 431651 | NCBI WGS metagenome assembly JFJP01 (sample SAMN02602958, study PRJNA72255) | Microbial mat metagenome, whole genome shotgun sequencing project. | biome: fresh water; feature: sink hole; material: water; isolation source: purple microbial (photo- and chemosynthetic) mats found in... | reverse complement strand
TACTAGAGGAGAAGCTTTCCTTTAGTGCTCAGGGCGGTTTCGGGCAGACGGAGAGTTTTTACCTAAGAGGCATGGATAACGGTCGGACGCTCTTTTTGATAGACGGCGTAAGGGCCAACGATATTACCGGCGTGACGGCTGCGGCATTTTCACAACATCTACTGCTTGATGATATAGAAGGCGTAGAAATAATAAAGGGCGCTCAATCCGGAGTTTACGGGGCTGACGCAGTAGCAGGCGTAGTCTCGGTAACTACCGAAAAACAGCAAGAGGGTCTACACGCAAAGCTTGGCATGACACTTGGCTCTTACGGCTATGTAGCCAAAAACGCCTCTATCTCCTACAAAAATGATCTATTGTACGCAAAAGCCCTTGCGTCAAAAACAGAGGCGGACGGCTTTTCCGCATCAGCACCGAAGAAAAACCAAACAGGATACGGCAAATTTGACGGCTCGCTGGAAGCAGATAGATACTCAAACGCATACACATCGTTCCTGCTAGGGGTAACACCCACAAAAAACGACTCGATAGAGGCAAACTACAAAAAAATAGATGCGTATACGGCATATGACGGCGGCTGGCCGACAAACCCGAATGACGGCTCCTCATACACCAATATCAGGCAGAGTTTTTTATCCGCAAACTACAAACACTCGTTTGACGGTGGCAGTGTAAAAGCTTTTTATAACGAGTCTGCATTTGACAGGACGCAGTTTGGCGGATATAGCGGAGTCCAAAAGGAGTTTGGCGCCGAGGCGAAATACTCATATCTCAAAAACTCATATCTATCTTCAGGCATAAATAGGGCAATAAACGAAGTAAAAACAAGCGGTGGAAGCCTTCTTGATAAGGGGTTTGATTCTACGGGCGTATTTGTCTCCAATACAAACCTATTTGACAATCTCCTTTTGACGCAAAATATCCGAAAGGATTTTTACTCTAGCTTTGAAGATAAAACGACTGGTAAAATCGGGGTAAAACTGTTTTTGGAAGAGCTTGAGATTTTTGCCAACTACGCCCTTGGTTACACTACTCCGACGGCATATCAGCTATATGGCGACGGTGGTATTTATGTTGCTGCAAGCGGCGTAGTAAATCCTGAAAACTCAAAAAGTTTTGATACGGGCTTTGAGTATAGAGGGTTGAAGGTGAGTTATTTTTATAACAAAATAGAAAACTTGATAGATTATACCGACACGGACAGCTGGGGACCGCAACCGGGATACTACTACAACATTAGCGGCAACTCCATAGTAAAGGGATATGAGGCTTCATACCAAGCTAGAATAGGCGATTTTGGAGTCGGCGCATCATATCAAAGGCTGGATGCAAAAGACGCAAACAAAAACAAACTAGCAAACAGACCATCATACACGGCAAGTTCATCTATTCGATACTATTTTGGCGACAGGGCAAACATCGGCGCAAATATCGAATATATCGGTGACAGAGTTGACTATGATGGAACAAATACCGGCAACTACGCCCTTGCGAACATCTCCGCAAAGATAAACGCCGTAAAAAATATCGAGCTATTCGTAAAAGCCAAAAATATACTAAACAGATATTACCAAACAGTCAGCGGATACAACGGCTACGGCGCATCGATATATGCCGGGGCAAGCGTCAAGTTTTAATGAAAATAGATTTTAGAAACTACATCGGTTACAAATTTCTAAACTCGGTATTCAACGGAGCCGTCACGGGCTCCGTATTTACCGTATATGCTCTTCTCGAACCTTCTCTTTTTTCAATAGGCGGAATAGTAATAGCCGTGGGAATCTTCGTAGTTGCAAAACTATACTCATACTTTATGGATATGCGCCGTTTTTTTGAGGTCTCTTTATTTACCGAACTGCTTACACTAGGCACACTCGCCGTATTTTTGATGTTGCCCAAAAGCTATGCCGTCTCCATAATATACTTCTGGATATATCAGGCTATTTTTATATTCGGAACCTATCTTGTGCGGGTGGAGAGCTATTTTTTGAACAGAATATCGCTGCTCTCCATGATAGATAGAGCAAAACAAAAAGGGTATATGGTCGGTCTCGCATCGTCATATCTGTTTTATGAAGCGTTAAAATTTTACGGCAAGCACGAGCCGTGGCAACAGGTATGGCTACTCTATACCGCTCTTTTTGCGTTGCAAATAGCCGTTACGCTACTGCTGTTTAAAGCGTTTAAGAAAAAATGGATTACAACCAAATGAACTACAAAACTTGGCTCCTGTCACATACAAAAAAACATAGAGAGATTGTGGGCAGACTCAAAGCCAAAGGTTTTAGCGATGAAATGGTGATAGATTATTTTGAGTATGAGAATATGAGAAAAAACGAAGCAGAGTTTTGTCTGCTATATAGTGAGGGCAAAAAATGCCATGACATAAACTACCTCAACTGCTACCTATGCGCCTGCCCAAGCTTTCGATTTTCTGATAACGGACTAAAAACCGAGGATGGTATAACGGTCTATAGCGAATGTGCCCTGTCCTCAAAAAACGGTTCGCAATACGAACACGCAAATACACTGCACCAAGACTGCTCCGGCTGCGATATACCACACAAAAAAGAGTATATATCCAAAAACTTTGACTTAGATTGGTTAAAAATCATGGAGCGGTGTGAAAAACATTAGCGGCACTTTGCGGTATCTTTACAGGCTTACCGCCCATCCTTTCAACTGCATAAACAAACCAAATTTCCACGCAAATTCACTCAAAATTAACATTAAATATCACGATAATGTAATATTATGCCAAAAATGACTGACATATAAGCAATGATTGTGTACAGTTCTATTACAAAATTGTAATAAATAGAGGAATTACATGTTTAGCACTATAAAATCAAAACTTACGCTGCTGGCGGCCGTATCAATCATCGGGTTGCTACTAACTAGCTTTACTGGAGGGAGGGGTATCAATGCCTGCGGAAATGCGCTAGCAGAGGTAAGTGAAACAAGATTGCCTTCAATTTTGGGATTGGAGATAATCAACGAAGGGCAAACCGCAATAAAAGCCAATATGCTTGAAACGCCCATATACGAAAATGACTACAGCGAAAATGCAAAAAAAGAGTTTGCCAATGTGTTGGAAAATGAAAAAGTTATTTGGACGAGAATAGTCAAGGGCTGGAAAATGTACGAGCCTTTACCTCAGACACCGGAAGAAGCTGTACTCTGGAAGCAGTTTGAAAAAGAGTGGAATGCTTGGAAAACGGATACTGAAAAGATAAGAGCGGTTATAGAAAAGCTTGCCGTCAATCAAAACGCCGATATGCAAAAAAGCCTTTTTAAAGAGTTTTACGATTTGTACGCAAAAAATAAAACTAGTTTTTCGGCGGCTGAATCGACACTTGGAAAAATAATAGACCTAAACGAAAAAGTAGCGGCCGAAGCAAATGCGGAAGGTAAATCGACGGTAACTTTTTCCAAAACAACAATGATTATCGTCGCATTGATAGCAATTATTGCGGCCGGTTTTATTTCTTGGATTGTAGGGCAAAAAATAAGACACTCTATCGAAATAGCAAGGGATGGGTGCGAAGATATAGTAAACTCAAAAAATCTTTCAAAAAGCATAGATGTCGGCACAAAAGACGAAATTAATGATGCAATGCAAAGCGTCAACCACCTAATAGCCCAATTATCTAATGCCATAGATGAGGCCAAAAAATCGGCATCCGAAAATGCCTCCGTTGCATCTGAATTATCGGCAACAAGCCTGCAAATAGGTAGAAGAACAGAGCAAACAGCCGATGTCGTAGAAAATACTTCAAAAGCTTCACGAGATGTCTCAGAGATACTGCAAGCAAGCGAAACGGGCCTAAAAATAAGCGAACAAAATATAGCAAAGGTTTCCAGAGAAGTTGTAGAAGCGTCAAATGAAGTGCTTGAGGTATCCGGAGAACTCAAAAAAGTCGTTGAAGAGCAAATGGAGCTATCGGAGAGCTTAAACAAACTTGCCGGAGAGGCCGAGCAGGTTAAATCTGTCTTGGTTGTGATAGCGGATATTGCAGAACAAACAAATCTTTTGGCTCTCAATGCAGCTATAGAAGCGGCAAGGGCTGGAGAGCACGGCAGAGGCTTTGCCGTCGTAGCCGATGAGGTGCGAAAACTAGCTGAGAGAACTCAAAAGAGTCTTGCCGAGTCTAATGCCACCGTATCCGTGATAGTACAGTCCGTTAATGATGCTACGGAAAAGATGTCAGAAAGCTCTGAGAGAATGAGAGTGCTCGGGGAAAAGGCCTATGCTGTAGAATCGGTAATGAAAGAGATAACGCTAACAATTAACGATACGGCAAGAACAGCCGGAGAGACTGCGAGAGAGGCAGCGCTTGGCAACAGTAAAACAAAAGAGATACTCACTCAGATAGAAAAAATAGCTGAGCTATCAATGACAAACGCAAGGAGTGTTGAAGAGATAGCCGCAGCAGCCAAACATCTATCAAAACTATCCGAGAGCTTAAGTATCAACCTATCCAAATTTAAAACTATTTAAAAATCAAGGCAATATCCTGCGGAATCCTTGCAGGCTTGCCATCCTGCACAAAAGCAAGACGGACAGTGGCTTCAAATAGCTTTTCATCGCCTCTAAAAATCTCCTGAAAAAGAGTCAACGAAGCCGCTCTCATCTCCACGAACTCAGTCTTTACGACAAGCAAGTCACCGAATACGGCAGATTTCAGATACTCCGCCCTCACGCTCCTGACAACAAAACTACCGCCATCGACAATAGGCGAAAGCCCTCTTTCAAAAAAAAGCTCGCTCCTTGCTCTTTCGATAAATTTCAAATAATTAACATAATACACAACACCGCCGATGTCGGTATCTTCGTAATAAACTCTGATTTGCATCACAAACCCCTTTATTCTATAGAGCTTCTCTGATGCTAGAGTTGCCCTCGTAACAAAAATCGTAACAAAAACTATGGCTATCTTTGAGCCACGCCGCACGCTCTTTATGCTCTGTTCTTATGAGCTTCACATAACATTTGAGCGTTATATCTGGCGATTTATGTCCAAGCATAGAACTCACCCATATCAAATCTTCGCCGTTACCAAGCATCATAGATGCAAAAGTATGCCTGCATTGATAAAGATTTCTATACGCCAAATCGCATTTCTGCAATAGTGAGCCAAAGGCTTTTTGCCAATAATCTATGCTTGTAAAACCTGTTTTATAGATTTTACTTTGAAATACCCTGCCGCCATTTTGCCCTGTTTGTGAAAACTGATTTTTCAAAAAACTTTCAACGGGCGGTAGCATTTGGATATACCGTTTCGCTGCTTTTGTTTTTGTCGAGCCGACACTTCTATCACGCTTTATAGTCTGCCTGATAAAAATCTCTTTGTTTTCAAAGTCAACATCCGCCCAATCAAGAGCGCAAAGCTCGCTAGGTCGCATACCACTATATATCAGTATTCCGACAACATTGCGAAAATATCCGCTTGCATTTTCCAAAAGAGCTTTTATCTCTTGCTGACTAAACGGGTTGATTTCCCGCTCTTCCGTCAAGCGTTTGGGCAATTTTGTACCAAGCATAGGACTCATTGATATTATCCTAGCCAACAAGGCATCGTCAAACATCTGCATCAATATAATGCGGGCTTTTTTGACGGTTGCAAATCCAGCTTTTTTGTTTAGGCTATTTTGCCAGTCCAAAATCTCAAGACCCGTTATATCTTCGAGTCGCTTACTGCCAAATGTAGGCAAAATATGCTTTTTAAAAACAAGTTCATAAGCATGCTGTATATGTGGCTGTCGATTGCTTGCATGCCTCGCCAAACTATCCAAACCGAAAACTGCAACCGTTGTGGCAGTTTTGGCTGATATTAGCCTATCCTTTAGCTCGCCATCCGTCATATCACCCTTGAGCTTTTTTAGTAAAAGTGGGATTACTTCTGTTTCAAGCTGTTTACGGTTTTGCTTTGTTGAAGTCAAGCCGCTACTAAAAACTTTGCCGCCGACCTTACGAAGGTCGATGTGCCAAATACCCTTTTTTTGTTTGTCAAAAATATGGTATTCCCTATCTATTCTAGGTCTAGCCATGTTAGTCTGCCTTTCTGGCATCCTCAACGGTTACGATTTTAGCAAAAAGTCTATTTGCTATCTCTTCGCTCGTTTCCGCTTTGGGCTCTTTTGCCTTTTTTGGCTTTTTATTCAAGATATTACCGTGTATAAAAATAGCTTTAAGCTCTCGCACCTCTTTTATGAGGAGTTCTACTTTCTCATCTATACTCATCGCCAAAGCTCCTAAGCCTAAAAAGGCTTCTCCTCGTCATCTTTTATAAGCCCCCTGCCAACCATCTCCTCTTCCGCAAACCTTAGCTTATGGATGCAGTCTGGTATTTGTGGTTTTTGAGATAGAAAGTCTTTTAGGAGTTCATCTCTGTATTTGTAGAGTTCATAACCACTAAGATGTTTTGGGCTGATTATTTTTAGAGGCTCTATAGTCTTACCGTCTTTAAAGATTCTAATATCCTTAATAGTTCCATCTTCCATACTTATCTCTTTAGCTTCCATATAGTCTGGCTCTTTGTGCTGTGGTTTTGTTTCGTATCTGCTTTTGTAGGCATCTATAACGGATTGATAAAAGCCATCGTCTGGTTTATATAGTCCATTTCTAACCATCTTTCTAGTTAACTCTACATGCTCATCTATCGCTTTATCTATGGTGTATTTATAGGCTCTTTTTTTGACCCTCTCAAGAGGAGCTTCTATCTGATAGAATGTTTTTAAGGTGTAGGAATTTTTGAGGTGTTGCCAGAAAGGATGGATAGAGGCTCTATATCTATGACCGTTTTTCTTGTCCGCTTCGCTTATGGAGTCTAAATCTATCATCTTGACTAAATCCATAGCTTTTAAAAAGAGCTGTTCGGCGCTCTTTAGTACATCTTCTAAATCTAGGATATTAAAGCTTTTTAGAAACTCTCTTTGCATTTGAAACTCTAAATTCCAAAGAGGTTTATTTATATCTATATCATAAGCTCCTAGATACTCAGCCATTAACTCTTTTTTACTTGAGCTTTTTAGCTCTAGGCTCTTATCGTATAGTCTCATCTTAAATGGCTCTTTGCCAATGTATAGAGTTTGGAGCTTTTGAGATTTATTTATCTCTCTTACAAAGCTTTCGCTTCTTATGGCTCTTGAGATGAAATGCTCTTTAGATAGAAAGTCTAGGTTTGTTTGGATGAAGATGTTAAGGTAGCATCTTGTTATCGGTAGATAGGTAGTAATAAGAGCTTTTAGTATTACGCTGTTTACATACTCTAAAAGAGGCTTTATACCTAGCGTATAGATTCCGTTAGCTTGGAGCTGTACTCTTATATCATGCACATTGTGTTCTTTTTTGGCATCTTTAAATCCGATGCGTACAAACTCCATTACATCCATCATAAATACATAGCTCTCTGACTTACCCAAAAACATAAACTCTATATCATTAACTGACACTTTTATATCTCTTGGCTTTGGAGTAATGCCCTGTGATTTAAACTGCTCTGTTTGAAGCTCTATTGAGTCTAGTAAATCAAGATAGAAGCTCTCATACTCTTTTGAGCTTTCGCAGTAGTAATATAGAGTATCTATTCCAGATAGTGTTTTTATATCGGAGCAGTTTTTTAAATCGTTTGCGTTTGAGATTAGTGTTTGTTCTATCTCTTCATTATTTGCACAGCTTTCATTCTTCACTATTTATCCTTTTGGATAGAGATTGATATTTGATTGTTTGGTGTGAAGAAGGGGGTGTTACTATAACCCCCTTTGGAAGTAATCCAAAGTTAGTTTTTAAAGGGTTAGCCAGACCCGCTATTTACATAAAGTGTCTATTGTTTGGCTGATTGTGTTTGGGTGCTTCTAAACATTCCGCCTAAGCCCTGCCCTCGCACTCTCGTTGCCTCGATTGCGAGTTCAGAGCTTTAGCGGCGGTTTTAGTTAGACTCCGTAAAAAGTAGCTTTGCCAAAATACTCGACATTTACTTCTACGCTTTTACCTAGTTCCTTTCTGTATGTTTCATACTTTTCCATAGGAACTGATATGTCGATAAGCTCTTTTTTAATAGAGCCGTCTTTTAATGCTCTATCGAGCATTATTTGGAGTTTGCCTTTGGCTTTTACTACTTCGCCTGATTCTTTAGTGAAATCTGTGCCTTTGTAGGCTCCGATTAGGGTGCCTGATAATTTCAACATGAAAAATCCTTTTTGCCTTTTTGGGCTGTTTATTGGTTTTTCCAAAAGCTTTTGGGTTGGGAAAGTAATTACAGGGAGGAATTAAAACTGAAAAATTTTAGGAAGTCGATAGATTTTTAGAGGAAATTTTCCTTTAAAGTAATTTGAGTTCTTCTAATATTAAATCAAGTGTATCGTTTAATGTTGGGTCATCCAACATTGGGTCTTCTTTTTTGTTGCTTTCAGTTTGAATTTCAAATAGTGGAGTTGTTTCGTAGTAAGTTTTAGTATGTACTGCCTTGTCTAGGCTTTTTGGATTGACGAATTTGGTAATGTTATAAATATGGGCATATAGGTTTGTAATGATTTCAGCCAATATTTTGTCTGTAATTTTTTCGTCTGTGTTTTCTGTAATTAAATGCCATTTGCTATTTTTTTGATAAAGACCGCTTACTGCAATTGAAAAACTTTTCAGTATGTCATTTGTCTTTATAGGCATTGCGGCATTTAAAAATTTTGCGGAAGCATAAAGTGCTTTAACCTCATCATCAGACACATCAACACCATGCATAGTTTTTGCTATTTGTTTAAACATGGATGGATACACATGGTTTGACAATATGCGTAAGGCAAAATCTGCTTCTCTTGGATTTTTTTCAAACCCATCGTATATATTTAATTCCGCTTTTATTTGTTCGCTATTAGGGTTATTTAAAACACCATAGCCTTTTATAATACCTCTAGGATGTGCGATAATTTTAGGAATGGATGTACTGGTTGAATGAGATAAGCCTGCATCGAGAGGCTCAATTTTGGCAGATGATTTTCTTTTATAAAACTCTAAAATGGCTTGGTAGTCTTTGATGATTTCAAGCAAAATTGAAAGTGAAAAAAATACGACCTTGCCATCTGGAAACTCTCGACAAACATCAAACTCTGCAAGTTTTAAAAGTTCTTGTTTTATTTTATTATTTAAATAGATGTCTATATGTGTTTGTACGGTGTTTTCAAAGATTTCTTGTTTGTTTTTTAGGATATGTTCTTTGTCGGTGCATTTTTTGGAGTTATAAAGTGCCAGTCTGTGGAATCCAAGCTCTGAGTAGTATTTGGTTTGTATTGAGATGGCGTTTTGGAGTTTGGCTTTTAGCATTTTTTGATTATAAGATAGACATATTTAATATTATGAAAATACAATATAAAAAATAAAAGAGGATGAACAATGAATATATCAGACATGGGTAGTCTGGCGAGTATAATTGCCATACCAATAGCCATTATTGGGTTAATACTAACGGCAAAATACACAATGAATAAATATAAAAAAACTGTTCACAGTGATAATAGCATCAAAATTGGCAACAATAACAAAATATCCGATAGCTTTAATAAGAAAGATTGAGATGGAAATCGGCGCTGTGGATATTGGTAGTAGCAATAAGATTAGCGACAGCTTCAATGAAATCAATATAATATCAGCCATAGATACCCAGCTCAGTATTATTAGGAGAGAATTTTTTGAAGGCAAAATAGGAAGGGCATTCAATGATATTGTAAAGGCAAGAGAGGAGCATAAAGGAAATGAAAAAGCTAGATATCAACTACTAGCACTAGAAACTCTGTTTGATTTTACTCTTAGAAATTTTGAAAAAACCAAAGATAATCTAGCATACATAGATAAAAACCTTGCCAAGCACAGAGATGAGATATATTATCAAATGTGGGCAAGCATATATGCACTTGATTGCAACAGAGATGCTTTTGACAGAACAGTAGAAGTGCTAAAAAAAGAGTTTAATGGCAATAGCAATCCATCGAAGTATTTTGAACTGATTTACCTATTAAATTCAAAACAAACTATGGAAGCCAAGGAGCTTTGTGAAAATCTACTTGCAGCCAACCAAGCGCTTAATCTTGAAGCAGTTATAGGCAATATTTTTGCAAACATATATATAAATACTGGGCAATATGAGTTTTTTGAAAAAGCAGAATTGATTTATGATAAATATTTAAGTTCAGGTAAAGCCAACTTTTTTGAAAAGTTGGAAATGTATCAATTTTCATCGTTTTACTCAATAAACAACCTACTCACCAATCAATATAACGAACAATGTAATATAAAACTAAAGCAGACAAAAGAAATACTTGAGAGCATTTACGATGATTTTAAATATTTTGCTTCAAACTACAGGCAAACATTACAAAGCCACTACCTGCACTGCTTGTTTTTCATAGACAAAAATCAATTTTCAGATATTTTCAAAATTATCAATGCAGACGAAATAGATATTGTAAATTTTATTTTTTATTACATAGATAGCGACTGTAAAGCAATTGAGCATGATGTTATTAAAGAGCGAATTTTACAGAAAAATGAACAAGAAATACTTGTTCAATATCTAAATATTCTGGTTAAAAAACAGCCGAGTATGGTTATTGATTTTATTTCCGACAATAAGCAATATCTTGATAATGAAATAGTCCTAAACTTATATCTTGAAGCCCAAGCAAATGAAAATATTATGCCAAATGAGACAGTATTTTCAATGATAAAAAACCGCAAAGATAACTCACTGATTTCATTTATTACATATCTAGAGGTGATGCAACTTACGCATAAAAAGATTGACAATGAAGAAATGGCAAAACTAATAGACTCTATTGGCGATGAAAATATACAGCCAATATTAATAATTAAAGCAATAGCACTGTTAAGTCAAAACAACAAACAAAAAGACTATCTCGACTTGGCAATAAAGTATGCTAACATCCATCCTGTAATCATAAAAGAAATACTGCTTATATGCCAGCAAGATAAAGATTTATTATTGTTAGATTTTGACAATTTCATAAATGCGGTTGACAATATTGAAAATTCGATTATTATCGGCAATACATATCTCCAATACCGAAGTCTAGATAAAGCATACTCATTCTATAGGCTAGCATGGGATAATTTGGAACTTAGTAATTCATATAAAGTAAACTTTGCATTATCAATACTACAAAACTGCACTATACAAAATTTTTTATCCAACAATGGCAGCATTATAGACTCTCAGCAGGATAAAATATATAAAAGCTACATAGAATGCAACTATGAAAGTCTAACGATAGAACAGTGCGCTATCCTATCGTACTATCTTATTGCCGTAGAAAAAGCTTTTGATTTGGGTTTTCAATATATAAATAGAAAGCTTTTAGGCACTGACATACATAAACTAGACGATAGGCAAAAAGAACTACTCAGCCATATATATTTTTACACAATAATTGAACGCCTAGAAGAAACAATCATAACTAAACACAATATTGTCATAAAAAAAGAATGTATATTTTATATCTCAAAAAATTGTTGTGATGAAATTAGCAGTAGCAATAAATTTATATTAAAAAATCAAGAATCTTTTGACTTACTTTCCTATGATGAAAATATAGAGAAAACATCTATCTACCATCAACTATGCAACATATTCATATCAACAATGAAAAGTGAGCATTTTCATGCAATAAAATATAATCTAGAAGATCCACTTGGTAATATAAAAGATTTTTTACATAAACAGGCAACAGAAGGCAAAGATGCAATTAAAGCATATAGCGATGGAGAGAATGTTCCTTTTTACAGATTGTCGAATCATAGTTATGAAAATTATTTTAATTTAATTCCGCAACTATTAGAGAGCAATGATATTAACTTTAATGCTGGCTTTAATAATCCGCAACCTAAAAGTGTAAATAAAATTTTGACTTTTTCCTCGATACTATTGCTCGAACATTTAAATATGCTTGATACCGTTCTCACCAGAGATGATATATTCATACAAAAAACAACAAGTAATTGGCTAACATATTTTATTAAATCACTAGACAATCAAAAAGAAATATTGAAACTTCACAGTGACGGGGAAAACTTATATAAAAATATAGCTGACGAAAAAACGATTAAACAAAGCCAGAAATATCTATTGGCGCTGGCAACCAAAATTATTAACCACGGCAACTTTGTTAACGATGAAAATGAAATATTTGCCCTAAAGGATAGTATGGAAATACTCGCGCCAACAATCGGTATTCAAGAATATCGAGCCTTGGCATTTGCATACAATAATGGATATCAAGTTATTTCAGAAGACAGAATATTTAATGTATTTTTAAATATTCTAGGCCTCAATGCATCATTGGTCAGCAACTCGATATCGCTCATTAATAATGAATTACCTATCGATAGAAATGATTTAATTGCTATATATAAAAATTTAAGCAACAAAAAATATAAGCACATCTTTAACAAACAAACAACATTGGATACTATAAACAGAATTATATTTGAATATCCAACATATGCCGTAGAAAGCCTCAAAAATAGTGATTTAATTGGACTGGTAGTTAGTTCTGCCCACGAATATGGATGGATGGAAGAAATAGAAAAATTCTACGAACAAACTTATATCTTTAAGCCACCAATGAGCAACCGCCCAGAAAGAGACGCTATTGCCAAAAATATAGAATGCCTGCTTGATTTAGATTTAGATTTAGATTAATGAAAGAATACTACTTAATTAGGCAAGTTTTAAATGAAAAATTTAAGCAATCATTTAAAATTGGGACTCCACTCAATATTTCGCACCTCAAGCAAATCATAGAACTAATCCCTGGCAAAATCTTCGTCTATCTAGTCAACATGGAAGACAACAGCAACCAAAACCTCACAAAAGCACTTGGTCGCACTGAGTTTGACTTCAACGAATTCAGAAAACAAAGAAGTTCAATTTTTAAATATAGATACTCTCTAAAAGTAGGGAGAGGTTCGTTTGTCGGTGATGATATTGGATTTTATGGCATCGGGGATGAATCTTTAAAGTTTCCAGAGAAAGTATATTGCTATGGACATGTAGCTTTTCCACAGCATTCATGTTCCAGCATCGACCTTGATTATATTGATAGCCTAGCCGAAAAACATGTTTACAGAGGTAGTGAATATGAAAAATTTATTGGTGCAAAATATGAGAAAGAAGGCTACATAATAGAGTACGCAGGCATAGATAAAGGCAAACAAGATGGAGGAATTGACCTTATAGCCTACAGGGAAAATAAAATAATCTTGGTTCAATGCAAAAACTGGATTGAAATAGATAATCATCAAATAACAGATAAAGATTTAAGAGCATTTATAGGAGACTGTTATATCTATATTTTGAAAAATGAAATAAAAAATAAATCAATATCTTTTCATTACATAGTCAGCGACGATGAAATATTTAGCAAATCAGCAAGATACTTTAGCGAGAAAAACAAGTTAATAAAAATAAAAACTGTTCGTTTTGATAGCTAGCTACCGTTCCGATTGGGCAATACAAATAAAAGATTTTTACAAGTAACAAAAACTTCGTAACAAAAACTCAAAAAAATGTAGATTTTTAAAGGGTTTGCTTGTTGAGGATGCCAATAATATAGAGTGTCAGAATTTACATACTAAATCGTAATAAACTCTGATTTGCATCACAAACCCCTTTATTTTATAGAGCTTCACATAGCAGTAAAACTTGCTTGGCTTGCCGACTCTTTGGCTATGATAAAACTTGGACAACTATTGGAGTTGATGCGAAGTTTTTAACACTCCCCTTTTGAGTAGTCGCAAGAACTCCTCTTTTGGAATCGGTCTGGACATTAAATAACCTTGAAAATATTTGCATTGCTTGCTTTTGAGATAGTCTAACTGAAACTCCTCCTCCACGCCCTCGGCTATGACATCCATCCCAAGCGTTTGCCCCATTGCCACAATAGTATTTAAAAGCAACATACTATTATCGCCCTCTTTTGAAATATCGTCTATAAAGCTTTTATCTATTTTCAGGGTGTCGATAGGAAATTTATTGAGATAGGAGAGCGAGGAGTAGCCGGTGCCGAAATCATCTAGATAGATATTTATACCCAATGTTTTTATTTTTTGTAAAAGCTCGGCGGCGTTTTGCGCATCTTCCATCATTACGCTCTCGGTAATCTCGATAGAGAGTTGCTTGCCTCTTATAGAGTACTTATCCAAAGCGTTTCGTAGGTCATGATATAGCTCAAAATTTTTTACCTGTTTGCTTGAGACATTAATCGAAATATTCAAATCGTCATATCCCAATTCACTTAACTCACCTATAAAGCGTACCGCATCATCTACAATCCACTTTCCAAGCTTCACAATAAATCCGGCACCCTCTGCAAGCCTAATAAATACATCCGGATATATCATCCCTTTTTGAGAATGCTCCCATCTTATGAGAGCTTCGGCGCCGACGATGCTGTTGGTCTGCGTATCCACTTTCGGCTGATAATAGAGCTTGAATTCGCTGCTATCTAAGGCTCTTTGCATATCGTTGATTAAAAACACTTCATCATGTAGCGTCTTATTCATACTCTGGGTAAAAAAGTAAAAATTGTCTCTTCCGTTCTCTTTTGCTTTATACATGGCGATGTCGGCGTATTTCATCAGCTCCTTTATATCCCTTGCGTCATCGGGATACATTGCGATACCTATACTGGCCGATACTTTTAGCGAATGCCCCCTAATCACCGTGTCGTGCCTAAAAATCTCCAAAATCTTATTTACGCACTCCATAACGCTACTCTCGTTTTGCACATCGGTTATGATAATTACAAATTCATCGCCGCCTATTCTAGCTATCAAATCATTTTCTCTCAAAACATCGTTTAATCTGACCGATATTGCTTGCAACAAAAGGTCGCCGATGTCGTGCCCTAGTGTGTCGTTAATGTTTTTGAATCTATCTAAATCCAAAAAGAGTAGCGCAAACTTATCTTTATGTCTATTGGCATTCGCCGTCACCATATCCATTCTGTTGTAGAGATTTTGGCGGTTTGCAAGCCCTGTCAAATCATCGTGTAAAGATGAGTGCTTGAGCTCCGCATTGAGGCTCAAAACCTGCGTTTCCGTTCTGTTGAGCTCTACGGCGTGTTCTATTTGAAGCTTGATGATATATCCAAGCACTAGAGCCTCCATAACAACAAAAAACCCGTGAAGCAGCACTATATCCATTCCACATCCATAGTTAAAAACCATAACAGGCATACCAAAAAGCGATACCTCGTAAAACTGTAGATAATTGAAAATCAGATGGTGCAAAATAGTAGCAAGAGCGGCAACAAAAACAGGAACCGTGTCTTTATATAAAGAAAGGATAGCCATTGCGATAAACAGATGAAAGTGCATCTCTATACGACCAAGATGTTGTTGAATATAGATAAGCGAAAAAAGCATCATACTCACGGCAACAAGCGAACGCATCGTTCTGGTTCCCTTGAGATACCTAAATGCTATAAATAGCGACACAACAATAATGCCGCCGCTTAAAAAACCGTACAAATATGTGTCATATAAGAGCGAACTGACAAAAGTAGCCATTATCCACTGCAGTACCGCTAGCATTAGCATGACTTTGTCGGACTGGATAAAATACTGCTCAAAATTCTCTTTTGCAAAATCCGGTACTTTCGGGAATGTAAACAACCCTTTAATATCGCTTCTTCTCATTTTGCACTCTTTATGTCATTAATCAGGCTTTTTGTATTTAACGGATGCGTCGTATATATGTTTTTTAGTGTAAATTCGCCACTCTCTTTTGTGAGCAAATATACCAAATCAGAGTGCGTCATCTGGGAGTTTTGCGTTAATCCATCTGAATAAAACAGCGCAAACTCTCTTTCTATGTCAATCAACTCTCGTTTGTTTAGATATACCCCGACAAACTCTTTATTGAATGCACTAGCGAATATATGCGGCTGGTACGGTGGAATCTGGGGCGTAAGATTTGCAAAAACAACCGCCGTATGTGCTCTGTTTTTTTGCTCCAATGTTTGATAAGTCAAAGCCAACTGTTGCAAAATAGGGGAACACACCGTGCCGCACCCAACATATCCGAAATAGAGCACCACAACACCCTTGTCTACGACGGACAAAAACGGAGCCTGTACTTTTTTATCTATAGTTATCTTACCCTCTTTTAACGCCGTATTGCCGAAAATTGTCGACTGCAACATGGGCAATGCCACCAAAAGCAACAAAAAAACGACAAGAAGGGAAAAACGCTTAAAATAATACATCTGATTATTCTATTTAACGGGGGCTAAAATTCTACCGCTATACTGGGGAGTGAATTACATAAGAAAGCTCTACGCTATTTTGCGTAGAGCAAAGAAGTTTTTTATTCTAGCGTTACGATAACTTTCACATTTTCGAGCGAAATCGGAGCGAATAGGCGTTTGTAGTATTTTTAAGTCTTCGGAGTATCGGCTTTTCCGTAGTTTAATCGAAGAGCTCACCACAAAATGACTCTTTTTGGGCAGCAGTCTATCTCTATGCCGCTTCGCTCGCCGATTACCAGCCTTTCGTCTTTACATACCGGACACTACATTTGGCAACCTTTTAGTTAAAAAATACGCTTTTTTGATTTTTGACGGTTATCGTCTCAAAGTGCGGTTTGAAGCTCTCTTCGCTAACCCCGAATGCCGCAAGGAATTTAGCAAAAGTCTCTTGCTCTTCTTTTGCTGCGTTACCGTCTGCAAAAAGAGTATCTACGATATTGACAAGAATACATAGCTTTTGGGATTCATTTAGTTTTGGAGCGACTTCCGACAAGAAAGCGTCTACGCTATTTGATTTGATATATTTTGAAGCACCTTTTAGCACCTCATTGATGTTTACATTTTTATATTGATTGCCGCCGACGGAGGCTATTAGCTGACCTATCTCGTTTTCATTGATTTCGCCGTCTGCCGCCATAATATACAGCATAGATGTCACAAACGAAGCATACGGAGTAAGCTCAAATGCTTTGTCTCCCTTGAATACATCAAATAAGCCCATGGTTTTCCTTTTTTGTGTTAGATTTGAACATAAGATTTTAGCTTGTATGTGTGACTTACATGTTAACGAAGTGTTGCGGGGTATTTAGTTTTTTTGCATCTTTTTTCTGATTTTACCGACTAGCGCTACGCCCACCAATGCAAATATCCCCGCGGCTACGCCTATCACGGCATCTAAAAGCATAGTAGCTATCGCGCCGACGAGAGGAATACCGGACATTGAAGCCTCCACGGAGTGCGCCATATCTGCCGCAAAAGGTAGACCGTGCGCCAAAATGCTACCCCCGACAAGAAACATCGCAATAGTCCCGACAACAGAGAGTGTCTTCATAAGATACGGTGCGCCGTTTAAAAGCGCACTCCCTACGGCTTTTTTGACGCCGCCCTCAGAGTTTGTGACCAAGTATAGTCCGGTGTCATCCATTTTTACTATCATCGCAACGATACCGTACACTCCAACTGTCATAATGAAGGCTATAGCGCTAACGACGGCTATTTGAGAGCTAAGAGCCGCGCCTTGTACGGTACCGAGAGCTATCACTATGATTTCAGCCGATAGAATAAAATCCGTTTTAACAGCGCCCTTTATCTTCTCTTTTTCAAATTCGACCATATCGACGCTCTCATCGCCGATTGCCTTTGAAAGCTGTGTATGATGCGCCTCTTTTTCGTCTTTATAAAACATCGAATGCGCTATCTTTTCTACGCCCTCAAAACATAGATATACGCCGCCAATCATTAATAGTGGAGTAATCAAAAAAGGAGCTGTTGCGCTCAAAAGAAGCGCGGCGGGAACTAATATGAGTTTGTTTTTAAAAGAGCCTTTGGCTACTGCCCATACGACGGGAAGTTCTCTATCCGCACTTACTCCGGCTACCTGTTGCGCATTTAACGCAAGGTCATCGCCCAAAACGCCGCTTGTTTTTTTGGCGGCCACTTTGCTCATAGCGGCTACATCATCGAGTACGGCGGCTATATCATCAAATAGTACGAAAAAATTGCCTACCGCCATCTTTTGGCTCTACTCTAAAGTTACAAGCACTTGCCCGCTCTCTACCGTACCGCCTTGTTTTACATGTATCGCTTTTACTATACCGTCTGCGGGAGCCTGAACTTCCATGACCATTTTCATGGCTTCAAGTATCATCAAATCCTCGCCGTCTTTTACTTCATCGCCTACTTGCACTAGCACCTTGATAACCTCTGAAGGAAGCGGAGCGTGAATATGGATATTCCCGTCAGCATCTATGCCGCCGTCACCGATATCACCTTCGGCTTTTGCTTTTTTGTCAAGCTTAAACGAGATGCTTTTTTGGCTCCAGACCTTCTCCAAAGACTCTGATATATCAGGAAGTGCGGATACTTTTAGCTCTACCTCCTCGGCATTTACCGAATAAGAGTCAAATCTCTCAAGCATATCATGCGCTTTTTCTTCGTGATGCGCCTTTGTTTCAGACGCATGATGGTCTACTTTTCGCACATTGACTTTCGCTTCGCCTTTTAAAAACGCTATACCCTTATCGGCGCATGTCGCTACGATAAATAAATTTTCCTCGGTAATAGGCAAATTATGATGTCGTAACTGCTCTTCAAAGCATGCAACGCTCTTATTAAAATCCCTATCGGCTATATCCAACGGATTTTCCGTAGTAAGCTCTAGTCCTAGCTGCTCTTTTGCTATTGCCACAAGCTCGGCATCAGGCTCTACCGGAGTTTTACCGAAATACCCGAGAAGCATTCTGCCGTAACCGTCGGCTATTTTTTTCCATGGACCAAATACGACATTGTTGAACGCTTGCTGGAAATAAAACTGGCTAACAGGGGTAACAGATGTACCAAAACCGCCTCTAGCTACCACTTCGCCCATCGCCTCAAGCGCTGCGGGGAGCTTATCAAGCGTCTTTGTATCTCGCATCATTTGCGTATTGGCAGTCAATGCGCCGCCAGGCATAGGAGAGAAAGGAATGAGCGTGCAGACCTCTTTTGCCTCAGGCGGTACGAAATAGTCTTTAAGGCACTCTTTTAGTACTTTTTGCGCCTCAAGTAGTCTTTTTGCCTCTAGCCCAAGGTCGTATTCACTCCCTTTAAGAGCGTGCAACATTGTTAGAGTATCTGGCTGACTCGTGCCGCCACTTACAGGGTCCATAGCAAGGTCTATACCGTCAGCGCCCGCGTCAAGAGCCGCCAAATAACAAGCGACGCTTACACCCGCCGTTTCGTGCGTGTGAAATCTAATGTGCATATCAGAGCCCAAAAGCGCTCTTGCCGCCTTGATGGTCTCATATACTTTTCTCGGTCTAGCCGTACCGGAAGCGTCTTTGAAGCATACTGAATCAAACGGCAGACCGCTATCTAGTATCTTTCGCAAAACACCCATATAAAAATCAGCCTCATGAGCACCTTCGCAACCAGGAGGAAGCTCCATTACCGTTACGCACACTTCATGATTAAGTCCATACTTTCTTATACACTCCGCCGGATAAACAAGGTTTTGCACATCATTTAGCGCATCGAAATTTCTAATGGTTGTAATACCGTGTTTTTTGAATAGCTTTGCGTGGAGCTCTATCGTATCTCTTGAGCCGGTATCGAGTCCAACATGACTAACACCCCTTGAGAGCGTTTGAAGCTTAATGTCGGCTCCTACGATACTTCTAAAGTCGTCCATCATATCGAATGCATCTTCGTTGCAGTAAAAATAAAGTGATTGAAATCTTGCGCCGCCGCCGCACTCAAAGTGCTTTATGCCGGCATCTACAAATGCCTCAATGCCCGGCTTAATGTCTTCGATAAGTACCCTTCCGCCATATACGGACTGAAGTCCGTCACGAAAAGTAGTGTCCATAACAGATATAAGTTTTTTTGCCTTCAAAATCTATTGTCCTAAATAAAATAAATGCTTTTTTATGCTCTCGTACCAAACAACAACACAATCAAATGGATGTTTTGGATGACAAAGTGCAGGTTTTACTAACTATAATATTACCCTTTAGAGGCTTAGATAAAGGCGTTATACTTCGCTATCAGACATTGATGGAAGTTCTATCTCTATTCTTAAGCCCTCTTCGTCGTTTTGCGCCCTCAAAATGCCGCCCATATTTTTTTCCACCATCATCTTTGAAAGATAAAGCCCAAGTCCGACATCGTTGGTTTTGTATTTTGTCGTATAGTATGGGTCAAATATCCTCTCCAGCTCTTTTGCGTCTACTCCGCCACCGTTATCCGTTATACTTATTTTTACACCGCCCGACATTTCAGGAACCGCCGATACGGTTATTTTGCCACCTTTTATGCCATGTTTTATTATCGCCTCTTTGGAGTTTTTAAGAATATTGAGCACCGCTTGATATAGCTCGCTTTTATAATTTTTTATCGTATGTTTCGTCTGCGGCGCAAACTCTATTTGTACATCAAAATCAAAATTAACCTCTTTGAAAAAATCCAAACTCCTACGAAGTTCATCTTCGACGCAAAAATACTCTTTGTTTTTTGGCTGTTTATAAAAATGGCTAAACTTATTTAGTGTTTCAGACAATCCTTTTGCCGTCTCTACAATCTTTGCCACTGCATTTTCAAAATACTCATCGGTAAGCTCGCCATCTTTTTTTGCAAAACGCATATCCTGAGCCGCCACCGATACTATGTTTAGAGGCTGTCTCCAATGGTGGGCGATATTTGAAATCATCTCCCCTAAAGCCACAACGCGCGAACGCTGCAAAAGATACGCTTCGTTTTTCTTGTTTTTTTCCAATATCCGCATCGTCTCTTCCATACTCTCGTTGAGCGTGTTGGCGATAGAGCCTATTTCATTGTTACTCATCGGCTCTATATAATTAATGCTTTTTGCCTCGCCCCTCATAAAATCAAAAAAGTTTATAACACCGTTTCTTATCTTCTCAAGAGGCTCCAATATCTCTTTGTCGATTCCCAGCTTAATGCCGTACGCCATTAGCCCGACAACAACGATAGTCGTAATAATAATAAACAGATACTGCCTAAAGGCGGCATTGTGCAACTGGGTATTCTCAGAGCTGATGAGCAATCTTCCGGCTGTCTCGCTATTCGCATCGTAAATATCTTTTGAGTAGCAAGAGTAAACCGTGCTCCCTATTTTAAAATCCTCAAATGAGTTTTTTCGCATCTCTTGCAGGGCAACGCTTTTTATTATCGTCTCCGCCAATTTTGGATTTGAGCTATTTAAGATAACAAAACCGCCTACTTTTTTGCCCTCCGGCACCAAAACAGAACCGACGCTACGACTATATTTATCCACATATTTATCATCCAACAAAAGCGAAACATCAAAACCGGTCTGTTTTTTGAAAAGCCCAAAAAAATGCTCTATCTCTCGCCCAAGCTCCATATATCCAAGAAGTTTACCGTTATCGAAAATAGGCGTTACTGCCCTAAGAGAAAAAAAGTTTTTGCCCATCTCGAGAGCGACAAACTCCTCTTGCGTCTCAATCGCTCTGGCCAAAGTAACCCTATTTATCGTATCTCCGTACTGCTCAGGCTTATGCACCCTCAAAAAACACTTTTTGTCCGGAGAGATAAAATAAAAATGCGTAATATTGTGCTTTTTTTTCAACTCTGCAAAAAAACTCTCCGTAACGGCGAGGAGCTTTTGCCTATCCCCTTCTTTAAAAGCTTTGATATACTCTTTGTTATTTTTGACGGCTACCAGCGTTTGAAGCAAAGAGGACTTCTCCATATTCATATTGCTTTCAAATATATTCTCCGCAATAGCCGCGTTATACTCTTTTTTTTGCGTATTGTAATTTTTTGTATCAAAATACACGGCGCTTGCTACAACCAAAGCGAAAATAGCCATCAGCAAAGCTATAAAAAAGTTTATTTTTCTAGCTAAACTGCGGCTCAAAAGCTGCGGCATTATTCGCCCCTTTGGGCGTGTAGCTCTATTGAAAACAAGGCTCCGCCATCTATATTGCGAGCGCTTATTTTGCCGTTCATTTTTTTCTCTACTATCGTTTTAGAAAGAGAGAGTCCGACGCCTGTGCCTTTTTCGCCTTTTGTCGTGTTGTACGGTTCAAATATTTTGCCATCCACGAGCAGTTTTTCATCAATACCGCCCGCATTATCAAAAATATCCACCTTAGCCGTCTCCCCTTCCCCATACAGTTGTATTTTTACTACTTTATCATTTTTCTGAGTTTGCGACAGGGCGTCTTTTGCGTTATTGACGATATTTAAAATCACCTGCTTAAACTCACTTTCATACCCTCTTACAAATACTGACTCTTCAAATTCGGTGATTATCTCTATTGCCTCTTTTTCAATTTGTCCTCTTAGTAGCGAAAGCACGGAACGGATAGCAACGGATAGCGAAAATATCGTTTTATCTTTTGATGGTTTGTAGAAGTTTCTAAAATCCTCTATTGTTTGGCTCATAAACTTCACCTGCTCACCCATTTCGCCCTTAAATTGCTCCATTAGCTGTGGCGTAAGCTCTCCATCGTCGTATGTCATCTTCAAATTTTGCGTCATTAGCCATACGGCATTCAGCGGCTGTTTCCACTGATGAGCTATGGCGCCTATCATCATTCCAAGCTCAGCTAGCTTGCTTTGCTGGATAAGGAGCGCTTGTGACGCCTCTTTATCTTTTTGAAGCTCTTTTAGTTTTGTTATATCTCTCCAAATTGCCAAAACCTCTCGGTTATCGCCTCGGACTATAAGGGATAGTAGAACCTCTACAAGCCTATAACTTCCATTTTTTGAGATAAATGTCCACTCGTAGTGTTGCGTCTCTCCGTTCAATGCGTTGAACAAAAATAGTTTTTGACTGTTTGTGCAGAAAAATCCGCTATCCGGCTGAATATCCGGCGAAATGTCGCACAATTTTTTGCCTATTATCTCATTAATTTCAAACCCCAACATTTTGGCGGCGGCTTCATTGCACTCTTTGATTTCGCCGTTCTTTGTAATCGCAACTATTCCCTCAGGCGTTTTTTCGAATATTACTTTAAATATCGCCTCGCTCTCAAGCCGCATAGCGACTTCATCTTCCACCCTGCTTTCAAGCTTCTCGTTTAAAGAGCGTAGACTCTCCTCTAGCTTAATTCTCTCGGTAATATCCCGAAATACCGTCACGGCGCCTATTACCTCACCGTCCTCAAAAAGCGGCGAGCTTATAACATCAACTGCAAACACATCGCCTTTTTTTCTTAAGAAATAATCTATACCCTCATACTTCTCATTTGTGAGCATAGTCTTAAAAATAGGACACTCCTCTAGATGCGTATCACTGTTTTTGGAGTGCGAGTGGAATAGATAATGCGCAATAAACCCGATGCACTCTTTTGTGCTTAGTCCAAGCATCAAAAGGGCGGCATCATTGATATATTTTATTCTGCCGTCTCTGCCTATAACATACATTCCCTCGCCCATAGTCTGGGAAATCGTAGAGAGTCTTTTTCTCTCCAACTCCAGCGTCTTTCTGCTGTTTATTAGCCGAAATAGCGACAAAACAACAAAAAATAGCATCAAAGAAAAATATAGTAGCTGTGTTTGAAATGCGGACTCCGCAGCCTCCAGCTCAGGAGAGTGCATAAAAGATAGCAATGCTGCGGCATAACTGCCCTCTATATCTATCACCGGTGTAGCAGTAACTGCATATTTTTTGCCGCCGTCCAAGGTAACCTCGTAAGAAAACGGAACCCCGCTGTTCATTAGCGCCTTAAATTTAAGACTGTTTTTTACCTCTTTGCATATTTTTTTAGAGGAGTCAGATATTGCTTTTTTGCCGCCCCTTATCGTACCTTCAGCATCCTCTATGAGCCAATCATCGCTAAAACCTGTTCTTGTGTAGTATTTTTGGTTTTCATTAATGAGTTTTGGTAGTATCTGCGAGGCTTTGAGCGTCATTATCGACTCTTTGTTTTTATCAAGCTCTTTTAGCTCGCCTCTAAGCGCCTCAAATGGCTGACTAAGCTCGACGCTTCCGATATGCTCCCCCATATAGCTAAGCGGAAATATATTTCTAAAGCCGCTTACGACCCTGCCGGTCTCAAAGCCTTGAATGGGCTTTTTATTTTTATTTATCAGCACCACGGACGGTCTTGACGCATTGAGCGAATCGCCGAAGCTATGCGGTTGGTGAAACCTCAAAAAAGAGTTGTTATTTTTGTCGTGAAAGTGTAGCTGTCTTACATTTCTATCTTGAAGTCTTTCATATATCGGGCTCAAGAGCGTCAACAACGCAGACCTAGCTTTTGCCTTTGCGACCTCGCTACCGCCATTGGCAACCGCAAGCAACTTTGAGACCTCAGGCTTATCTATATATGCCTCAAAATACGCCGCCATCCCCACCCTGTGAGTATTGATGACGGAGTCCCAAGCTATTTTTTGACCTTCGGTCTGCTTTTCAAGGTATAGTCTTTTGTGTTCATTCTTCTCGGACGATATAAACCAAAAGCCCAAACACCAAAAAAGCGCCGCCGATAAAATTACGGCAATACTACTGCCTGATAAAATTTTTTGTCTATTTAATCTCAATTAAAACACTTTTTTAGCATATAAATTAAACTAATTTTAGGGCTATAAAGATTAAATGCTACTTATTTGTGACCATGGTAAACTCCAGCCAAACTTGCATAATAGAGCGGATAAGCCTTTATTTCATCGGCGTAGAGGCTAAGACTCCTATCTATAATCTCGTTAAATTCACTACAAAAATGCAACAAAACTTCACATATTATGCCGATTGACGATGTATAGCTACTATCGGACGCATCTGCCTCTGTCTCAAACTCTCCCGTAGAGAGCATCCAAATCCCGTCTCGATAAAACTTTTGAACCGCATCTTTTGCAAGCGCTAAAGCCTCATTTTCGTACTCACTCTGACCTGTCGCCTCAAATGCCGCAAGATACGCTTTTGCCAAAAATGCATAATCCTCCAAAAACGCCTCAATTTTCGGCTCACTGTTTACGGTGGCACAGTGATATAGTCTGCCATCTTTTTGAAGTTTATTTGCAATAGCCAAGAGCGACTCTTTTGCCTTGCTTACATACGAAGCCTCAAATGCGGAGAGCTTAAAGAGTGCGGTTATCATCATAGCGTTCCATGAGCAGATAATCTTAGTGTCTATAAATGGATAGAGTCTTGTTTTTCTCATATTTTTAAGCACTTTGAGCGCTTTTTGGATATTTGGGCTATCTTCAAAACTCTCATTTCTGGCTATATTCTTGTGCTCAAAATTTCCTATCTTGCTAAAACCAAGTGTACGAAGCGTATTTTCCGCATCCTCTACTCCATCTTTTTGCAAAGCCTCGCAGGTCTCATTCCAGCCGTACACAAAATATCTGCCCTCCTCCCCCTCGGAGTCCGCATCGCTAGCGCTATAAAAAAGCGCTTTGGCGCTCATCTTCTCATACATAAACTCCGCACACTCATCGGCGATGCGCAAAAATAGCGGCTCGCCGGTTATGCCGTAAGCCTTGGCATAAACCTCGATAAGAAGCCCGTTATCGTATGTCATCTTCTCAAAGTGCGGCACAAGCCAAAAACTATCAACGCTATAACGACAAAATCCGCCCTCTACGATGTCGTACATCCCGCCTTTTGCCATACATCTTAGCGTATGTGAGGCGGCGGCGAGCAGTTTGCCATCTTTGCTATCAAGCATCAACGCCAAAAGCGACGCATGCGGAAATTTCGGCTCGCCCATTATCCCGCCATCCTCGGCGTCAAAACTCTTTAGCGCTGCATCTTTGAGAATAGGCAAAAGCTCAAAGTCAAGCTCTCCATGCTTTCTTCTCTCACTTGTTTTTGCCGCTCTTTCGATATTTCCCGCTACTTTATACACCTCTTGCGGCTCACTCCCAAGTTTTGCGGCAAGCAACTCTACGGTATCCCCAAACCCCATCATTCCGTGCTTTGCGCTCGGCGGTATATATGTAGCGGCAAAAAACGGCTTTTTATCCGGAGTCAAAAATATACTGGTAGGCCACCCACCCGAACGCCTCGTAATAATGTAGTGTATGTGCTGAAAATGCTTGTCGATGTCAGGTCGTTCTTCTCTGTCTACCTTGATGGAAATAAACCGCTCGTTTAGAGCCTTTGCCAGCTCCTCGTTTTCGAACACCTCTCTCTCCATCACATGACACCAGTGGCAAGCGCTGTATCCTATTGAGAGAAATATCGGCTTATTCTCCTCCTTAGCTTTCACAAAAGCCTCTTCACCCCACGCATACCAATCTACCGGATTGTATGCGTGTTGCAACAGATACGGAGAGTCTTCATTGATAAGTCTATTCGGTTTTTTTGTTAAATCAGACATATTAACTCCTTTTTATCGATTTTAGCCGTTTCATTGATTCTAGTCAATATTTATAAATGTTTTGTAACCAATTTACGGCTCTAATCGAAAAAACACTCTCTTTGCCAAAGATTGCGTGATAGCGACCTCCCGTTACGGCAAGTTCAGATGTTAACTATGCCTCTAGAAATTACCTATTAAAACTGTAAACAAATATCATAAAAATTATCGCTGTTCGTTATCGTGTATGTAAATCCTATTTCATACGAAAGTCTGGCAAGGATTTTTTGACCTATTTTTGAGCTGAATAGATATTTTTCGCTCTCTTTTTCGTTTTTGATACAAATGCTTTTTGCCTCTTTGTTGATGATTATTTCTATCTTGCTCATGCGTGCAGCGTATGTAAGCGCATTTTCTAGAAGAGCTGAGAGCAGTTTCTCCAGAAGTCTAGGGGCACACCTAAACGCAAAACTCTCTTCGCTTATCGATATATCTATCGCAGCTCTTTTTCTAAGAGCCTCCATCTTTGCTAAAACAGTGTGAATAGATTGTTTCACATCAAGCTCTTCAGGCTCCTCAAAGTCAAAACTTTCAAAAAAAAGAACATTTTTGAGCTCGTCTGAGAATCTTGTTATATCCGACTCTATCTCCGATATAAACTTCCCCTTGGCATAATCGGTGTCGTTTTCATACACATCAAGTCGCGCCTTCATAATGGCAAGCGGTGTTTTTAGCTCATGCGCCACCTCTCGAAATAGCTCTTTTTCTTTTTTACGGTAGTTTTCAAGCCGCATAACCAAGGCAGCAAAAGCATCCGATACTTCACATATTTCACTGCCACATCTGCTTTTCGCACTCTCAAACTGCTCGCCGTCCTTATACTCCCTGCATCTTTTAGCCAAAAGCGCCAAAGGACGCATAAGCGTCTGGAGCACAATAAGACCTATAATAAGAATAAGCGCTAAAAACACGACATATCTAAGGAGAAGATTTTTCTCATAGCGAAAGACGGCCTCATCTATCTTATTACTTTTACTCATGCAGTGCAGGTATAACCCATTTGCCATCTTATAAGATCCGACGATTTCATTATCATTCCCCGCATAAACATCTTTTGAGACGACAAAACTGATAGAGTGCGCATCGGAATCAGTCAATATTGATATATTGTGCGGTACATTATATAGGTATGAAATATCGGTTTTCTCATCTGTATTTTGCGCCATATACTCATCCACACTCTCCATTGCGGCATGTGTCAAAATATTTTGCAAGTCGCTTCTTTTTTCCTCCCTTAGCATATGCGACGCCGTCATAAGGTTAACGGCAAATGCGGCGGCTACAAGCACAAAAAAAAGTAAAAGTATTTTTGCCTTTAAAGAAGCAACAATGCTAAATTTCAATCGTATATCCTCTTGTTTTTACTGTTTTCATAACTGCAAAACCTAGTTTTTTGCGAACTCTCGCAACCAGCTCATCCACTGCGTTTTGTGTTACATCGGACGGGCGCTCATATATGGCGTCCATTATCTCCTCCCTGCTTACTACCTCTTGCTTTCTGGATAGTAGATAAAATAAAAGAGAGTGTTCATTGCGACTCATAGCCACGGGGGCTCCATCCTTTGCAACAGTTTTTTTATCCATATCAATCTCAATATCTCCAAGCTGAATCTTTGAGCCGCTAAAGCGTCTAGAGAGTGCATAGATTCTCGCCTTAAGTTCTTTTATGTCAAACGGTTTTTCTAGATAATCATCCGCCCCAAACTCCAGCCCTTCAACCTTGTCATCTACGGTAGACATAGCGCTAAGCAGTAAAACAGCACACTGCGGCTGTTTGTTTTTTGTATAAGATATCAACTCTTTTGCCATATCCACGCCGCTAAACCCTCTATCATATAATGCTACACCATAGCTAAAGCCGTCCACAAACGCCTTTGCGCTCTCTATATCACCTACCGCATCTACGACGAATTCACTCCCAAGTGAAATACGAAGTAGTTCCAGCAGCTCTTTTTCATCTTCCGCAATTAATATTCTCATACTTGAATCTCCGCCACATCCACCATAAACACTCGTATACCGCCGTTTTTAAACATAGAAGCAAGCTTGAGTGACACACTATCGCAATCATCTTTTTCCAAAACAAGCCGGAACATCCCAAACTCTCGTCTTGCAGTCACCTGCTCAACATCACTTTTTAACAATGCGGCCGATGAGTAGCCGCTACACTCGAAATAATAAAAATCGGCGATTCCTTCTTCTAACAAAAAATCAACGACACCGTCTTTAAGTCCGGCTTCAAAGTAAATATCAACACTTTTTTTATACATGTATTTTTCCTCTAATATAGAGCATTCTAAAGGCCGGAGGCAAAATAAGCAGTGTAAGCGCCGTCGAAGTAACCAAGCCCCCAAGCACAACGATAGCAAGCGGTCTTTGTATCTCACTTCCTACGCCAGAGGCAAATAGAAGCGGCAAAAGCCCCAAGGCCGCTATAAAAGCGGTCATAAGCACCGGACGAAGTCTTCTTCTAGCACCCTCTCTTACGGCGTCATCTATCAAATACCCCTCTTTTAGTAGCGATACAAAATAACTCACCATGACGACTCCGTTTAGCACCGCTATACCAAAAAGAGCTATGAAACCCACGGAGGCAGGAACAGAGAGATACTCGCCGGAAACAAACAAAGATATAATACCGCCCGTTATCGCAAAAGGAATATTGAGCAATACAAGTAGCGTAAGCGAAACTGAGCCGAATGTAAAAAATAGTATCATAAAAATTACGCCGATACTAATCGGTATAACCGTAGCAAGCCTAGCAGAGGCTCTCTGTTGGTTTTCAAACTCGCCGCCATACTCTATCTTATAGCCGTACGGCAACTTGATTTGAGAAGCGATTTGCGCTTTCGCCTCTTCCACAAAGCCAACCAAATCCCTGTTTTCAACATCGGCACGAACTACGCTAACACGACTTCCCTTCTCCCTCTCTATTTTTACGGGTCCCTCCACCTGCCTTATATCGGCTATCGAAGAGATTGGCACCGATATGCCTTCTTCAAGCGGAATTTCAAGCGAACCAAATAGTGCGGCATCATTCGATATATTTCTATCCATTCTCATAACAACCGGAACTCTTGTGTTTTCTAGCGGAATATAGTCTATAATAACACCCTCTAACGATGTCTTTAGAAATTTTTGTAACTGAGCTGTATCAACGCCAACTTTTGACGCCTCTAGGCGCTTTGGCTCTACCAGCAGATAAGCAAGTCCTTCGTTTTGGGGATAAAACACATCCGATGAACCTTTTATATGCTGCAATATGTCCGCCGTATGCTTGCTTATCTCGTTTAGTTTGTTTATATCCGTTCCGTATATTTTTACCGCCAAATCGCCTCTAGAACCCGTAAGCATCTCTGAAATCCTCATCTCAATAGGCTGCGTAAAACCAAAACTAATACCGACAAAACCGGACAATGAGGCTTTTATTTTTTCTTTTATCTCCTCTTTATCTTTTGCCGCCCGCTCCTTTTGCGGTTTGAGCGTTATAAATGTATCGGTCTGATTAAGCCCCATCGGATCCAAGCCAAGCTCGTCTGAACCGCTACGGGCTATTATTTTATCCACCTCCGGCACATTTTGTTTTATCGCTTTTTGTATCGCAAGGTTAAGCTCTCTTGATTTCTCTAGCGATATGGACGGGGCTGTTTCTACGCTTAGTATCAAATCCCCCTCATCGAGCGTAGGCATAAACGCTTTTCCGACGAACGGAAACATAGATAGACTAAGCGTCAAAAACACAAGCGCCCCCGCAAACAACTTTTTGCTATCCGCCATCGCAAACCGTAGCAGAGACTCATAGCGAGCAGCGAAAAACTTATCGAGTCTTGTTTGGGCATGCGGCGTATTTTTTAGCAAAAATGAGCAAACAACCGGAATAACCGTCAAGGAGAGCGCCAAAGAGCCAAACATCGCAAAAACAATAGTAAGAGCAACGGGCGCAAACAGCTTTCCTTCTAATCCCTCAAGCGTCAAAAGCGGCAAAAAGACAACCGCTATGATGAGTATCCCGCTAAATACCGCTCCACTTACCTCTTTTGCCGCTCTGTAGACGACATGCGATTTTGGCAGAGCCCCGTTTGCGCTCGATAGTTTCGAAAAAGCATTCTCCACGATCACAACCGCGGAATCCACCAACATACCGACCGCTATGGCGAGCCCACCGAGACTCATTAGATTTGCGCTAAGCCCAAATCGTTCCATCATAACGAACGCAAATGCCAAAGATAACGGCAAAATAATACTCACCGACACAGCAGCCCTAATGTCTCCCAAAAATAAAAACAGTAAGACGACAACCAGCACAACGGCTTCCAAAAGTGATTTTGAAACCGTATCAACAGCCTTTTGCGTCAAATTGCTCCTATCGTAAAACGGCTCTATATATACGCCTTTCGGAAGCGACGACTTTAATGCTTCTATAGATGCTTTTAGCTCTTTTATGGTCTCTTTGGCGTTTGCGCCTTTAAGCGTCAGCACCAAACCCTGCGTCGCTTCGCCCTCGCCATTTTTTGTCACAAATCCCATTCTTGTGAGAGAATCGTCTTTTACATTGCAGAAATCACCGACCCTAAGTAGTCCATTGTGCGAATGAATTGCGATATTGGCTATTTCGGCTGGAGACTTGACGCCGCTTTCGACCTTAACAACAAGAGCTTCTTCGTCTTTGCCGATTTTCCCGGCGCCGTCATTTGAAAGATTAGAACCTATCGCCTCCTCTAGCGCAGACATCGTAACGCCAAGCCGCCTCATAACCGCAGCATCCGGCTCTACTACTATGGCTCTTGCCTCGCCGCCCAAAGAGTTGACATCGGCCACCCCTTTGACGCCTCGAAGAGCCGGGCGAATAATAAAATCCAAAATATCTCGTTTTTGCTTTTGACTAATATTCCCCTCAACCGTAAACATAAATGCTTCACCCAAGGGCGTCGTAATGGGCGCCATACCGCCGGTAACGCTTTTTGGCAGTGACCCCATCGCAGCCGACAGTTTCTCGGCGACCTGTGCTCTCGCTTTATATACATCTGAGCCGTCGGCAAAATCTATCGTAATATCGGCAATGCCGTATTTGGAAACGCTTTTTAGAAGTTTTTGATGCTCTATGCCTGAAAGTTCCGCCTCAAGAGGCTTGACGACTCTACTTTCCACCTCCTGCGGAGCGAGACCTGGAGCTTTTAGGATTATTTTTACTTGCGTAGAAGAGATATCCGGAAAAGCGTCTATTGGAATTTTGACAAACGAATACGCTCCGTATACAAAAAGCACCAGCGAACAAAGAAGAACAACTGTGCGCTGTTTTAGTGAAAACTCTATCAGTTTGTTTAGCATCACTCAAAACCCATTCCGCTAAGAGCGCCTTTAAGATTGACTATTCCGCCTACAGCAACCTCGGAGCCTACACTTACACTGCCGGGTCTTATATATATTCCCTCCTTAGTCTCTGTCACAACGGATACTTTTTTTGCTTCAAAGCCGCCTTTTGTTCTAACAAAACAAACGGTTTCGTTTTTATACATCGTTACGGAGGAGCGTGGCAACATTATGCTTTTGGCTCCGTCTCCGGCTTGTATGAAAAATTCAGCGGTCATACCGGCCCTAAAACTGCCCGGTGCGGCTGTTACCTTAACAACGCCTCTTGCGGAAGCGCTCGTTTCATCAACTCCGCTTGAAACGGCAGTAAGTACGCCGATTTTTGCTCCTTTTTTATCGGTAACTATGGCGCCTTTTTTGATAACTCCTAGATAATGAGGCGGCACCTTAATATATGCCAACATAAACGAAGTATCAGAAATTTTCAAATAAGGAACAAACGGCTCTATCTTCTGCCCACCGTTTTTGGGAGCCAAAGTCACCGTACCGCTTGCTTTGGCTCGTACCGTAAAGACGCCATCGGTAGCTGGTGATACGCCTGCCGATCTAAAACGACTTTCGAGCTCTGCAACCTTTGAAGTAAGCGCCGCCGCTTCAAATACACTTTTTTGATACTCTCTGTATGAAATCACCCCGTCCTTATAAAGAGCCTCATCTTTTTTTGCATTAGAAGACAATCCCGCAAGGCGATTTTTCGCCTCTTTTAGTTCAAATGCATCCGCCATAAGCGAAGCAGACGACAATACGCATATTGCATCATTTCTCTGCACGCTATCTCCGGCTGTTTTTATCTGCTTCAAAGCAACCGCATCCGCAGAAAGAACATAGACATAAGATTTTGTGTCATCATAATCAAAATTCCCAATCAGCGGTCCTATACTTTCATAAACACCCGATGTGACTGGCTTTACGGCTATGCCGGCTTTTTTGAGTCCGGCTTCGCTTATTACTATTTGAGCCAGGGAGAGTGTTGCCGATAACGCCAATATGGCAAGCTTTTTTATCATAGAACTCTCCCCAAAGTCGTCTCAAGTCTTGCCGCCTCTTCTATATACTCTTTTTTAAGCGAAACGGTCTGCAATAGCGCATCAAAATATCTATTTTTAGCCGCCAAAAATTCAAATCTTGAGACAACCCCTCCGTCAAATCCTTTTAGCGCCATATCGTAGAGCCCCTTGTAGTTTTGTTCATTTTTTTGGGCTAGATTCACCCCATCTTCGATTTTCTTTAGTTTCTCTAGCATTGCTGCCGCATTTAGCTTAATTCTGGAGCCTACTATCTGCTCCTTAGCGCTTTCTGCGTTTAATTGTGCAGTAAGCATCGCTATCTTCTTCTCGTTTTTGCCGGTAATATGTAGCGGCACCGAAACCATAAAATCAATGCTTTTTTGCGTCTGCTCCTTCGTATGCCCAACCCCTATGCCGACGCTATCCAAAAACGAGGAACGAAGGACTCCTATCTCGCCTTTTAACTCCTGCGCACGCATCGCAAACATCGCTTTATAAGGTGATGAGCGGGAGTATGCATCTAGCGCATGCATGTCAATGTCATAAAAACCGATTTTCAAATCCTTGATATGTACCTCTTCATGGGAAAGTAGTGCAGAGTGGAGTGATTCTTGAAGTTCTTCAGCCTGAAGTTTGCTTTTTGCGGTTCTGCTCTGAGCATCCCCAACTTCAGCTTCAAATACAGTAAGCTCCATATTAGATATACGGCCGGCGTCAAATTTCTTTTTGGCAAGCCGTAACGCCTCTTTTGCATTATCCTCCCTCTCTTGCTGTGCCGCCAACTCTTCAAGGGAAAGCAGATAGAGCAGGTACTCTTTTTTAATACCGATTTTAAACGCCGTTTTTTGAAGCCCCAAGGCAAATATCAATGTCTTTTCTTTTGCTTCAAGGCTCTTTTTTTCAGCGCCTCTATACCACGGTGTTTTGAGTGAGATACCAAGCATTATCGAATTTTCATACGACCCGCTTTGGTCATCGCTTTTTATTTTTCTGCCTGAAGCCTCAAGAGTTAGAGGCTCCAATGCGCTCACATACTCTTTTTCATACACAAAAGATTTAACATCGGCCTTGGCAGCTGTAATCTCTATAGAGTGCATATACGCCTTATCGCAAAACTCTTCAAGCGTCATCGAAGCGCAGAAAAGCGAAGATGCCGTAAGCGCCAAACAAAGAGGCAAACGCATAGTTACGCCTCTTCTTTTAATAGTAGTGCGCCGTTGCCTGCGTCAACAAAGAGCCTATACGGTTTTCCTTCAGCGTCTTTTGCATAAACGACATACATAAGCTCTCCACCCCTATCTTCAAGGCTTACGGAAGAAGCGGTGTAGCCAATTTTAGTGAGCGACTCTTTTATATCCGTTTTTGAGATTTTAGCGAGGGACGCAAAGTATCTTTCACCTTCAAGTTTTATGGCTGGATGGTTTTTTTGGTTTCCTAGCGTGTACTTGTTGTGCTTATCTACCGGAATATTGATAGACGAGTCAACCGAACTAAAAGCGGCGATTGATAGTGATAGTAGTATTAATAGTCTCATCCGAAACTCCTTGTTTTTTGGATGAGATTGTATCGGTGGTGAATGAGAAAATCATGAGAGTCAAACCCATAGGGCAAAAAGACGAAATCTAAGTTCTAAACTGCGTCATCTGTCCATTTAACTCTTCCGTTAAGCCGTGCAGATACTCGACAGCCGAAGCTATCTCCTCGACACTTCTAGCATTTGAAGAGGAGAGCTCGCTTATCACTCCCATTTTTTCTATCATAGTAGTTAGCTCTGTGACCATAGCAGTTACTTTTTGCGCCGTATCTGCCGAGAGAGAAGAGGCTTTTTGCATGGAGAAAGAAACATCTGAAATAGCCTCTTGCGTATCATTTGACCTATCCGCTAGATGCTCTATTTTTTCGCTATTTTTACTCATCGACTCCGACAAATCGCCGATGGACTGCGTAATGATATTAATGGTCGCATTGCTCTCGACAAGACTTTTTTGGGTTCTCTCCGCAAGTTTTCGCACCTCGTCGGCCACAACGGCAAAACCTCTGCCGTGCTCTCCCGCTCTTGCCGCCTCAATAGCCGCATTCAGCGCCAAAAGATTTGTCTGCTCCGCTATGTCGCTAATAACAGACAATACCGTTTTGACCTGCTCAGCCTCGTGCGATACGGATGAGAGCCGTGAAGCAAGCTCATTTTCAGCGGCTACGGCGTCTTGTATCTCCTCTACCATTCTTTGAATAGCGGTTGTCGATGCAATAAGCTTTTGGTTTGCCTCGTTTACTTGCGCTTGCGAGCGAAGTATCTGCTCTTTTGATTCTTCCACGCTTATCTTAATAGCCTCGCCGCTTTTTGTAGTGTTTTCAGTCTCTATGGACTGCTCTTGAGCTCTTTTGCCGATAAGCTGACTGGTAGAGTGGAGTTCGTGCGCTACGGATGCGTTTTCGTCCACACTTCTCTTGGCTTCTCTTATCGCCTTAGCTATTTTTTCCAAAAAGCTATCTACTAGCAAACCAAGCTTGGCTATCTCATCTTTTCCGTCTATTTTCAGCCTTTTAGTCAAATCCCCCTCTCCGGCTTCCAAATCTTTAACGGCCACTGATATTTTCCTCAGTTTGCTAATAATATCTGCGGCTATCAAGACGGCAAACAAAGCCGTAACTGCGAGCGAACCAGCGACAACAATACCCATAACAAGGCTTGCACTCGATAAAAACTCATTTGCCTTTGTCTCATCCGCCGCCGCTTTTTCATTTGCCAGTTTAACTAGCTCATCTATCGCCACTCTATGTTCGTCATATTTCGCTTTTAAAGCGCCTGACGATATTTTATTGGCAAGCGCCGTATCACCTGCCGCCAAAGCCGGCAAAAACTCTTTTTCAATTGTTTCAAAAAATGCGTCGGACGGAAGTTTGGATTTTTCAAGTATGAGAGTTCTCTGCTTTTTGTCTACTAGATTTTCATTCCAGTATTTTTGCCTGTCATAATAATCTTTTTTGAGAGAGGCTAGCTTTTCCGTTAGTTGCTTTTTCTCCTCTTCTTTTGGATTATCAAGAAGCTGATATGCCACAAGCCTAGCCTCTATGATATATTCAGGCGGCGGCAAAATATCAGCTATAAGGTCTTTTGAGAGGATGATTTCGTTATACAAGTCCCCTTTGATTCGCACCTTTTCTATACTAATATGTGAAAAGGCGGCGATAAATACTATTGACACAATCGCCGTCAAAGCGAGTAACGAAAGCTTTAATTTGATGCTCAAATTCCCCAAAAACCCCATAACACACCTTTTTTATACTATATTTTTTCGATTTTAGCTTATATTTTGACACTATTGTTGTACTTTTTTTATACAGTTTCAGTGTTAACACTCATTAATAATCGGTTGTTTTTTGAGTCATACACTGGCGTTATGATTTCATCGTACCAAAAAAAACAAGGAGAATTCGATGTTAAGAAAAATCATACTGGCTACGGTTATAACAGGCGCTCTATCCATATCAGCCTTTGCGGCGTGCGGAAGCGGCATGTGTAGCGATAAAGGCGGGGCGTGCGGAATGGAAAAAGGCGCAAAAGGTAAAATGAGCAAACAAAAAAGGGGCGGAGAAATGGGCGGCGGCATAATGAGCCTATCGACCGTAAAGCTCTCAACTGAGCAAAAAACAAAGATTGAGACAATAAACGAAGAGTTTAGAAGCGAAATGGCAAAATTGCATATCAAAGATAAACCTATGATGAAAGACCCGTTTGCGGTAGCCGGCGGCTTCGACAAAGAGGCGTTCAAAAAAGAGAGAGCGGATAAAATGCAAAAACACTTAGACATGAAGGCCGAACACCTAGCAAAAATCTGGGCGGTACTCACACCTGAACAACAAAAAAGCATAGCGGCTCTAGCCAAATAATGATACAAATCGCAATGGTGGAAGACGACAAGGAGTTATCACAGCTCCTCGTCGATTTTTTGGCTAACTACTCAATGGAAGTTACCGGATACGCAACACCGAAAGCTTTTTTTGAGGGGGTCAAAAACCACTCCTTCGACCTTGCGATAATAGACCTCACCCTACCGCAAATGGACGGGCTAGAGGTGTGTAAGATACTTAGAGAAAGCTCCACACTGCCATTCATCATCTCCTCCGCCCGCTCCGACATCACCGACAAGCTCATAGGGCTAGAGCGGGGAGCGGACGACTATCTACCAAAACCGTACGACCCAAGAGAACTTGTGGCACGAATACAGACGATACTCAGACGACACAAACACCCGCTCTTCACGACCGAAACCTCACGCCTTGCGATAGATGAAAAAGGAATGAGCGTATCGCTTGACGGGCAAAGCTTGGAGCTCACCGTCGCCGAATACGAAATACTAACCCTATTGGCAAACAAAAAAGGAAGCGTTCTCTCAAGGGACTACATAGCCGAAAATGTAAGCGTCATGAGATGGGAGAGCAATGAGCGAAGCATCGATGTAGTCATCAGTCGCATTCGAAAAAAACTAGGTGACAACCCCAAAAATCCGCAGTTTATCAAGTCCATCAAGGGCGCAGGGTATAAATTCGTCGGATGAAAACAAACTCACTATTTTTTAAAATCCGCATATCGTTTGGACTCTCCGTATTTCTCATTTTGAGCGTTTTTTCGCTTTTTTATTTTATACAAAAGCACTACGGGCAGATGGAACTGCGAGAGAGGCTAATGCATGCCTCAAGAGCCGC
>JFJP01012133.1_pt1 | contig 37474 bp, 35 predicted proteins | sample 431651 | NCBI WGS metagenome assembly JFJP01 (sample SAMN02602958, study PRJNA72255) | Microbial mat metagenome, whole genome shotgun sequencing project. | biome: fresh water; feature: sink hole; material: water; isolation source: purple microbial (photo- and chemosynthetic) mats found in... | reverse complement strand
GGGGATGCCTCGGAATATATTTCTCCCGGCGGAGAATAATCGGGCGAATCACCCGGCTCCGAATCGACAAAAATAAAAATTGAACCGTCAATGTTGCGTCCCATCAAATAAAGGAACCGGTATTGCGTATCCACCCCCTGTGCAGAGATCAACAGTTGCTTGATCTGCTGGTATTGGGGAGATGCCAGGTCTGCCGGTGTGCCTGAGAGAGACTCGACATCCTCGATATTGATGGTCTTTGAGAGCAGATGCGCCTGCTTGAGCAGGTCAGCGCGAATCTCGTTCTCTGTCCGCACAGCGACCCAGCCGGAACCAATCACCCCCATGATCAATACGCATACGAACATGGCAAGGTTAAATTTTGATTTCAAAAAGGAATATTTACGATTCATTGCGTTACTCGGCCAACCGGGATACCTTACCAAAATGGCATATCATCTGCAAGTCTGCGGCAAAGAGCAGAAAATGTTTACGCCTCTACCGGTCTTCCATACCATTCTTGCGAAATGGTCTTTCATGCTCAAACTGGATCCAATTCCACCGAGGTCTCCGGCAAACCACCACAGCAGTTTTCAGGATCACTGAGAGCACCACCCCAGCCCCATCGCCCAATTCCTACGGGCAATCTTCCATCATGGACACCATATTTTTCTGCACAACCACCATTCCTGACGTTTAAATAAGTTCTCAAATAACCATCTGCCATTTTGGTTATTTTTCTCATCCATTTGTTTTGTAAAGGAAATCAAAAAAAGATATCACCAAAATATTGATATTGAGCTTTTCCTATTATCTAAATTTCCCAAAGATCCGGTACAGGTAAATAAAGCGGTTGAAGAAAAATTACTGGAACAGGTTCTGCCAGATGAGATTGGGAATTCTGCATTCCCCAAATGCAAATTATTAAAAGATTATAAACCTCACCTTGAAGGAAGGTGAGTAAAAATAATGTTAATATCTGCACAGTCCCCGAGGCAGCTTAAATCGCTTTATTGCTGGTGAAAATTTCCTGGTTGGAACCAACCCTCCAAGCGCTGGATAATGGTGAAATTTTTTTTCAGGGGGGAATTTCTTCACCTAATTGGCATTATGAAATTCCCGACTTTTGAAAAAACAGCCAGTATTTCAAGCCTGTTAACGTCATTCCACGGGTTTTATGGTAAAACTGACAAGTCCTTATGGACATTTAGTTTTAATTTTTAAGCACAAGGAAAACAAACTCCATGTATAAAATCCTACGGAAAGAAGTTTTTAGCGAAACTGTCAAACTGATGGTTCTTGAAGCGCCGCTCGTAGCCCACAAGGCAAAAGCGGGGCAATTCGTCATTGTCCGCATGGACGAAACTGGTGAACGCATTCCCCTGACAATTGCCGATTTTGATGCAGAAAAAGGGACAATCACCATCATCTTCCAGGAAGTCGGAAAATCCACCATGCAAATGGGATTGATGGAAGAAGGGGAATACTTTGAAAATGTGGTCGGTCCATTGGGACACGCCACCGAGATCAAAAATTACGGCAAAGTGATCGTTGTCGCTGGCGGTGTGGGCATTGCGCCCATCTTCCCCATTGCCCGCGCGCTAAAACAAGCCGGCAACCACGTCACGGCAATTATTGGCGCCCGGAACAAATCTCTGTTGTTTTGGGAGGACAGAATGCGCGCCGAAACCGATCATGTCATCATCTGCACCGATGATGGTTCCTACGGACGCAAAGGACTCGTCACCGAGCCGCTCAAGGAGATCCTGGAACAGAATAAAGACATTGCCCAGGTTTGGGCGATCGGCCCCTCAATCATGATGAAGTTTGCCTCCCTGACCACCAAGCCTTTCAACGTCCCCACCCTCGTCAGCCTGAACACCGTCATGGTGGACGGAACCGGCATGTGCGGTGGTTGCCGGGTGGTGATGGACTCAGGCGCAAAATTCGTCTGCGTCGACGGACCTGAATTCGACGGCCATCATGTGGATTGGGATCTGCTCCTCTCACGATTGTCATTTTTCAGAGACGAAGAAAGACAGGCCGTTGAACGCTGGAAGGAACAGGATCACAAGTGCCGGACGGATATCATGTTCGAGAACGGCATCAAGGAGGGTCAAAATGGCTAAGAAAATAATCGTTCCCTGCAAAGTAAAGATGCCTGAGCAGCCCGCCGGTGAGCGTGTTCATAATTATCAGGAAGTTCCATACGGTTACACCCCGGAAGAAGCGATGGAGGAAGCTCGTCGCTGCCTGCAGTGCGCCAGGCCAACCTGCATGGACGGCTGCCCCGTCAATGTGAACATCCCCGGTTTCCTGGCATTGGTCGCAGATGGCGACTTTCAAGGCGCGGTGGATATGATCAAACTAACCAACGCCCTGCCCGCCATTACCGGGCGCGTCTGCCCGCAGGAAGTTCAATGTGAAGGGGTGTGCGTACTCAACAAAAAATTTGAACCCGTCGGCATAGGCCGGCTGGAACGCTTTGTCGCTGATTGGGAGGCGGGACAAGGCAAGATCGCGATCCCCCAGGCACCGCCGCAAACCGGCCGGAAAGTTGCAGTCGTCGGTTCGGGTCCCGCTGGCTTAACCGCCGCGGCCGACCTGGCTCGCATGGGACATGAAGTGGATGTTTTTGAAGCCCTGCATGAACCGGGCGGCGTGCTCGTCTACGGCATTCCCGAATTCCGTCTACCCAAGGCAATTGTCAAACGCGAAGTGGATTATGTAAAAAGCCTGGGCGCCGATGTCCATCTGGATTTCATTGTCGGCAGTGTTGCGACCCTGGATGAATTGCTGGAAAAATATGACGCCATTTTATTGGGAACAGGCGCAGGGCTGCCCTGGTTTATGGGTCTGCCCGGAGAGAACCTGGGCGGGGTCTACTCTTCCAACGAATACCTCACCCGTGTAAACCTGATGAAAGCCTACCGCCCCGAGTACGATACCCCCGTTTCACGCGGCAACCGAGTTTTAACCATTGGCGGCGGCAACACCGCCATGGATGCGGCTCGCACCGCCCTGCGGCTTGGCTCAAAAGAGTCCATCATTGTTTATCGCCGATCACGTGCCGAACTCCCCGCCCGCGCTGAAGAAGTCCACCATGCAGAAGAAGAAGGCGTGCAATTCAACCTCTTGACCACGCCAGTGGCATTCCACGGGAAGGATGGGCGTGTAACTGCTTTGGAGTGTATCAAGAATGAACTGGGTGAACCCGATGCCTCTGGCCGCCGTAAACCCGTACCGATCGAAGGGTCCAACTTCTTCATCGAGGCCGATGTGATGGTCATTGCCATTGGTCAAAGTCCCAGCCCATTGATCGCCAATACCACGCCCGAACTTAAGACGATGAAAAACGGCACAGTAGCGGCGGATACGGCAACGATGAAAACCTCCAAGAAGGGCGTGTTCGCAGCTGGTGATATTATCACGGGCGGCGCAACGGTCATCCTCGCCATGGGACAGGCAAAGATCGCTGCCAGCGCCATTGATGAGTATTTGAAGACCGGCGTCTGGTAAATTAATAAATTACTGACAAAAAGAGGGGCTGTCCCAAAAAAGGACAGCCCCTCTTTTGTTGGGAACTCTGCACGCACAATGTATGCTTTACACAGTAACATCTTGCGCTGCTTGAAAGAGCTGAAAGGGCAGGTTGACTGCTGAGACAGCACTGATGGTCATGAACTCACAGATCCACAGAGGACAAAGGAAAAGGTGAAAAAGCTTCTTATCGCAAAGGGAAGCAGTTCGCAGAAGGTGAATGGTTATGCGCAAACTGCCCTTTTATGACATTGTCCAGCCTGGGATAAATGTTCGGTGGTTTGGCCTGCCTGCGATGGTTCCCCCCTTCGTTCTTTCCCCGGGGAAGGAATAATCTTCCCCATAGTAATGTATCGACTTGTTGTATCTTGTATCCCTTTTTAAAGAAAGGGATACAAGATACAACCTTAAAGTTGTACGAAAAATAGGGAAAATACAACCGGGGTACAAGATACAACCTCACGGTTCCCGGACGGTTTTCACGATATTTTGGGCAGACTGCAAATTATTTTTTTCACCGCTTTTCGTATAGTTAAATATTGGATCTGACTGGTCTTTAACGGTTTTAGTCTGTTTATCCAATAGTATACCCGCCTCATAAAATCCGTCCAGCGGACTATAATTTTAGTCGCTTGGTGAAGCATCACCTTTCGCCAACTGAGGATTGAACCGCTTGAGAAAATGTGTAATGGGTGCCCGTCTTTATAATATTACCCCGAAGATCTTTCGGGGTAATATGCAAACCTCAGAACGGCATACTTTATCTAATTATTGGAAGCGCCGGCGTCGATCCACTGGCTGATGGTCTGGATCTGTTCCGAGGTTAATTTGGGTCCGCGCTTGGGCATCTCGCCATCCGACACCAGCTGAACCAGAATGCTTTCAGCGGAATTACCTGCCAGGACCACCACCCCATCAAAGGAGCCCGCCATCAGGCTGTCGTATGTTGTCAGATCAAGACCCGCTTTTGTCTGCTTGCCGCCGTGACAATCATTGCAGCTAAGCGCGAGGATGGGCATGACATCATTTGCAAAACTAACCGTGCCAGCGGCAGGAACTTCTGTAGCAGGCATGGCTGCCTCTGTCGGTATATCCGTTTCAACAGATGCGGGAATCGCGGTCGAGGTGGAAACGACAACGGGCTGGGAATCTGCCTGGGCCGGCGCGGTGGATACAGGCGCAACATTTTGCCCTCCACAAGCAGCGATAAGGAGAGAGAGCAAAGCGAGACTAAAGATCAATTTTTTTTTCATATACCATCCTTTTCCAGTTTAATAAAGTTTTATTCGCCAACATTTATCTTCAAAAAACTTTGATGTGGATGTCTTACATTTTCTTACATGCAATTTTTTTTACAAAAGGATAGATAGTATCTGCAAGGTAAGGTATAATTATTAATAAACCACGCATAAAGCGTAAATTCATTTCAAGGCTGAGTATGTCAGGCGTATTATTACTTCCCAACGAGTATTGGTTATCCCTTCAAATCACCCCACAAGACGTCGAAAATTTACACAATGTTTTGTTTGAGCGTGAGACGCCGCTTGCGGTGCGTGACCTATGTGCAGAATTCATTGAATCACGCATCAAGATGGAACGCGCTTCCGCAGAAAAAAAGCGGAAATCCAGTGCCAGGAATTTCCTTCCAAAAGAAAAATACCAGATCGGCGATGAACTTATTTTCCCTGCACTGGACTGGCAGCACGGTTTGGTTACAGCGCTGCGTGTTGGGGTAAACCCGACAGTCCATAATTTTGATGTACTCACCGTTGAAATGGATGACCACTCTGAACGCCTGTTTGCAGCAAATCTTGAGTCGCATTTTCTGAATGAAGCTCCAATTCCAGAGCCGGAGCAGGATGAGATGAATCCGGTTCTAATTCTAAACGAGCATGGTCCTCTCATCGAAAAGAAACTGGAAGCAGCTTTTACCCAGGATGAGGGACTGGTAAAAATCGCCGGGCGCTGGTTTCCGCGCGCCTTACTGATCGATATTGGGCAGGGACAATTAAACCTCGCCGAAGCTGTTTTGGACGTTTCCGCTGGCGAACCGCTTTCCACTGAAGCGCTCATCAAGGATATAGAATTGCCTGCCGGAATAAACCCCAGGCTGGCGGAATTTTCCGTGAACTATGCCCTGCAATGTGATGACCGCTTCGATGAAGTGGGACCCGCAGGGAAAGTCTTGTGGTGTTTGCACCGTCTTGAACCGGACCATGTCAGAGAAACGCCCTTGCCCCTGCGTTACTCCGAGATCGAACATGATCGTGAGAACCTCTCTCCGGCCATGTTAAACCTCGAAGCTCAACTGGACGATGAATTAACCCCAACGAATGAAAATGATTCCCGCGAGGATATTTCATCTATCACCATTCCGCTGATCTATCCGCATTTGCGCGCAGGCACACTGCCCATCTCAGCCCGGGCGCGGAAGTTGTTCCCCACCGCCTACGAAACATCACGTGTACGCTTCACACTGGTGGATGGCAAGACCAAACAGCGCATGCCCGCCTGGGTCGTGCTAAACAAGGGCTATGTATTTGGATTGCGCGAATGGTATAAAACCCATCAATTGATCCCTGGCTCGCTTGTGCAGGTTCGGCGCGGAGAGGAACCCGGCGAAGTGATCGTGGAAGTAAAAAGCCAGCGATCCTCAAAGGATTGGGTCCGTACCGTATTGGTCGGCAAGGATGGCGGCTTTGTTTTTGCGATGTTAAAACAAGCCATCAGTGCAGAATTCAACGAGCGCATGACGATCCATGTCCCCGACTTCAAGTCACTTGACCCCGTTTGGGAAAAGAAACAATCCTTTGAAGACCTGGTACTCCTGGTTATGCGTGAACTGACTAAATCCAACCCGCAAGGCCACGTACACGCGCAGGAATTATATGCGGCGGTCAACCTTGTGCGCCGTGTGCCGCCTGCGCCAATTTTCTCCCTACTGGCAACCAGTCCCGCCTACAAGCATGTTGGCGACCTGCACTTCAGACTAAACGAGGACCTGGCATGAGCCTGCTTAAACCAACAACCAAAACACCTTTCCATATTGATTTTGACTGGTGGAAAAAGAATGAGCGGGACTGGCATGTATTTCTGCGTTCATTATTATGCGCTGAGCACCAGGAAGCCTTTACCGAGGTCGAGGAAGGCGGCATGATTGACTGGATCGACCCCAAAACCGCAGAAGTAAAAGCGGTGGACGGTATTCAACATACGCTAATGAGTCATTGCGCTTTATTACCCGAATTTTCCGATTCACATACCGCCATGGTGGAAGCAGTGTTCCGGGTTTTTCTGGCAAATGGCAATGTCCCCATGTCAGCCGATGACCTCTCGAAAAGGCTTGAAAGACCCGCTGACATTATTTTAAGAACGATCTCAGGACCGCGTGTCTATCGGGGATTGAGACCATACCAGGCAAACGTCCCAAGTCCCGATAAAGAGGATGAAGCTTAATAAATCTGCCGGGTATGATTGGGTAACCATGATGGAAGCATTCCATGAAAGAAAAAAACTCCTGTAATTTTCCTTTTTATGATCTGCTTCTTCATTTTCCAAATGCCTCTATAGCTTAACGGATAAAGCAACGGTCTTCTAAACCGTCGATCTAGGTTCGATTCCTAGTAGAGGCACCACATGATTACAGCAACAAGATGAAAGCATATTGCATTTCAAAGAAATAGCCAAACGCAGAATCTGCTTTAGACAATTAAGAATTACAGGTTTCGCGCGGATGCGTAAGTAAGGAGAAGGGATTATGCCCGCCATCATTCGCAAATCAAACACAACTCAGTTGGAAAAACGCCGCGAGATACTTCACGCGGTAAGCTGGCACGTACGCTCCAACATATGGAGTCCGCCCACAGATGTTTATGAAACGGAAAAGGAGTACGTGGCTCGTTTGGAGATAGCGGGGATGCGGGAAGATGATTTTGAAGTAATGATCGAAAACAACACCCTGCTGATCTCAGGCTCGCGCCCCGACTTTACGGAACGACGCGCCTACCAACAGATGGAAATTCGTTTCGGAAAATTCTCAACTGCGGTCAGTCTTCCTGGTCCCGTTAATATGGAACAGGCACGCGCAGAATACAAGGACGGGTTTTTAACCGTCATCATCCCCAAAGCAACATCAAACCAAATTAAGGTTGAATAAAAACATGCCCGCTGAACGTTGGCAATCTGGTATTAATGAATTCCTCCAATCCATTGGAGAAACCGACAATGAATTGATCAAAATGATCATGTCGTCGGTATATTCGCTTCCCCCAAAAAATGATGACTCCTCCACCCCGGGAGAAGAAGTGAAAAACGAAGGACAAAAGTTCCCGAGTGTGCTCCCCATTCTGCCATTACGCGGGGTTGTGGTCTACCCCAACACCGCGGTCCCGCTGACAGTCGGGCAGGCGCGCTCGATCAAACTGGTGGATGATGTGGTGGGCGGTGATAAGCTGGTTGGATTGGTTGCTGCGCTTGACCCGGAGCAGGAAACACCCGGTCCAAATGAACTATACCAGATCGGCACCATTGCCACTGTGCATCGTTTATTGCGCGCGCCGGACGGTACTGTCCGCCTCCTTGTTCAAGGGATGGAACGGTTTCGACTGGGCGAATTCACTGCAGAAGAGCCATACTTAAAAGCGCACGTTCATCTCATTCCAGAAACCGTGGAAGATGACATTGAAACCGGAGCGCTGGCTCGCAATGCCCGTGACCAGTTTCAGCAGATCACACAAATGATCCCATCCTTTCCCGATGAACTTGCAAACTCAATCACTTCGCTGGATGACCCGCTGCAGACCGTGTACACCATCGCAAATTTTCAGCGGATCGATTTGAAGGATGCACAGCAAATCCTTGAATTGGATTCTGTGTACGAAAAATTAAAAAAACTGATCGGACTGCTGGTACGTGAGGCCGAAGTCCTTCAAATTGGACAAAAGATCCAGAATGAAGCACGCGGCGAGATCGAAAAAGTTCAACGGGAATATTTCCTGCGGGAGCAGATGAAAGCCATCCAGCGTGAGTTGGGCGACAAGGATGAACAATCAGTTGAGACAGAGGAATTTCGCAAAAAGATCGAAGACGCGAAAATGCCCGAGGAAGCGTACAAACAGGCCAAACGCGAGTTGGACAGGTTGTCGCGCCTGCCCACAGCGGCGGCGGAGTATGGCGTAATCCGCACCTATCTCGACTGGCTGGTCTCGCTGCCGTGGTCCACATCAACAAAGGACAACCTTGACATATCTCACGCACGAGAGATCCTGAACAAAGATCACTTTGGGCTCGAAGATGTTAAAGACCGCATCCTCGAATTTCTTGCCATTCGCAAACTGCGTCTTGACCGCAAGGACGAAGAGAAAAAGCCCTCGGATGATCTCATCCGTCATGAGCGGGAAGGCGTGATCCTGTGCTTTGTAGGGCCTCCTGGCGTGGGCAAGACATCATTGGGACAATCCATTGCGCGGGCAATGGAACGCAAGTTCATTCGTTCCTCACTCGGCGGCGTACGTGACGAAGCCGAAATTCGCGGACACCGCCGCACCTACATTGGCTCGATGCCGGGACGCATCCTTCAATCCCTGCGCCGTGTGGATTCAAAGAACCCCGTTTTTATGCTCGATGAAGTGGATAAACTCACCTACGATTTCCACGGTGATCCCGCCTCTGCCTTGCTGGAAGTGCTCGACCCCGAACAGAATGGGGAATTTCGGGATAATTATCTCGAAGTTGCCTATGACCTGTCACAGGTATTTTTCATCACCACAGCAAATACATTGGAGACGATTCCCCGCCCCCTGCTTGACCGCATGGAATTGATCTTCCTTTCAGGGTATACCGAAAATGAAAAACTGGCAATTGCGCGCGGATATCTCATCCCTCGCCAGATCCGTGAGAACAGTTTGCATGAAGCAGAGATCTCATTCTCAGATGATGCCTTGAAGATGATCATTCGCCAGTACACACGCGAAGCGGGTGTACGCAACCTGGAGCGCAAGATCGGGGCTGTCTGCCGTAAGGTGGGCACAAAGATCGCTGAAGGCAAGATCGAAAATTCCGACATCACCCCCGAACTGTTGGATGAATATCTTGACCATCCCATCTTTTTTGGTCCGGAGGAACTCAACAAGCGCATCTCCATTCCAGGCGTAGTACCAGGGCTGGCATGGACGTCCTTCGGCGGTGACATCCTCTTTATTGAAGCCACCGCCATGCCCGGCGGACGCGGCTTTCAAATGACAGGATCCATCGGCAATGTGATGCAGGAATCAGCGCGGGCGGCTTTGTCCTATGTCCGCTCACGTGCCGCTTCATTAAAAATATCGGCTGAGTTCTTCAATAAATTTGACATTCACATGCACATCCCCTCCGGGGCTCAACCCAAGGATGGTCCATCCGCCGGGGTTACCATGGCAACCTGCCTGGTGTCATTGATCTCGGGGCGAAAAGTCAAACCGCAGATCGGAATGACCGGTGAGATCACATTAAGAGGTCAGGTTCTGGCAATTGGCGGCGTCAAGGAGAAAGTGTTGGCGGCACATCGCAACGGACTGACAACGGTTATTCTGCCAAAACGCAATGAGCAGGATATTGATGATGTACCTGAGGAAATCAGAGCCTCGATGAAATTCATCTTCGCCGAATCTGTGGAGGATGTTATTAATGCCGCGCTTGAAAAAGCAAAACCTGTAAAGAAACTGCCAAAGAAATCCGTGAAGAAAAAATCCATTACAACGAAAGCAAAGAAGAATGAAAAAGTTAAAAGTGCTGCTCGCCGAAGATGATGTGACAATGGTCGCGTTGTTGACGACCCTATTGAAGATGGAAGGATATGATGTGTCGGCAACACAGGCAGATGCCGATATCCTTGCCGCCGTGCGCCTTGAAAATCCAGATGTACTTTTAATGGACGTACATCTTTTAAACCAAAGCGGTTTGGATATTTTGGAGGCAATCCGAAAATCAGAAGACGTGCCGCTGACACGCATCGTCATGTCTTCGGGTTCAAATGTCAGGGAAGAGTGTATTAATCGCGGCGCAAACGGCTTTTTACTCAAGCCATATATGCCCAATGAATTGATCACCCTCTTGAAACAGACGATCACCTCTAATTAATGCAATGGACATCCGCGAATTTCGTTTCCCGGAAGATTACCCTGCCACATTGAATCTGTGGAAAAACATCGAAATGGGGGTCAAAGTAGGCCGCTCAGACTCACTTGAAGAAATTCAAAAAAAAATTCAACGCGATCCAGACCTTTTCCTGCTTGCAGAATCAAATAAAGAGATAATCGGCAGTGTCATCGGCGGCTACGATGGACGGCGCGGCCTGATCTATCATCTTGCAGTCCGCCAGGATTTCCGCAAATTGGGGATCGGCGACCTGTTGCTCCGTGAAGTGGAAAAAAGACTGCAGGCAAAAGGTTGTGTCAAATGTTACCTGCTGGTTGTGGCAGAAAATGAACGCGCGATCAATTTTTATGAAAACCGGGGTTGGTTCGAAATGAAGGAAGACCGCATCTTTGGCAAGGAATTCCCATGACAATTCGTTTTGGAATATTAACCCTCTCAGACCGCTCTGCAAAAGGGGAACGCGCTGATGCGTCCGGTCCCGCACTGGTGGAAATCATCCAACGGCACAACTGGTCTGTCGTCAAACAAGCGATCCTTCCCGACGATGAATCGGCCATCTGTGCCGTGCTGATCGAGTGGGCAGACGGCGGCGAAGCTGATGTCATCCTCACCACAGGCGGTACAGGCTTTAGCCAGCGAGACATCACACCTGAAGCCACACGCGCTATCATCCAGCGTGAAGCCCCCGGTCTGGCAGAAACCATGCGCGCCGAAAGTTTAAAAAAGACCCCGCATGCCATGCTTTCCCGCGCCGTTGCCGGCATCCGCGGAAGCACGCTCATCGTAAATCTGCCCGGCAGCCCCATGGGGGCAGTGGAAAATTTGCAGACAATATTACCTGTTCTCCCCCACGCCGTACAACTACTGACAAATGACCCCGAATCTGAGGCTTCGCATTAGACCGGTCATGTTTAGAACATGCCCGCAACCTAGCCATGACCTGCAACTCATTGGTATAATCCGCCCGCTAAAAAAATCAAACAAACAAGGAAAGTGCAAGCATGATTGATGTAAATGAACTACGCAAAGGTGTTACATTCGAATTGGACGGAAACCTGTTGAAAGTGCTGGACTACAGCCACAATAAAACAGGGCGCGGCAACGCCAACATTAAAATTAAAGCCCGAAACCTATTAACCGGCGCCACCATTGAACGCACCTTCAACTCCGGGTTGTCTGTACAGGATGTAAGCCTGGATTTTGCCAATGTTTCGTACCTGTATAATGATGGCGACCTGTATTACTTTATGGATAATGTGACTTTTGAACAACCAGGGATCAAAAAGGAATCCCTCGGAGATAGCTCCAAGTACTTGAAGGAAGGCATGGAAGTAAAACTTACCTTCTATAAAGGCGAGCCCATTGATGTGGAAATGCCCACCTCGGTGGATTTAAAAGTCGTTGAAGCCGACATGGCAATCCGCGGGGATACAGCCACAGGTGTCACCAAAAAAGTTACCACCGAAACCGGGATCCAGGTACAATGCCCAAATTTTGTGGTTGTCGGCGACACCATCCGCGTGGACACCCGCACAGGCGAGTATCTTACCCGCGTATAACCAAACCATGAAAACACCCGCAGGGCGTGAATGCCCGCACTTCTTTGGCGACTATTATCGTGGTCGCAATGTGGAAGAATGCCGGCTGCTAAAAATTAATGGACAGATCTGGTCGCGCGATCTATGCACAACCTGTCCTGTGCCGGATATAGCCCGCGCGAACTCATGCCAGCACATGCACCTGACAGCTGTCATCAATCGTTCCGTCTTCTCTTTCTTTCAACGGCGGGTGCAGGTAAGTGCATTTTGTGAAAAAACAAAACGCATTGTAAACGAACCACAGGTGGGCTGCGGGGAGTGCCATGATCTGCCTTTTAATTTTGAGATAAAAGAATAACCACGACTCCGGGGGAGTCAAAAATATGACACTGACACTCCTGCTCGATCTTGACGATACCCTGCTAAATACGAATATCGATTCTTTCATCCCTGCCTATTTTCAGGCATTGGCGCGGGAGCTTACACCGCACGTTGCCCCCGACCTCATGCTCCGTGCATTGGCAGCCGGTACGAAACAGATGATGAAAAGTGAGGATTTTTCACAGACCCTGGAACAGGTGTTCAACGCGGTTTTTTATCGCCAGATCGATTCTCCGAAGGATAAAATTGCAGATGCAATCGAAAATTTTTACGACAACATCTTCCCCACACTGGGCGGCGTTACAACCACCAAGCCAGAGGCAAAACCTTTTGTGGATTGGGCTCTGTCCCAGGGCTACCGCATTGCCATAGCCACGGACCCGCTTTTTCCGCGCAAAGCAACCCATCATCGATTGCGCTGGGCCGGCTTTGAACCTGAACAATTTGAACTCGTTTCATCTTTCGAACAATTTCACTTTACAAAAACACACCCTGCCTACTATGCCGAAGTGATCGGGCACATGGGTTTTCCCGATGGTCCCGTTTTGATGGTGGGAAATGACCTGGAACGGGACATCCAACCTGCAAAAAGGCTTGGGTTGGGAACTTATCATATCAGTGACGATCCCACCCCCCCACCAGGATCTGAAGCATTGAGCTGGGGCAAATTATCTGACTTGCGCCCATGGCTTGAATCCACTGATCCCGTATCCCTCATCCCGTCCTTCAAGTCAATCGATTCCATTCTGGGAATTTTATCTGCCACCCCTGCAACACTAAACGGATTGTCCCGCAAATTGGATCGGTCTGCCTGGTCACAAAAGCCCATGGCGGACGAATGGTGTCTTAAAGAAATTGTCAGCCACTTGCGCGACACCGAACGGGAAATCCATCAGATGCAAATTAAATTATTCAATGAACAGGACGAACCTTTCATCCCCCGGCCTGATACAAGCGTTTGGGCGAATCAGAGGGATTACCTGCACGAAGATTGCGCCGTGGCATTAAAGGAATTCAACGAGGCGAGGCGCAAAACGCTGAACATGCTCAAAGAGGCCACAACCGAGGTCTCGGCCTGGGATCGGAAAGCACGCCACGCCATTTTTGGTCCAACCAACTTCCTTGAGGTGATCAGCTTTATAGCTGAGCATGACAGATTACATATTCAACAAGCCTGGGATACTCTAAATAATTTATAGCGTTTTTCGCGTGTCTTCCGGGCACAGCCAGTGTTACTATATAAAACAGGGACAAGTATGCAGCTTGTCCCTGTTTTATATAGTTGGTTCGCCATGCACACCTTCACAGTCGGTAGAACCAGGCGGTTTTTTCATCAACGAGATCGGCGACCCAACGGATTGCGTAAGGGTTAAAATAATAAATCATTTCCTGAGCATGGAAAGATTCGGGAGATTTTACCGTTAGTTCCAACTCTTGATAATTTCAAGATAACCGGCTTGACCAATTTTAAGGAGAACGCGAATGAGAAAACGTGTAGTTGTAACAGGACTTGGCTGTGTAAGCCCGGTCGGGAATAATGTAAAAGACACCTGGCAGGCTCTGCTGGCAGGAAAGTCTGGTGCAGCAGCCATCACAACTTTTGACGCGAGCGCACACAAAACCAGGTTTGCAGCAGAAGTTAAGGGGTTTGATCCAATTGCCTTGTTTGGCACACGCGATGCCCGAAAAATGGACCGCTTCACCCAGTTTGCCACAGCCGCCGCCCTGGAGGCCTTGGCTGATTCTAACCTGACCATTGACGAAGCAAACCGCGACCGCGTGGGAATATTAATCGGCACTGGTATCGGCGGGATCAACACACTGATCGAGCAATACGAAGTGATGAAACAACGTGGGCCGGACCGGGTCAGCCCGTTCCTGATCCCGATGATGATCTCTGACGGTGCGGCGGGCAATATTGCCATCCGGGTTGGGGCGCGGGGACCCAATATGTCTCTTGCAACCGCCTGCGCATCCGGTACAAACGCACTGGGGGAAGCCGTGGAAATGATACGGCGCGGCGCGGCAGATGTAATGATCGCCGGTGCGTCAGAGGCAGCCATCAATGCGATCGCCATGGCAGGGATGAATGTAATGACAGCCCTCTCGACCCGGAATGATGATCCGCTAAAAGCTTCACGCCCATTTGACAAGGACCGGGATGGTTTTGTAATGGGTGAAGGAGCAGGCATTTTAATTCTTGAGTCTCTAGAGTATGCCCAATCACGCGATGCAAACATTCTGTGCGAGTTCTCAGGATATGGTACAACTGACGACGCACATCATATTTCCGCACCTGCCGAAGATGGGGCGGGTGCAGTAAATTCCATGCGGCTTGCAGTGGAAAGCGCCAGCCTTAATCTCGATGATATTGATTACATCAATGCCCATGGCACATCCACTTATTTGAACGATAAAAGTGAAACCACTGCCATCAAAACCCTGTTTGGAGCACAGGCCTATAAAATTCCCGTTTCCTCCACCAAATCCATGACGGGTCACTTGCTGGGTGCATCGGGCGCATTGGAAGCGGTGATCTGCTCCCTGGTCATCAGAGAAAATATTTTGCCGCCCACCATGAACTACGAAACACCCGATCCCATATGTGACCTGGATTATGTTCCCAACCAGCCACGGAATGCCAAACCGAGACATGTCATGTCAAACTCGTTTGGTTTTGGCGGACATAATGCGACATTGATATTGAGCCGCTTCAACAAATAAAGGAGAAGCAATGCCATTCGCGCACATTACGGGCTGGGGTATGTACGTCCCAGAGCCGATACTTACCAACGACGATATATCCAAACTTGTAGACACCAATGATGAATGGATCCGTGAACGCACGGGAATTCGAGAGCGACATATTGCCCGCGAAACCGACTTCCCGTCCACGATGGGTGTGGAAGCGGCGATCCGAGCATTAAAGGTTGCGAACCTTGCCCCGACTGAGTTGGATCTGATCATCTGCACGGCGTCTTCGCCTGAATATATATTTCCTGCAACAGCCTGTATTATTCAGGACCAGATTGGAGCCACCAAAGCCGGCGCATTTGATCTGCAAGCCGCCTGTACCGGCTTTATCTTTGCAGCCAATATGGGGGCGCAAGCCATTCGCAGTGGTTCCGTAAAAAATGTGCTCATCGTCGGAACCGAAGTCCTTTCCCGCTTTGTCAATTGGAAGGACAGAAACACCTGCATCCTGTTCGGTGATGGCGCGGGTGCCTTCGTTTTACAGGCAAGCGACCAACCCGGCGGCGTGGTTTCTGCAGTAATGCACTCAGACGGTTCCGGCGCAAATTCTTTAATTATCCCCGCCGGCGGTGCGCATCATCCGGCCACGGAAGCCACTCTGCGTGAAGCCAGCCACTTTATCCAGATGGATGGGAAGGAAGTTTTCCGATTCGCCACACGGGTCATGGGACGCGCTGTAACCGAAGCCCTGGAAAAGTTGAATATGACCACCGATGATATCCAATGGATCGTTCCACACCAGGCCAATTATCGGATCATTGAAGCTGCCGCCAGATTCCTGAAAATGCCGTTGGATAAATTTGTAATCAATGTGGAGCGTTACGGCAACACGTCCACCGCCTCCATCCCGATCGCAACCATTGAAGCCATACAAAAAGGACAGATCAAACCCAAGGATAAAATCGCTTTCGTTGGCTTTGGTGGAGGTCTGACCTGGGGCGCGATGATCGTTGAATGGACAGGTCCGCTACCCGCCAAGAAACATGTCCACCCCGAACAGTATCGCCTGTTTGCCAGATTGCGCTCCTTTGTTCGCCGTGCCATTCGCTTTATTGAAGGGCTTCTGTCACGCAAGGAAGTTTAGCCACTTTTTTTTCAATTGTGGTAGGATAAAGGTCGAATTTCAAATAAGGAGTATTTTATGCTAGGACTACCACGTGGTGCAGAATGGATCGTCATTCTCGTTATAGTAATTCTCTTGTTTGGACCTGGGCGCATTGGCAAGATCGCCGGGGAGCTTGGACGCAGTATCAAGAACTTCCGTGAGGGATTAGGCACCAAGGAAGAACAGCCCGAACAATCTGACAGTTCGGAAGAGAAGAAATAGTATTTGAAGTAGTACTTAATGAAAAAGGTCACCTGCAAGTGACCTTTTTCATTTTACAGATAAGTCATCAGTAAAACCCAAACCTGGCATATCTTCACCTTCGCCTTGCACAAATTCCTTTTACGCCACCTTATTTATTATACGTTTTATAACTTCCGCCACGCCACCTGATGAGGTTTTTAAGATTTCAAAAGCCATTTCGACAATATCAGGCGACATCCGTTTCAGGTTGCGAAAACGCCGCTCTATAAAATTCTCATCGGGCTTAAGCTCTTCAAGTGCTTTCTGAATTTCCTGAAGTTGTTCCTTTGCATCCTGTTTTTTTCCTGCTTGAAGCTTTGGATGCCTGTCTACATAGTTGTAAATAGTTTGAAAAAGCGACGAAATATTAACATCCTGATCGGAAACCGCCTGATGGTCAGTCGTCCCAATATTGCTTCCCTGAAAACCTCCGCCAACAGCAGGATGTCCATCACCTGTCCTTAATCCGCCTTTTCTTCTGTTCATTTTCTTTACCATAATGATACCTCCAATTCCATTTCTTCAACACTTCACGTCTGCCCAATTACGCACTCTTCCATACAATCATAAATTAATAAACCAAGGCATCTTTTATAATAATGCGTACCATGCGTGTTTTCACTCATCATAACAGCAATAAGGCTATTCTGATCTGCCAGCTCAAGTTATATTTGAATGAATTCTGTAAACAGGCGGAGGCAACCACAAGAAACCGTGAAAGGCCCGCCGATATTTGAAAACTACTTCGTGCTGGGCAGAGATGTCTTTTGGAAATCGCGCTCGCAGCCTTCCCGGTTTATGGATATTCAACCTGCCTCATTTCAGGATGACAAGAAAAATGAAGTACCATGTCAATCATAAAGGAGCAACCGTATGACCACAGTTATTCTACATGCCAACCAATTAATGCTGCTTAACGTGAATAACGATATTATTTCAAACGGAGCAGTCCTGGTCGGTTCAGACGGCAGAATTCAATGTGTAGGGAAAGCAGACGAAGTCATCGCCGCCTACCCCGGGGTCGGAGTAAAGCGGCTGGAGAATCGACTACTGATGCCAGGGTTGGTCAATACCCATGCGCACTCCGGCTTGCTGCGCGGCACAGCAGAGGGTCTGCCCGTCTGGGAATGGCTTCAACAATACATTGATCCAATGCACCGCGTAATCAATCCACGTGAGGCTGAGATCGCATCCTTCCTTTGTTATGCCGAAGCGATGCTCTCCGGGACAACCACCATTGTGGATATGTGGCGGCATATGGAGGGCAGTGCAAACGCGGCAGCACAATTGGGAATCCGCGCGCTCCTTGTGCCATACGTGGCTGAACACCCCGATCATGATTATTTCGAAACGCTCAAAACAAACGAAGCGTTGATCAAAAAATGGCACGGCGGCGCCAATGGCAGGGTTCAGGTTTGGGTGGGTCTTGAGCATATGTTCTACGCCACATCCGATGCCTGGAAACGCGCAATCGACATGAGCAGACATTATCAAGTCGGCTTTCACACTCACAGCAACGAAAGCAAATTCGATGTGGAGGAAACCCGGCGACGCTACAACATGCGTCCCATCGAAGCACTTGAATCCTTTGGCTTGCTGGATGCGCCCCACACCCTGCTTGCACATTGTGTCTGGCTCTCAGACCACGAGATCGAGCTGCTGGCGGAACGTCAGGTCGGTATCGCCCATAATCCGATCAGCAACATGAAACTTGCCAGCGGGGCGGCGCGGGTTGTGGACCTTCTTGCCAGCGGCCTCGCGGTGGGTCTCGGGACTGATGGGGAAAAGGAAAATAATAACCTGGACATGTTCGAGGAAATGAAGACATCCTCCCTGCTGGCAAAAATTTCACGGATGGATGCATCCGCACTCGATGCCTGGTCGGTCTGTCGAATGGCAACGATCACAGGTGCACGCGCTCTGGGAATGGAGACTGAGATCGGTTCCATTGAAATTGGAAAGCAGGCAGATTTGATTGCGGTCCGCACCGATACGCCGCGTATGACCCCTTTACTTACCGGCTCCGACGGAAACCTGCACCACAATCTTGTTCACGCTGTTCAAGGCGGGGATGTGGATATGACCATGGTTGCAGGCAGGATCGTTGTGGATGGAGGCGAGCTCCTTACCGCCGATCTCCACGAGCTGATCTCTGATGCCAATCAGGCGGTTCCTGATCTATTCCGCAGGCGGGCAGAATGGCTCTCCACCCATAGACCGATCAATGCATTGGACCAGGATAACTCCGGGTAGGACATCTGCACGATATACTGTCCAAAACCAACAACTATAATCGGTCAAAATATTTTCATGGAGGCCGCAAATGTCGTCATTTGAAGAACAGGAAATTGCGTTACTCAGGCAACGCATCGTCAGGCTCGAAACGCAGGTCGAATATCTTTATAAACATTTTTCTCTAACCATCTCCGAAAATTCCAGTGAGGGTGATGATCCACAAATCATTACAGCCCTGAGAGCTGGCAACATGCTCGAAGCCATCAAGCTCTTTCGCGAAAAAACGGGTTTAAGTCTGGCGGCTGCCAAATCAGCAGTGGAGGATATCAAGAAAAAGCGGGGGATATAGGTTTTCCTTGCGGTACAATTGCGGACATGATAGAGCTATCCAACCTCACCTATTACCCCATCAAAGCCTGCCGCGGGTTTGATGTTACTGAATCGCGCGTTGAGCGAATGGGGCTTGCCAACGACCGCCGCATGATGGTAGTCACACCCAAAGGTGAGTTTGTCACCCAACGCGAAAACGCAAGCCTTGCACTTATCACCCCGACCTTGAAGGGTGGTTCAGTAACTCTTTCCGCGCCAAAATTTAATTCGCTGCAATTTGAGATTCGAAAGGCGGGACCGTCCACCCCTGTAAATATTTGGAAAAGCACAGATGTTGGCGCCATTGATCAGGGCGATGAACCCGCAAACTGGCTTTCGGAGTGGCTCGGCAATCCGGTGCGGCTGGTGCATGTGGACCCGCACTTCAAGCGCAAACTGAACCCTGACTATGCTGTGAGTGACGAAGACCACACGGGCTTTGCAGACGGTTACCCTATTCTGGTCATTTCGGAAGAGTCGCTGTCGGACTTGAATTCAAGGCTTGATTTCAAACTCCCCATGGATCGATTCCGCCCGAACATGGTGGTAAAGGGATGTCAGCCATTTGCCGAGGATGCCTGGAAACGGATACGCATTGGCGGAATTGAAATCGCGCTTGTCAAGCCCTGTCCGCGTTGTGTGGTAACCATGATCGATAAGGATACCCTTGAAAAAAACAAGGAACCCCTCAAAACATTGAGCAAATATCGAATGCAGGAGGGCGGTGTGATGTTCGGTATGAATGCCATACCGCTCGGCGAGGGGAATATCAAAATTGGCATGAACGTGGAAGTTGTGGAATAAATCTTCGCTTGAGTAGAACCATGCGCATTGCACAGCAAAGCAGAATAAACGGATGTGCAAATAATTAAGCGTTCATTCCCCCAATGCTTCGGCTACGTTCGAACCCTGGATCCTCTCACTTCGCCTGGTACAAAGGAAACTAGCAAAATGGGCAGTTTTTCACGAAGAGACTTTTTAAAAATCAGCAGCATCACCCTGCTTGGAATTTCAGCGAGCAAATTCATCCCTGCGCAGGAAGATGAGCCCTATTTCACAGCGCCTTTGATCTGGAACGGCAGCCGAAAACTCAAACGCATGGCGTTCACCTATGACGATTGTTATTTGCTGAACAAAATGCAGGACCTGGAAGTTTTACTAAATGAATATCCTGAGTTTAAAGTTACTTTTTTTCCCGTCGGCTCAAAATTACTAAACTTGGAAGAACAAGACCCCGGTATTTGGAAGCGGCTGGTGGAGAAGGGTCACGAGATCGGCTACCATACCTTCGACCATGTTAACCTCGGGGTCATGTCACCGGCCACCGCATTAATGGATTACGACAAATGGCATGGTGCATTGACTCAAGTACTGGGCAGAGAATATAACGTGCACTTTGTGCGTCCACCATATGACATCATCAGTTATACGATGGATGTCCTTTGCCAGGAACGGGGACTGGTCGCAACGCTCTTCTCAATTGGGGGTGGCGGCGAACCTGATATTGTCACCAGAGCCATTCAAAGAGGGAAAGGCGGCGATATTATCCAAATGCATATCCGCACACAGGATTACAATTCCAGTGTACAAGTGTACCCGTGGCTGAGAGAAAATAATTGGGAGTTGGTGACGATGAGCACTCTCTATGACGATTATTTGCGAGAGCAGGCCAACTCGATGGGGTGTGATGTGGGGACAGGAATATCCCTGACCAGGACATGCGTGGAGTGAGTGAAAACTTAAGAATTAAATATGCCCCAGGACGATCACTTCATTGGCGTGCAGTTCAAGGTTCGTGATCAAACCACAGCCCGTGAATATTTATCTGCAAATAATGCAGGCTGGCCGCCTGTATGCCAGAATAAGATCGTTTCGTCATTCTTAAAATATCCCTTGCGGATGAGGTCGATCATCCCCGCGGCGGCACGTCCAGTATAAACCGGATCAAGCAAAAGACCTTCATTGTGGGCAAATAATTTTATCGCCTCCCGTTCGCCCTCCCCAAAATTACCGTAGCCTGCCTGACAATAATCATCATTTGCCAATACATCATCGCCTGTGAATTCAATGCGCTCACCGAGGCGTTCGCTGGCCTGGGTCGCAAGGGCAGAGATATTCGCCTTGAGCCGGGCTACCGGCTCGTCAATGCTGATTCCCAACGCCTTGCCACTGAAACCAAACAACCGCTGCCCAAGCACAATTCCCGCATGTGTCCCGCCTGAAGAGGTGCCGAAGACGATCCAATCCACTTTTACATTTTGCTGCATGAATTCCTCCATGGCAAAGGTATATCCCATTGCTCCTGTAACACTGGAACCGCCATATGGCACAAGATAAGGTTTTTTTCCTGCGGCAACGGCATGATCAAAAGTCTCCTGCAAAATTCGGTCACGGTCTTTGCGGTCTGCAACGGTGATGATCTCTGCGCCAAAGAGTTGATCAAGAAGAAAGTTCGCGGAAGGTTGAGCTGGTCTTTCACCTGTCAAAACAAGGATGCAGTCAAACCCAAAGCGGGCAGCGGCGGCGGCAGTTTGACGGCAGTGGTTCGACTGGATCGCACCCGCAGAAATCAATAAATCTGCACCCTGCGCGCGGGCTTCTGCGACAAGAAATTCCAACTTGCGGGTTTTGTTTCCGCCAAAGGCAAGTCCTGTTTGGTCATCACGCTTGACAAGGATGCGCGGTCCGCCGAGGGCTTGAGTGAGCCGAGGGAGATCTTCCACCGGAGTGGGTAGATGAGCGAAATTAAAACGGGCGACTGATCTCATGGGGTCTCCTTATTTCCGTATTGAATGTACCATGGCGCATAAGTCATTTATACGCACAATATTTGTTAAGTACTTATTCCTTGTTTCGTTTTCTCTTTACCACGTAAACGCATCACATCGAGCACACGCGGCATAATATTAGTGTACAACTTATACCAAAGTTTAGCAGGTGCAAAATCATACGCACCAAGGGTGCGAATCACCTGCCCGCCCAAGCCTTCCTTGAAACGGTACACCCCCCACATCGAGTCGCTTTCGTCAAAAACCTCGGGAGCTCCCCACAGGTCGTAGATGGAACAGCCGCTTGATCTGGCACGCTTTATAGCCTCCCACTGTAGAAGATAGGTCGGCATTTTTTCACGATGGAGGTTGCTCGACATCCCATAAACATAATATGCGCGCCCTGCAAACATGAAGAGGAAGATGGCTGCAACGGGGATATTTTCAACCTCGGCAATCAAGGGAAAGGCCAAAGGTTGAGATTTGGAAGTCAAAGACTGATTTTGCATGAACAACTTCCAGACCGTCATGTAGTATTTCTCGTCGCGGATCACAAAACCATCACGGACACTGGTTTCGGCATACATTTTGTACAGCATCGGCAGGTCATTGATATCACCTACACGCACAACAACGCCCTTCCTTTCAGAAAGGCGAACATTGTAGCGGGTCTTGGGTTTCATCCGTGCCAGCATTTCTTCTTCAGAGGCAAATAAGTCAATGAGGACTGTGTTTCGAAATTGGATTTGATCTGACGAATAGAGCCATCCCTGACGTGTTAATTGCGCCTTCGCAGCCAGTCCGCTTTTATCAGCGGAATCTTCCTCCAGATCGGGGATGCCGCGCCCCTGCACAACATCAGGGTCGATCTTGAGAAAGACAGCTCCTTGCTTTTTGGCAAAGGCCTGCAGATCATTCAACGCACGATTCCGCAGAGATTCATTTGACCAATTCAACAGCGGACCTTTTGGCGCGTAGAGAATGGACAGGCGCGCGGAGAAGCCGCGGCTGAGTATCTGTTTTTTGAGAATGAGACATGCCATCTGACAGTTTTCTGGCTTCAATGACCAGTTATCCGTGGATCGGAATACATGAAATTTTCCATCATCGGTCCAGACGGCGTAGAACGGAATCCAGCCGTAGGCCGCCTTTACCTGTCCCCACTCATAAGTTTGGAGAAAATGGGGGTTGGGCAGGGTGGAAATAATTTGGTTCCAAGTGTATTGGGTGTTTTGCATGGATGGTCCAAAATCCGGGGTCATATTGTGAAATTTTTACAAATTCCGCCTTAAGTAGCTCTTATAAAACCAATATACCAGCGGATTGTAAACCCGATCCACTGCCTGCGCGACCCGTTTGAGTTGACCGCCGAAACCGCGTTTGAAGCGGTAAACACCCCAGAGGCCATCGTGGCGGGTTTCAAAGTTGGATTCGAGCGTTTCTTCGCTTTCATCGGGGACCCCCCAGAGATCATATTCTTCACAGCCCCGTGCTTTTGCCCAACGGATGGCTTCCCATTGCAAAAGATAAGTCGGCATTCGGTTACGTTCGGAATCATTGGATGCGCCATATACATACCAGGCACGTTTACCGTTTGCAAATATCATCAGAGAAGCAAGCGGTTTCCCTTCGTATTCGGCAACCAATAATTCGCATTTTCCTTTGGGATAAAACAACTGATATGCACGTTGATAATATTCTTTTGAATGGACACCGAAGTTGTCGCGTCCGCCTGTGACGGTCATCATTTCATGAAAAGCTGGAATGTCGTCCCATGCGCGGATGGTCACACCTTTTTTTTCAGCGAGACGGATGTTATAGCGGCATTTGGGTTTCATGCTGGCTAAAATTTGTTCTTCGCTATTATTAATTGAAATCACAATGGTGCGGGGAGGTTGGATGTTGTGCGGGGATACAGACCATCGGTCAGGAACCATGGACGATACCCCCTGAGACAGATCAGGCTCCATTTTCAAGAAGATGGCGTGATGCTTTTTACAAACAGAATCAACTTCATCCCAGAATAGATCACTGACGTCCATAAATTTATCGCTAAATACCGGCTTTGGCATGTATCCGAGAGATAGCCCCAAAGGGAGCCGGCGAAAGAGGATTTGGGCACCGGTATCATGGTCGAATATGATCCTGGCTGGCACCCATCCAAAATCTTTTTTTAGCTCACCCCAGTCCCCCATTTGCAATAAATGGACGTTGGGATGAGCCTTTAGAAAATGATTCCAGTCAGCGAGATCAACTTCGGGCATGGGTTAAAGATCCAGAATCAAAGGTTGAAGATCGGAGGGTTGGGATGCAGTGATGGTGGAACCCGGAATTAATCGGTCAAGGAGCTGCGTAAGGGCCGAGCGGTTTTCGGAAAGGCTTAAGTCTGTCAACTGATCAATCGCCTGAATCAAGTTCAGGCTTGACAGAGAAGAATCCTGATCGAGGCGAAAAACATCGGGGTGTGGAGTCTGTATGAGAGCAGTATCAGATTCCCAGAGCTCTTCCGTAAGTTTTTCACCGGGACGAATACCAGTAAATGTGATTTCAATATCCTTGTGCGGCTCCAGACCGGAGAGTTTAATGAGGTCCACGGCAAGGTCAAGAATACGGACAGGTTCACCCATGTTAAGCACAAAAACTTCGCCGCCACCCTGCATGGATGAGGCTTGCAAAACAAGATAAACAGCTTCGGGAATGGTCATGAAAAAACGAGCCATATCGGGATGTGTAATGGTGATGGGACCACCGTTTGCTATTTGATTTTTAAAGATCGGAATGATGCTGCCGCGCGAGCCGAGTACATTGCCAAAGCGAACCACCGTGAATGCACGATTATTTTGGTGTGCCGCATCAAGAACAATCATTTCGGCAAGGCGTTTGGTTGCACCGTAAATACTTGAAGGACGAACGGCTTTATCAGTGGAGATGAGCACAAAGCGTTCGACCCCGTGAACGAGAGCAGCCTGCACAAGATTGCGGGTGCCAAACACATTATTGGATACCGCTTCAACAGGGTTTGCTTCCATCAATGGGACATGTTTATGTGCAGCGGCGTGAAAAACGATCTGGGGTTGGTGCATTTTGAAAACCGAATCAAGCCGCTGGTCGTTGCGAATATCCGCAATGATGGGGATGAGTTTTAGAGATGGATAATTGCCTTGCAGTTCGAGCAAGATCTCAAAGATGGAGTTTTCGCCATGCCCGAGCAAAACAAGCTCGGCGGGATTACGCCGAGCAATTTGACGGCAGAGCTCACGTCCTATGGATCCGCCTGCGCCCGTGACGAGGACACGTTTGCCCTCGAGCGCCTGCCCCACTTTATCATCATTCACACGGACATGTTCGCGGCGCAACAGGTCGGTAATATCCACTTCGCGGAGACGATTGACACTGACTTTACCGCCAAGAAGTTCGTAAATTCCCGGCATGGTGCGCGAAGGGATGCCCTTGGTACGGCAGGCGTCATTAACCAAACGAATGATATTTCCGGGCGCAGAGGGAATGGCGATGATGACTTCGTCCACCTGCTGGTTGTCGAGAATGGTTGAAAGTTTATTAACCTTGCCAATCACAGAAACGCCATAAATCTGATGATTTTGTTTGGCAGGGTCATCATCGAGAAAGCCGATCGGAATGAGATTTAATTGGGATGGTCTTTGCAACTCGCGCACGACGAGCGCACCTGCATCGCCTGCTCCAATGATGAGCACACGCTTTGCCTTTCCTTCACGCGGAGCATTGGATTGCTCTGCAAGAATACGCAAGGCGAAACGTGAGCCACCAATGAGGACCAGCGAGAGCAGCCAATCAATGCCGAGCGCAGAACGCGGCATTCCAGGTTGAAGGATCCCCAAAGTGATCAATATAAGCATCGCCCCCGAAGTCAAGACGGAAGCCGTTGTGACGGCAACAGTGATCAGCCGCAACTCGCTTGTACTGGCGTAAATCCACAGGCGGCGATATAAACCAAAATAAAAGTAGACTGGAACCTTAATAAGCAGTGCCGCGGCGCACATCATCAACGCGGCAGGGAAATAAAATGGAAGCTGATTCACATCCAACCGCAACGCAAAACTCCCCAACACGGAGAAAATGATGAGGGCGAGGTCGCCAATTAAGACGAATCGATTGCGAACGTGATGACGGGAGGAGGACATGGGGAATTAATGAGAAAGGGAAAGATGAATAAAGTGAGAAAAAACATTGTGAAACTATTTTCCACTCACCATTTACTTTCTATTCATTCCCCCGCATCTCTTCAACAGCTTCCTTTATGCCTTCGGCGAGGGTGACCTGGGGACGGAATTCAAGGATATTTATTGCTTTTCTGGGCGTTCCAATAGAGCGGTAGATATCGCCTGCACGAGGTTCGGCATGAACGTGTTTGGGGGCATTGGGGAATATTTCGTAGAGAATATCAAGCAAATCAAGCAGACGAGTCTCGACACCCGTACAGATATTGAAGATCTGTCCAGGCGCGTCAGGGTGACGCGAGGCCAGCAGGTTGGCTTGCACCACGTCGTGCACATTTACCAGGTCACGGCTTTGTCCGCCATCGCCGAAGATAGTAATGGGTTTTTGGTCCAACATACGGCGGATAAAAATCGGTACAGCGGCAGCGTACATCGAGTCAGGCCGCTGACGGGGACCGTACACATTAAAATAGCGCAGCGCTGCAACTTCAAATCCGAATGAACGAGTATACAGTTCAGCATACATTTCATCCACACGTTTGGAAACCGCATAGGGAGACAATTGATGGAGCGGCGTGTCTTCCACGAGGGGCATGGCGGTTGAATCACCATAAACAGCAGCACTTGAGGCAATAACAACCCGCTGTACACCAGCCTTGCGTGCGGCCTCAAATAAAATGGATGTACCGGTGATGTTAACATCGAAACATTCCTGTGGTTTTTCCATGGATTCTGGAACGGAGACAAATGCCGCTTCATGAAAGACAATTCCCACACCACGCACCGCTTCGGTTACGCGGGAAATATCCCGTAAATCGCCTTCAATGATCTCAACATCGAGTCCTTTTAAATTCCCACGTTTACCAGATGAAAAGTTATCGAGAATGCGAACTTCCGCACCCTGGTTGAGCAGGGCACGAGCAATATGTGAACCAATGAAACCTGCCCCGCCTGTGATGAGATATTTCATTTTAATTTTTCTCCAAAAGTATCTGATGCAGAGTGCATTTCGAAGTTTGAAAAACTACCTGCCCGTTCTTCGTAAGACCGTGCCAATGGTACGCAAAACAATGGTGAAATCCATATTCAGGGTGCGGTGCTTAATGTAATAAAGATCATACTCAAGTTTGACCACCGTTTCTTTTACGGTAGCCACATAGCCATAATTAATTTGCGCCCAACCTGTCAGGCCAGGTTTAACCAACAGACGTGCGCGGTAAAAAGGAATTTGTTTTTGAAACTGCGCCACCAACTCAGGACGTTCAGCACGCGGACCGACAAGACTCATTTCACCCGTCAGCACGCTGATAAACTGCGGCATTTCATCCAGGCGAGTACGGCGCAAAAATTCCCCAACCCGAGTCACGCGTGGGTCATCGATCGTTGCAAGCTTCACTTCGCCGTCTTCCTCGGCATTTTGTTTCATCGATCGGAATTTATAGATCTTAAAAATGCGACCACCCTTACCCAACCGCTCCTGTGAATAAAAAACAGGAAATCCGCTCTCAACAATAATCGCAAGCGCGGAAAATGGAAGAATAAGCAGAAAAATTAATGAACCCACCAGACCCCCAACAACATCCATCAGGCGCTTGAACAACTCATACATACCGCTTATACGAACCTGGTCAACAAACGAGCGGATCACCCAGTCTGATTCAAGATGCTCCACAGGTACACGCTGGGTCATCTCTTCATACATGATGGGCATGCGTGCAATTTCGACACCCTTTTCCTGCGCGTCCAAAATGGTCTGAAAGGTCTCTCCTTTGATCTCACCGCTGATAGCTACAACAATATCCGAGACATGGTAATCTTCGACAATATCAAGCAGCTTTTTACTTTCTCCCAACACGGCAAAACCATGATAAGACTTTCCCTGTTTTTTTAAGTCATCGTCAATATATCCGATCAACAAAAATGGCGGGGGACTGATCTTACGATAAATATCCGCAAGCGAATGACCTGCCTTGCCCGCACCGACAATGATCACGCGGCGCATGAAGCCTGACGAAGTGTAGAGCCGAATATAGATACCACGCCAGATCAAAGTTAATAACGAGGCGAGCACAAGAAACGCGCCAATGCCAATACGTGGAAGTGAGTTCGGATCTTGATTGATGGTGAATATTAGTGAGTAACCCAACAACCCGACGAGCGGAGCCACTGCAATCGAACGCAGGGTTTTTCTCCAATTGGATGCGGTGTGTATCTCATAGGAATCCACCATCAATAAAAGCCAGACCAATGGGAGAAGATAAAACCAGGCCGGAGTCTTAAGATCAATAATGGCGGTGGCAACGCGCTCAGCACGATCAACATTAAAGCCCCTCTCAACCAAACGCTCGATCTCACGTGCCAGGGAAAATTGATACCAAACATACAACGCAATAAACATCGCGCCTGCCGATGCGATCAGATCACCCAGCAACAAAATAAAGCGTTGTTCGCTTGGTCTTAATCGTAGTGAAGGTCGGTAAATATCAGCCATGCTTGGTAAATAGGCCGGAAATGGCGCTCCATAAAAATCCCAGACCCCATGCCATGTGCATGGTAGAGATCGCGAGCGGAAGTCCAGGCAGAAGTGGTCCTGATTTTTTTTTGAAGGATAGTTTGATGCCAGCCAGGGTCAGTATCAAATAATAACCGAATAACTGGGCAGCCAGAAGGTAGCGTGCAAATACAACGAACAAGGATAACACAATAAGAATAAATAAGAAGAATACAAAGAGCGGCGGCAATGCCTGCCGCCAACGCAAGGTATGGGGATAACGCTTGAGCATTTTAAACTTCCAAAAACCATAGCGCCAATATTGCGCCGCCAGTTTTCCAAGTGTACTGCGGGAAAAATACACAGAACAGATTGATGGATCAAGCCAGACCGTGCCGCCCGATTCGCGCACACGAGTGTTGAACTCATAATCTTCGTTTGCCAATAGGGTTTCATCGAACATCCCAATTTTATCAATCAATGTCCGGTAAAACGAACCAAAAGGTACAGTATCCACAGCGCCCGACTTGGTATTAAGCCGATACATGGCATCACCCACACCCAGTGGATGTGCCGCTGCAAATGAAATTGATTTTGCGATCCATGTTTCTGCCCCCGGGCGAATCTCCCACACACCGCCCACATTATCACCTTTGCCTGATCGAAGTGCCAAGACACAGCGTTCAATGTATTCCGGGATCGGCATGGAGTGGGCATCGAGACGAACAATAATTTCACCGCTCGACCCTCGAATTGCTTGATTCAGCCCCGAAGGAATTGATCGCGCCGGGTTATTCACTACGTGAACCACCAGATCAGGGTGTTCTGCCTGAAAGGCCGCAATCACCTCTGGTGTGCGGTCTGTAGACATGCCATCAGAAACGACAAGTTCGATCCTTGCGCGTGGATAGGTCTGAGAAAGAACAGCATCGAGCAAGAAGCGTATGGTGGTTTCCTCGTTATAACAAGGGACAATGATGGATACAGATGGATTCATAATAGGTGAGATGCATTACGTGTCATGTAATTATTTTTTTACTCGTATCCTTGTTTAAGTGTGTAATTGCCGTTTGTACACTTCTCAAAGGCAAAAAAACATCGAAGGTTGTCCCCTCGCCCAACCTGCTGCGGACGCCAATTCTACCACCATGCATCTGCACAATCTCAAGCGCGATTGCCAGCCCCAGCCCAGCCCCATGTTTCCAGCCGCCCCGGCGGGAAGGATCCACCTGATAAAAACGTTCGAAGATATGCGTCTGAGATTCCGGAGGGATCCCCACCCCTGTATCAGAAACAGAAATCAGCATCTGTTTTCCAGAGTCCATCTGCTTGCTGATAATCCCATTATCCAAAACTTCCGTATGGATGGTTACCACGCCGCCACGCGGAGTAAACTTAAGCGCATTATCCACAAGGTTGGTGATTACTTGAGCGAGGCGGTCTCCATCTGCAGAGAGCCATGGCATGTTTGTAGCAATTTCCATCTTTATTTGAACACCCGCTGTTAGGGATTGGGGCGTGAACTTTTCACATATCGAATTCAACAACCCTGGCACATCCACAGGAGACATTGTAATATCCGCCGTGCCTGCGTCGAGCTTGGCCAGGTCGAGCAGATCCAACACCATACGATGCATTCGCGCCGATTCATCATAGATCACCTGCGCAGCTTGCTGACGAGCCTTCTCTGAATCCGCAGTGCCGTCCAGTAGTGCCTGCGCGAATCCCTGAACAGACGTGAGCGGCGTTTTTAATTCATGCGAGACATTGGTGATGAAATCACGCTGGGATCTTTGACTGGCCTGCGTACGCGCGATCATCGAATTAAAGGCGCGTGTCAATTCCTGCACCTCATGCGGGCCTTGCGATTCTATGGGCTTTATCTCCGCTGCGGGCATTGCCCGCGCCGCAATAACGATCTTCTGCAAAGGGTCTGCGATCCAGCGGGCAAATAAAAAAGCAACCACCAGGGAAAGAAGCAGGGCAATTAATCCGCTCTGGAAGATGGTCGGAAGAAAATCATCGGTAAACAGATTCACAATTGAAAAGCGAGGACGTACTGACGCAATGATCAAATGTGTATTATCTGGGAGGTTCTCGGTCACATATAACCACGCTACGCCGTTTTCATCCCTTGCCAGCGGAACACTCCGGGCAAGTACTTTTTTCGCAGGAAATGGCAGCGGCACTTCGTTCCCGGATGATGTATCCCAAATCAGCTGTTTATCCTGTGAATACAACAACACGCGGACGTTGAACGCACGAGCAAGCTCCGGCGCTACAACAGTTAAATTCTTTGCCGGTCGAAGGCTCTCGCGCTCCACCAAAACTGTCTGAACAGCTTTCAACCTCTCCGTCGTTTGGCGATACAAAATGGGATTACGCAAAAGAGAAACAAACAGAATCACAGCCACAATACTCAATGCCGTGACAATGAGCAGCGCATAACTTAACCAGATTCGGGAGCGGAGAGAGGAAAACATTAGGGAAGTGAGCCTGAAAACATGTCGACAGGCAGATCACATGTACCTTGTTAAGTGATTAATTTATATCCAACGCCTGTCACCGTTTCGATCTTCAAAGTTGACCCTTCGATTTTTTTCCGGAGATGTGCGATGTGAACATCCACCGTTCGAGTTTGACCGTAGAAGTCGAAACCCCAGGCAAGCTGCAATAACTGTTCACGGCTGAATACACGCCCAGGCTGCCTGGCCAGGGTGAGCAAAAGATCAAATTCCTGGGTCCGCAAGTCAAGAGTGCACGAGGCAATACGTACTTCACGGGAACCAGGATCAATTGTCAAATCACCACAATGGACGGGATTGCCATCCCCCTTCTGTTTGCTGTCGCTCCGACGCAAAATCGCTTTGACGCGGGAAATTAACTCACGCGGATTAAAAGGTTTGGTCAGGTAGTCGTCAGCGCCAAGTTCGAGGCCAAGGATTTTGTCAATGTCCTCATCACGGGCTGTCAGCATGATGATGGGCGTCTGGTCGCCGCTGGCGCGAAGTTTCCGGCAGACTTCGAACCCGTCACGCTTGGGAAGCATCACGTCCAGCACAATCAACGCGGGGCGATGCTGCGCTACCGCCTCCAGCGCCGAATCACCATCACCAACCTCCTGCACACGAAAACCATCCCGCTCAAAATACATGCGCGAGAGTTGAATAATGGATGGTTCATCATCAACCAGGAGGATCAGTTCTGAGTTCATGGCAGTGAAAAAAACTACTCCACACTGAGCATGGTCGAAGCGCAGGCCTGGAATAGACAGACCTTTCGACTAAGACTGGGAATAAGTTTTTAGGTCTGGTTATTAACTATTCAACCAGCGCAATCACTTCGATCTCGACCAGTCCGCCTTTTGGCAAACCTGCAACGGCTACTGTGCTGCGTGCAGGCGGGTTTTCAGCGAAAAATTCACCATACACGGGATTCATCTTCGGGAAGTCTGCCATATCTTTAAGGAAGACAGTGGTCTTAACCACTTTTTCCATACTGGAGCCAGCCGATTCGAGCACGTTCTTCAAATTGGTGAGCGACTGCCGGGTCTGTTCTTCGACCCCGCCTGCAACAAATTCCCCAGTGGCGGGGTCAAGTCCGAGTTGACCTGCAGTATAGATCATTGAATCGGTACGAATTGCCTGTGAGTAAGGTCCTATGGCTTTGGGAGCCTTGTCGGTATGAACAATCTCTCTTTTCATGATTACCTCTTTGTGATGAATTATTTCGCGCGTTAATCAAATTGATAACGCACGACAGATATTTTCATTTTACCGCCTGTCGCGATAAAACGTCTTTAGGTCGCCTCCTGCTCTGCCTTTCGCATGGCTTGAAATGACGCAATTGCCACCTCCAGCATGGAGTGATCGGGAGTACGCGTGGTGAGATGCTGCAACGCCAAATTCGGCTTGATCAACAATTGAACAAACGGGCTATCCAGATGATTTGCCGTCCAGCGGATATATTCAATGGCAACGCCTGCGAGGATGGGGATAAACAAGATGCGAGTGGCAAGCCTCCAATAAATTGACATGGGGCCCAACGCGGTAAATACCAAAATGGAAAGCAAAACCAGAGTCAGCAGGAATGCCGTTCCACATCGCGTATGTTCAATAGGATAATTCGCCACAACCTCCGGGGTCAACTCCGCTCCTGCCTCAAAAGCATTGATGGTTTTATGCTCTGCACCATGATACATAAAAAGACGTTTCACATCAGGCATAAAGCTAATTGCCCAGATATAGCCCACCAGAAAGAGCAAGCGAAGGACCCCCTCGACCAGGTTGTTCAGCCATGGACTCCAGCCAAGATAATGTTCAGCCAAACCACCAATGCCAGCAGGCAGTAAAAAGAAGAGGCCGATGCCAAGGGTGAGAGACAAACCCAGGGTTAAGTAAAGAGCGGGACCCTCCAGTTTTTCATCTTCACCCGTTTGGGTGTTCGCAGAGATCGTCAGTGCGCTCATTCCCAAGCCAAGAGCATCCCATAAAAGAATGGAACCGCGCAAAAATGGTACTTTGGTGATTCCAGAACGATAAACCCTGGCAAGTTTTTCCGTGTGGATAGCAATCGTGCCATCCGGCGCGCGCATGGCAATGGCATATGCCTTCTGCCCGCGCATCATTACTCCCTCAATAACCGCTTGTCCACCATATGTGATAATTCTATCTTCCATTTACCTATAAGTCCTTTATCATGTCCTTGCGAGGACGCTCGTACTCTCCACCTGTAACGCCATCCGTCATATCTGGAGGTTGCCACGGCAAGAGAACATTGCTTCGCAATGAAATGACTCTATTTCATGTTGAAAAAGAAATGGATGAACGCATCCATGTTCTTATGCCAGGTTGGCAGGTGCATCCGCTCATTGGGCGAGTGGACATTATCATCGGGCAAACCGCCGCCCACCAGACCCGATTCAACTCCGCAAATATTTTGCAGCATGGCAACCACACCAATCGAACCGCCCTCACGTCGATATAAAGGCGGCTTACCCCAAACTGTCTCCATTGCCGCAGCCATGGCACGCACGCCAGGGGTGTTTATATCAGTAATCGCCCACGGGCTATCATGCAGGGATTTCACTTCCCAAGTGATGGTCTTGGGCGCATTTTCTTCCATATATCTCACCAACTGCTTATGAACTTCAACAGGGTCCTGGTCTGGGACGAGGCGGCAGGAAATTTTTGCCATTGCCTTGGCGGGTAGTACCGTTTTTGAACCGGGTCCTGTCCAGCCAGAAAGCAAGCCGTTGATTTCAAGTGTCGGACGCGCGCCTGTTCGTAATGCAGGAGCGTATTCCTTTTCCCCCCACAAGGCAGGCACGCCAGTCTGCTCCAGATAACTTTCCGCGGTTGTTGGAAGTTTTGCAGTCGCTTCGCGTTCCTGGTCAGTAACAGGGCGCACGGCAGCATAGAACCCCGGCAAAGTCACGGTACCGTTTTCATCGTGCATCCCGGTGATCAATTCTGCCAAAGCCTGCGCCGGATTATGCACCGTACCGCCAAACAAACCAGAATGCAAATCACGCGGTGGACCATAGACATGCAATTCAAAATACGCAAGTCCGCGTAGACCAAAGGTGATGGTGGGATCATCGGCTGAGATTGCGCCCGCATCGGGGTTCAAACAAAAATCAGCTTTAAATAATTCCTTATGGCGGGGTAAAAATGTACCCATGTTTTGGGAGCCAATCTCTTCTTCGCCTTCCAACATGAACTTTAAGTTGACGGGAAAATCACCCGCCTGCATGATGGATTCAACAGCATTTAATGTTGCCATCACTTGTCCCTTCATGTCTGAAGAACCCCGCGCAAAAAGATAGTCTCCTTTAACAGTTGCCTCGAAAGGCGCAGTCTCCCACAATTCAATCGGGTCAACGGGCTGAACATCGTAATGTCCATAGATCAAAACCGTCGGTGCTCCCGGCTTTTTCAACCAGTCACCATAGACCACAGGATGTCCACCAGTGGACATAAGTTTTACATTTTCGATGCCGATCCTGCGCAGATGGTCCGCCGCCCATTCTGCGGCTTTTTCGATCTGCGGCTTATATTCCTCATCTGTTGAGATCGATTCAATCTTGATGAACTCGGACAGCTCTTTCGTAAAGCGCTCGTGGTTTCTATGAGCGTACTCAATTGCACTTTTTGCGTCAGACATGGTTTACTCCTTCAACGTTCCGAATAAAAACCAAAAAGTTTTGCGGGAAAAATTTGGCGCACATTCATCTTCCCAGACGAACCTGCCTTCTTTGAAAACACTTTTAACAAAAGCATCCGAATCGTCTTCGATCTTACCAAGCAGGTTCATCATTGCCCGATAGCGGATATTTTGCGCATAAAGACGTGCTCCTAGTTTTGGGTCATCGAGGTATTCAGCCAGATAATTAGCCCAAAGTTCGCTTCGCGCTCGAATCTCCTGGGTGGACTTTACCGCCCAAGCCGATCGCCATTTTAAGTGGACTGCCTCTACCTGTTCATCAAATTTGGCCGCTTGCGTTCCCATCCGTGCCAGAGACAAAAGAACTCCACCCAGAGTCAATGGCGGCAATTCCAAACTGAGCGGATAATATAACTCTTTTGATAACAGGTAATTCTCCAATTGAGAAACACCCACGGATAGGTAGTGGTAATCTTTTTGGGTGGACATCATCAATAACTGGGCTGAACACCGCCATCCCATCTCTACATAAATCTTCTACGGCAAAACCGTCGGCACAGGAGTTTGTTCAAGCGCACGCCTTGTAATGAGATACCATTCTGAAATCAACGCCAGACGGTCACTGACATCATACATCGGCGCAACCTGAACACCTTGCACCTGTGTATCGACTCCATAGGAATAGACGGGATAATATAATGGCAGGGAGGGAAGTTCCTTTGCAAAAACTACCTGAAAATTACGATACAAACGCGCACGGGAATCAAAATCTGCCTCGATGCGGGCCGTTTCAAGGTATTCACTGGCAGTGCGATCGTCCCATTGCGAGTAATTCTGTCCGCCGGTGGCTTCCGATTGATGCCAAAAAAGGTATGGGTCGGGATCCGGTGTGCGCATGGTGTTCAAGTCTGCAAGCGCAGCTTGATAGTTCCGTGAGGTGAGGAAATCATTCACCAGTGAATCGTACGTCACGGGTTGTAGATCAACTTTTACCCCAATTAATGCCCAGTCCGCCTGGATGGATTGTGCAATTCGCGTATGAACATCATCGTTTGGGTGAACCAGCGCAAAGGTAAGGAATTGCCCGTCCTTGGCGCGCACATCCCCACCGCCAGCAGGAATTACAAATCCCTCATCCTTCAACAAGTTAGCGGCAGTATCAGGGTCGTAGTCAAAATGTTCGATCTCATCATAATATGCCCATGACCCCGGCAAGATGGGACCATCTGCAATAATGGCTTGTCCGTGCATGATACGCGAGATGATAAGATTGCGATTCATACCCAGTAGAAGCGCTTGTCGAATTTTCACATTCTGTAAAAAAGGCACTGTGGGATTATTAAGATTTAGAAAAACCAATCCCATCTGCGGCAGTCGGCTGGTGTGGACTGAAAGGGTTGGCTCCATAAGGGCGGAGTCCAGGATGTCATTTGTGATCTGGCTAATGCCAAGCACTTCTCCCTGTTGATAAGCGTCAAAGGCAGTAGCAGCATTTGGATAATAGCGAAACACTACCTGCTCGACATACGGTCTTGACAAATAATATTCATCATTGACTCTGAGCGACACCCCACTGATCTGCCCACCGCTGGTCATCAGGGAATCGAATTTATATGGTCCCGTACCAATAGGTTTCAAATTGAACTCGGCAGTTGCAAGTTGGTCGGCAGAGATTGATTCAAGCAGGTGTTTCGGCAAAACGCCAAAGGTGGCGTAGTCCAAAAATGGCGCAAATGGTTCGGGTAATTTAAATTGAAAGGTTTTATCGTCAAATTTTTTGATCTCGATCTGAGACCATAGATCTTTGATGTCCTGGGGGAAGAACGACCCACTGCTTTTGATCAACTCAATGGTAAAGATCACATCATCTGATGTAACTGGTTCGCCATCATGCCAGACCGCGTTGGGTCTGATAGAGAAATTATACAGTATGCCATCCGAGGATGTTCCCCATGATTCAGCCAAGTCTGGCTGCGGCAAGCCATGTGCATCAAAACGGATCAACCCGCTAAAAATCAGCCGGTTGATATCGCGATCCGCAGGGTTATTCCAATCCAGCATGGGATTAAGCCGCCCCATGGAACCGATCAGCGCCTCGGTATAGATACCGCCAGGCGCGGCTTCGGGAAGAAAGGGGGTGCTTATTGGTTGTTGGCTGAGCAGCAACAAAGCAACAATCACGATGGTGACCGCAACAACCAAAATCTGCCAGCGTAGTTTTTTCATAGTTGGTTAGGGAAATAAAGAAAGGCCGCCGCCGCCCGATATGAGGGCAATGACCCGGCGGCCTTTACAGGCGTGAGACTCTTAGCGTCCGAGGATGATAACAGCGAAGACGAGGGCAAAAAAGACCACAGCCAGCACGATCGTCACCCAGAAAAGGATGCGTTCAATGCCACGACGGGCGGTAAATACACCGCCAGTATCTGCGCCGGTCAGGCCGCCCAATCCTGCGCCTTTACTCTGCAGGATGACGCCAAGGATCAAACCTACTGAGGTTATAATCAGCGCAATATCCAAAAACTTTTCCATACGATGTGCCTCCTTGAAATTAGCGGATAGATTATACCTGTTCA
>JFJP01012132.1_pt1 | contig 37497 bp, 35 predicted proteins | sample 431651 | NCBI WGS metagenome assembly JFJP01 (sample SAMN02602958, study PRJNA72255) | Microbial mat metagenome, whole genome shotgun sequencing project. | biome: fresh water; feature: sink hole; material: water; isolation source: purple microbial (photo- and chemosynthetic) mats found in... | reverse complement strand
ACCCCGCAAACACCAACCAGCCCGAAAAGATCGCGCCGGGTTTCATCCTGTCTGCATATTGACGGGAGATCCAAAGCAGTAGCAACCCCAACAAAATATTCAAAATCATCTCATAGGCGAAGGTTGGGTGGAAATGGGTGGTTTCCAAAGGATATTGGGTCAGGTCGCTGTATTGCGGTAACCGGCTGGGGAAGTTATTAATGAGAATTCCCCATGGCAGTTTTGTCGGCGGACCATACAATTCCTGATTGATAAAGTTTGCGGGGCGTGCCAATGCCTGACCGATCAAAATTGCCGGGGCGATCGAATCAAGAAAAAGCCAAAAATCCATGCCATTCTTTTTCAAAAAGAAATACAAAGTGATCGCGCCAAAAAGCAATCCGCCAAAGAAATGCAAACCGCCTTGCCAGACATAAAGTATTGTGACAGGGTCGTTAATATAACTGGTTCCCCCGCCAAGAATATTGTTAACCACGTACCATAAACGCGCGCCAATGATGCCCAGGGGTAAAACCCAGACCATGGCATCCCAGATCGACTCTCCATTTTCGCCGCGCCGCTCGATCTCCTTTCCCGCAATCCACGCCCCCACAACCGCGCCAAGCATCACCAGTACGCCATACCAACGAAGATTAAATGTCCATATAAATAATTTAAAGGAAAATATTACAGGATCGATCATTGATTACCTCATGAATTTTGTTTTGGGCATTATATCATCCAAATAAATCCAAACTCGCATTGCACCATCCTCATGAGAGTGCTATAATATTGAAACCTCCCCTGAATTTTGACAATATACTTTAATCTAATTCACATACAAATTTACCGTGTGTGGAGAGCATAACAAAAACTTTGAACCAAACCCCTGATTTACCAAAATATTCCTAAGGAAATTTACCAGCCCATAGTGTGTGGGGTGCTGGCTTTTTTGTATTCCCATTCCAGATCTCTCAAGAGAAAACATAACATGAAAATACTTGAACTAGAGAACGAACCGCTTTCGAAATTGCGCGGCATGGCAAAAAGCCTCAATATTCCAGGTTATAACCGCATGAAGAAAGAATCCCTTGCGATGATGATCCGCGAGGCAGAGGCGCAAAAGGATGGCATTGAACTGCGTGGAGGCATCCTGGAGATTATGAGCGAAGGGATAGGCTTCCTGCGAGCCACCAATTACCGTATCAGTGACCAGGATGTATATGTCTCACAGGCGCAATTGAGAAAATATGACCTGCGGGCCGGAGATTTGGTGATTGGGCAGGTGCGCCCGCCGCGTGAAAGCGAAAGGCACTTTGGACTGCTAAAGGTGGAATCGATCAATGGGTTGGAACCAGAAGCGGGGAGTTCTCGCAGAGTTATTTTTGAAAACCTAACTCCTATTTTTCCAGAAGTACGTTTTGACCTTGAAATTGAACATGATACCCTCGCTCCCCGCCTCATCAATTTAATCGCACCCATTGGCCGGGGGCAGCGCGGATTGATCGTTTCTCCTCCCAAGGCGGGTAAGACCACAATTCTCAAGCAAATTGCAAATTCGATTTCAACCAAATATCCCGATGTCCACCTGATTATTGCATTGATCGGCGAACGCCCCGAAGAAGTAACCGACATGGACCGCTCAGTGGATGCGGAAGTGGTTGCCTCGACATTTGACGAACCGGTTACCGCCCATGTTCGCACGGCAGAGCTTGCCTTAGAGCGCGCTAAGCGTTTGGTTGAGATCGGGCGGCACGTGGTAATCTTAATGGACTCGATCACACGTCTTGCCCGCGCATATAACCTGGTGGTCAACCCGTCAGGACGTACACTCTCCGGCGGTATGGATCCCTCTGCGTTATACCCGCCCAAGCGCTTTTTTGGTGCTGCGCGCAACGTGGAAGATGGCGGCTCATTGACCATTATCGCCACTTGCCTTGTGGATACCGGCTCCCGTCTTGATGATGTGGTGTACGAAGAATTTAAAGGTACCGGAAACATGGAATTGATCCTTTCGCGTAAACTTCAGGAACGCCGAATTTTCCCCGCAGTGGATATCGAACGCTCGTCCACTCGCCGCGAAGATCTGTTGCTGGGTCCAGACCTGCTCTCGCGTGTCTGGCTGATGCGCCGCATGTTCATTCAGATGATCTCCCCCCCGCCGCAGGGCGCAGGTATGGATAATTCCGTGGCCACCGAGGCCATTATTACCCGCATGGAACGCGCAAAGAATAATATTGAATTTCTTGAAAACCTGACCCGTGACGCATAATTATTATCAAATGATTTTCTGTCCGACTCCAAAGTAAATTAGAGAATGAAAAACCTTTTAGAGAAGTTACGATCCATCTTTGCTGAACTTGGCAAAAAACTAAAACTTAAATCCAAACCAAAGGACGTGCCTGCGGTTAATGAACCTGTGACCACACCGCGCACACAGCAAAAGCGCAAGGTGGATCGGTTTGCGGTTATCAGTTGGGTGGTGACCCTGTTGCTGGTTGCAGCGTTATTGGGCGGAACGATCTTTTATAAATCCTTGCGTCCTGTGACCCATGTCTCCGTTGCCCAGCCGACAAGCCCCGCAGCAACCACCCCCCAGCCCCAGGTTGGCGCTCCTGTGATCGTGGAAGGCGGAAGCGGCTTTTCATCCATTACCCGTAAACTTCAATTAAAGACAAACATCCCCGAGCGGGAACGTTATGGCCCCACCCTGTACCGTGTTTCACGCGGTGATGCCATGTTAAGTATTGCAGAAAAATTCAAACTTAAATCTGAAACCCTGCTCTATGTCAACACACAATTGGAAGATAATCCGCACAACTTGAAACCAGGGATGGAATTGACCGTCCCGCCGGTGGATGGGTTGTATTACACCTGGAAGGACGGCGATACGTTTGAAACCATTGCTGAAAAATTCTTTACGACCGCAGACGAGATCATCAACTTTCCCGGAAACCGGGTGGACCTGACTGACCCGAATATCGATGCGGGTGCGACCGTGATGATCCCCGGCGGCTCACGCGACCTGCGCAGTTGGGAACAGGACCTAGTGACCAGCGGTGGTGACAGCACCACAAATGCCTGCGGCGGAGGCCCTGTGGCAAGCGGTTTTGGGTGGCCCGCAAATTCACATAATATTTCCGGCAATGGGTATGGTCCCGGGCATCTTGCACTTGATATTCAAGCCAATGAAGGGGAACCGGTTTATGCTTCAGGTTCCGGCATTGTTACCATGGCGCAGGGCGGCTGGAATTATGGCTATGGTAACGTGGTGCAGATCGACCACGGCAATGGTTATGTGACGGTCTATGCCCACTTAAGTGTGATCAACGTTGGCGTATGTACTCCGGTCGGACAGGGTGCGGTTGTTGGGGCGGCAGGCAATACCGGTAATTCCTTCGGTGCACATTTGCATTTTGAAGTGCGTGTCGGCGGTTCGAATATAAATCCGTATAACATTGTTCAATAAATAACCAAATCTGACAGGTCTTTAAGGCCTGTCAGATTTTAATATGATGAACGAACACTCCCTCAAAAAAACTCTTTCCCAATTAAATATCGGTGGCTTGCGGTATTTCGATTCCATCGGCTCGACCAATGATGATGCCCTGGCATGGGCAGCGACTGGCGCCCATGACCTTTCCATCGTGATCGCTGATGAGCAAACTCAGGGACGCGGCAGGCTCGGCAGGAAATGGTTCTCGCCCAAAGGGAGCGGGTTGGCTTTCAGCCTGGTCTTGCGCCCCTCGGCAGGGCAGCGCCCTCATCTCTCACGTACCGTTGGATTGGCAGCGCTTTCAATCGCAGAATCCTTTTTCCGGCTGGGTCTTGCTCCGTGCATTAAATGGCCGAATGATATTTTATTGAACCGCAAAAAAGCAGCTGGCATCCTGATCGAAAATATCTGGTCTGGTGATGATGTCGATTCTCTGGTGATCGGCATGGGGATCAACATCTACACAAACTCTGTACCGCCCCCCGAATTTTTACAATTCCCTGCGACAAGCCTGGAAGATGCATTGGGAAGGGAAACGCCCGCGCGGGAAGAGATCCTTTTTAATATAATCAGTGCCTTTATCCACTGGCGTGAACGCATGGGGACGGATGAATTGGTTAAAGGTTGGGAGCAGCTGCTAGCCTTTCGCGGTGAACAGGTTCAGGTCCATACAGGTGGGGACGCCCCCATCATTGGCAGGTTGCTTGGGTTGGAATCCGATGGAAGCCTGCGTTTGGGTGATTCTCATGACAAATCTATAATAATCCGCTTTGGGGATGTCAGCCTGAGACCGAGTGCGTGATATACTCTAGAAAAATAGAGGTGACTATGTTTGATAATCTCCGTGAAGACGCCGCATCCAGTCCATTCTATGAGGAAGAGGAATCTGCAAAATTCCAGCCTGCAGCCGCGACAAAATCGTTTTTTGCCACGCCAGGTCCTTCAAGGCGAATTTTAGGCATGACAGGTCTTCAACGCTTTGTCATTGCCTTCATGTTCTTTATAGCGGTGTGCCTTGTTGGTGGAATGGCATTGCTGGTCACTGGCAAGATCATGTTCTAGTTTTGGATTTCGCAACCCCCACTTTCAAAATAAAATTTTTATCCTCTAAAATATAAAACGGGCGCGGTAGTTAAACTGCGCCCGTTTTATATTACACCAGCTTGGGTTGCGCTTCTTCAGGCTCATTGCTTTCGCTGACTTGCGCCCCCACCTTCTTTAAGTCTTCGGCAGAGGTGCGTGCCACCGAGGCTACGCTGTCGCCTTCCTGCGGCTTGATGAGATGCACACCGCGTGTGGCTCGTCCTGCCTGCTTCACATTCTTTACCTTCAAACGCAGGGTTACGCCATTGGAGGTCATAATGGTCAGGTCGTCGTCCTTTTGTACAACGCGCGCAGCGGCGATCTTGCCGATATCTTTCAGGGCTTTGGGGTCAATGGTAAAGTTGCCTTTTGTTGCGCGTCCCTTGGCTGAGTATTGATCGAGCGGGGTTTGCTTGCCAAAGCCTTTTGTGGTCACGACCAGCAGTGAGCCATCTTTTTCAACAACATCCATACTGGTAACAGCGTCACCTTTTGCAAGTTTGATGCCCTGCACACCCGCCGCCTGGCGTCCCATCGAGCGTACTTTGGTTTCACTGAACCGCAGGGCTTGCCCATTTTCAGTTACGATGATGATCTCGTCCCTGCCTGAGGTTAAACGCGCCCATCCCAGCCTGTCACCCTCTTCCAAGGACATGGCGATCAGGCCTGAGGGACGCACAGAGGCGAACTCTTCCATTGATACACGTTTGATCTTGCCGCGTGCAGTCATCATCATGCAGGTATTGTTGGATGAGAAATTCCCCACAGCCATTGCCGCCGTCACTTTTTCGTTCGGCTCAAGCGACAACACATTTACCAGTGGAATCCCCTTTGTGGCACGGTCTGAATCAGGGATTTGATAGACCTTTTCGGAATAGACCTTACCCTTGTCTGAGAAGAACAACATGGTGTTCAAACTGCGCGCCGGGATAAGCATTACCACTTCGTCTTCGTCCTTGGTGGTATGGCCCATCACGCCGCGTCCGCCGCGACTTTGCGACTTGAAAGCGGTAGCCGCCACCCGTTTGATATATCCGCGTTCAGTCAGACTGATCAGTACAGCCTCATCTGCAACAAGGTCTTCGTCGTGAATATCTTCCTTGGCATCCGCAGAGATCTGTGTGCGGCGGTCATCGCCAAACTTCTCAGATAATTCGTTCAAGTCGGATCGAATGAGCGCGAGGATCTTCTTTGGATGGGCAAGCAGGTCTTCAAGGTTCTCGATGAGACCGCTCACCTGCTTGTGTTCTTCTTCGATCTTCCAGCGTTCGAGCGCGGCAAGGCGGCGCAGTTGCATATCCAAAATTGCCTGTGCCTGCAGCTCGCTCAACTTGAAGCGGATCATCAAGTTGGTCTTGGCGACATCCGCATCATCGGCTTCTCGGATGGTTTTGATGACGGCTTCAATATTGTTAAGCGCGATCAAATATCCATCGAGGATGTGCAGACGCGCCTGTGCCTTGGCAAGTTCAAACTTTGAGCGGCGGGTGATAACTGTTTGCCGATGCTCGATGAAGATATGCAGCATGCGCTTAAGGGTCAACGTGCGCGGTTCAAGGTGTCCGCTTTCATCTGCAACCAATGACAACATCTGCACGCCGAACGTGGACTGTAGCGCCGTGTATTTATATAGTTGATTCAAAACCTTCTTGGGTTGTGCGCCGCGCTTCAACTCAATAATGATGCTCATGCCGCGCTGGTCCGATTCGTCACGCATGTCCGAGATTTGATCGATCTTGTCATCACGTACCAGCTCTGCGATCCGCTCGATTAAACTGGATTTATTGACCTGGTACGGGATCTCGGTGATATTGATTTGATACCGCCCGGCTTTGGTCTCCTCGATGTGCGCAATACCGCGCATGACGATTCTTCCGCGCCCCGTGCTGTATGCTGCGTGGATTCCCTCCGTCCCGACGATCATACCTCCCGTCGGAAAATCGGGACCAAGCACGAATTTCATGAGGTCGTTAACTGTCACATCGTCAATATTGTCATAATGATCGATCAGGTAGTTGATCGCGCCAACCAATTCACGCAGGTTTTGTGGGGGAATATTGGTTGCCATACCTACGGCAATACCCGATGACCCGTTCAACAAAAGATTCGGCAGACGCGCAGGCAGGACAAGCGGTTCTTTCAGCGAATCGTCAAAGTTGGGGCCGAAGTCCACTGTATCCTTTTCGAGGTCCGCCAGCATTTCTTCAGCCATTTTTTGCAGTCGTGCCTCGGTATAGCGCATTGCAGCAGGAGAGTCTCCATCCACAGAACCAAAGTTACCCTGGCCTTCCACCAGCAGGTAACGCATGGAAAAGTCCTGTGCCATTCGCGCCATCGCCTCGTAAACTGCAGAATCACCGTGCGGGTGATACTTGCCCAGCACCTCACCCACGATGCGGGCGGATTTTTTGAATGCCGTGTTAGAGCGCATTCCCAGCTCGTGCATGGCAAACAAAATGCGCCTATGAACAGGTTTCAGTCCATCACGGGCGTCAGGCAGGGCACGCGCCACGATCACGCTCATGGCGTAATCGAGGTATGCCGTTCTCATTTGCGAATCAATATCAACGGACTGGGTGTTGCCTGTATTGTCAGGGACTATGTTGTCTTCAGTCATAAAATATCCTTAAAAAGTAGCATCAAATTGGCATAAAAAGACACGAAGATGGGTGAAAACTTCGTGTCCGCATTAGATGAAGGGAACTCGTTTTACTAGTGCAATTATACCATTCCCCATGTGATTTTTAATGAACTCCACGCTCATAAAAACGATCATTAAAAAAATAAACCCGCATCACGCGGGTTTATTTTTTGTGTGCCGAAGGAGGGATTTGAACCCTCATGAGCGTAAGCTCACTACGCCCTGAACGTAGCGCGTCTGCCAATTCCGCCACTCCGGCATACTGTGCGGTGCGGGGTGTATTTTATCCTAAACGCTTGTTTTGTCAAATACAAACATGGAAAATTCGGGACTTTCACAAAGGCGATTGTGCCGTACCCCTTGAGAGTCACCTCCCGATTTTGATTATTTCTTGGATGAGTTAGATCAAGCCCCTCCGTTGGTTGTTTGGCGGGAGATTTGTCCTTCCTCTTTCGCTTCAATAGATTGGCAATTCCTGATCCACTTCCCTCGCCCAGGCGTTGATGCCCCCTTTCAAATTCTTAACCTTCTTGAATCCTGCACTGATTAGTAATTCCAATGCACGTGTAGAGCGGGTGCCGGCCTTGCAGAATACGACCATGTCTTCGGCGCTGTCGAGTTCGGTTAATCGTCCTGCCAGTTGACCGAGCGGAATGTTAAGCGTGTTGGGCAGGGCGGAGATTTGCAACTCGTGTGGCTCGCGTACATCCAGCAAAACCAGTTTTCCACTTCGACATCGCTCAGCAAGTTCTGTGGCGGTAATGTCCCGGTCTTTGCCTGCTGAGCCTTCATCGTTATGGTCGTGTCCTGGCACACCACAAAATTCCTCGTAGTCGATCAATTCCTTGATATCCGCATGCGGTCCGCAGACGCGGCATTTGGGATTCTTTTTAAGCTTTACAAAATCAAAGGACATGTCAAGCGCGTTGTAAAGCAGCAGCCTGCCGACCATCGTATCTCCAATGCCAAGCAAAATTTTCAAGGCTTCTGTGGCCTGCAGGGTGCCGATGGTCCCAGGTAGAACCCCCAACACCCCGCCCTCTGCACAAGAAGGGACAAGCCCGCGAGGCGGCGGTTCGGGGAAGAGACAGCGATAGCACGGCCCCAGCCGGGCATCGAAAACACTTAATTGACCGTCAAAGCGGAATATTGAGCCATAGACATTTGGCTTACCGAGAAAAACACAAACGTCATTTGTCAGATAGCGGGTCGGAAAGTTGTCCGTGCCGTCAATCAGCACATCATAATTCTCCGCAATGCGTATGGCGTTCTCAGATGTAAATGGTTCATCATAGATATCAATTTGGATATCGGAGTTCAAGTCCAGCAGTTTGTTGCGTGCGCTTTCCACCTTTAACTTGCCAATGGTTGACTTGCCATGGATCACCTGCCGCTGCAGATTCGACTTATCCACCACATCGAAATCCACCAGCCCGATGTGACCGACTCCCGCCGCAGCAAGGTACAAAGCCACAGGTGAACCCAGACCGCCTGTGCCGATGACCAGCGCGGAGGAAGACTTCAGTTTGCGCTGACCCTCCAATCCCACTTCAGGGATTAGCAGGTGGCGTGAATAACGTAAAATTTCTTCATGTGAAAGTTCTGGTGCCATTTTACCCTCCCGCCGCGGATACCATCAAAATGACCTTGTCATCATTTTTAAGCGGGGTATCCAAACCATTGAGCTCTCGTATATGTTCGCCGTTAACAAAGATATTAAAGTGACGGCGCATGTTTCCACCCGGCTCGAACAAATGCGGCTGGAGTGCCGGGTAGCGCGCAACCAGGTTGTCAAGTAGTTCTGCGACAGTGACGCCCATACATGGGAATTCGATTTGGTTGTCTACATAAAACTTCATTAGTGCTGGAAAACGGACGATAGGCATGTCCATATTTTACTTCGAGTTGATCGCTTTTATGTGAAAAGCCTCTCCGGGGAATGCTGTGATTTTTCTGCATTTATCCTCGAAAAGTCCTATAAAAGTCCTATTTCGTGGGATCTGTCCCTATATATGGAAGGGACGCGGCCACATCCCAATCAACCAAACCAAAACCACCGGAAAAATACAAATCAAATCACCCCTTTTCTCTGGTAAAATACCCGTCTGTGATTTCAGCCCGCAACCGTGTGTTCCTTTCACACATCCTCTCTTGCCTGTCTGAAACATAAAAAATCTTAAGGAGTAAGTATAAAATGGTTAGAATTCGTTTACGTCGTATTGGTCTCAAGGGCCAACCCACGTACCGCATCGTCGCTGCGGACAAGGAATCCCCCCGCGATGGTCGTTTTTTGGAAATTTTGGGTGTATATAATCCGCGAACCAACCCCTCCACCATTCATATCAAGGAAGACCGCGTTTTTCATTGGATGAAGAATGGCGCACTACCGACTGAGTCTGTGGCTCAGATTTTTAGAACTTCAGGCACGCAGCTCCGCTTTGACCGCTTTAAACAGGGAGAAGCTGTTGAGACTCTTGTTGCAGAAGCTGCTGAAGCTGAAGCCAAGCGCGCAGCGCCCTCCAGAACCCGCAAGGATTAATTTTTTAATTTGTCATTGTGAGGAGCGTATTTCTCTGCGAAGCGTTCTTCTGTGAAAGGTGGGTTGCTTCGTTGGGTTGAAGTTCTCCTCACAATGACATGAGTAGGTGTTATGAAAGACCTGATTGAATTTATTGCCAAATCCCTCGTGGATCATCCCGAGGAAGTGCAGGTTAAGCAAAGTGGGGGAGGATCCCGTACCCGTATCGAGCTTAGTGTGAACAAGGAAGATATGGGGCGTGTGATCGGAAAAAGCGGGAAGGTGGCGAACTCCATCCGCATCCTGCTCCGAGTGGCAGCGGAACGCGAAGGCAAGCAAGCCACGCTTGACGTTATGGAACCCTAATGCCCGCCAAAAAGCAATCATCAGGCTCGCCGGCAGGCGAGCCTGTCTATTTAGTGATAGGTTATCTACGCCGTCCGCATGGGGTGCGCGGCGAGATCATTATGGATGCGCATACCGATTTCCCGGAACGCATCAAATCGGGGCGAAAAGTTTTAATCGGTGAAAAACACCAACCACACACATTGGATACTGTCCGCCCGCACAACAACGGCTTGCTGGTAAGTTTCCGCGGTATCGATACCCCCGAAGATGTGGGTAAATTCCGCAATCAGTGGGTGTACGTTAAATCCTCACAGGTCCCGCCGCTTCCAGAAGGGCAGCATTATCAATATGAATTGCTCGATCTGGATGTTGTGGATGAGAACGGGAATCTGCTTGGTAAACTTGTCGAGGTTTTGGAGACAGGCGCCAATGATGTGTACGTGGTTCGGGATGATGGTGGAAAAGAGATGCTTCTGCCCGCCATCCCTTCGGTCATCCTCAACCTGGATATGGATAGTCGTTTGCTGAGAGTCCATCTACTTGAAGGACTCTAGGCTGAATGTTGAGCGTTGAACGTTCAACGTTTTAAAACTATGGACGACAAAAAATATTGGGTTGGTTTTAATCTCATCAAAGGCATTGGCGCAGTAAGGATGCAGGCACTGGTTGCATCCTTCGGCGACCTCGAAACTGCCTGGGGCGCTGACCCGGCCAGTTTGGCAGCATCAGGTTTGGGCGCGAAGGTGGTTGACCGGATCCTTGCGGCGCGCCAAAAGGTAAACCTGGATCAAATTTGGGCGAAGATCGAATCACAGGGGATAAAAATTCTCACCTGGCAGGATAGCGATTATCCAGCACGACTAAAAGAAATTAACCAGCCGCCGCCGGTTATGTATGTTCGCGGCGAATACCTGACCGATGACCTGTTTGCAGTAGCCATCGTTGGCACGCGCAGGGTTACACCATACGGCAGGCAGGTAACTGAGGAACTTGCGTCCTTCCTTGCTTCGAATGGGATCACGGTGGTCAGCGGACTTGCGCGCGGTGTGGATGCAATTGCTCATCAGACCGCGTTGAAGGCGGGTGGCCGGACGATTGGAATTTTGGGCTCGGGTGTTGATAAAATTTATCCGCCAGAACACCTGAAACTTGCCGAGCAAATGATGGAGCGCGGTGCGATCATCAGTGATTATGTACCTGGTACGCCGCCCGATGCTTCCAATTTTCCGCCGCGCAATCGAATCATCTCAGGTTTGTCGCTGGCTGTCGTTGTCATTGAAGCGGGTCAAACAAGCGGCGCGTTGATCACCGCCGGGTTTGCCGCCGAACAGGGACGTGAAGTGTTTGCTGTGCCGGGTAGTATACTTGCGCCGCAAAGCAAAGGCACGAATAAATTGATCCAAAATGGCGCACAGCCCTTATTGAGTGTCAATGATATTATGCAGGCTTTGGACTTTACGCGTATTGGCGAACACAAAGCCGCACGCAAAGTGATCCCTTCCGATGAAACTGAGGCACGTTTGCTGACGGTTCTTGGCGGTGAGCCATTGCATGTTGATGAAATCCGTAATCAAGCTGATTTGCCCATTGAGCGGGTTTCTGCTACACTCGCTCTGATGGAGTTGAAAGGCATGGTGCGTCAGGTGGGTGGAATGAACTATGTGGCGGTACGTGAGGCGCAAGGCGATTACTAAAATTGAGGTGAATTAATTAATATGGAACACACCTATGCGGTCATCATGGCTGGAGGAGGAGGCACACGTCTCTGGCCGGTTTCGAGAAAAGAAAAACCAAAGCAATTGCTTCCCCTGCTTGGACAGGATACTTTGTTCCAAAGCACGGTACAGCGTTTGAAAAATTTATTTCCACCTGAACGGATCCTGGTGGTGACTGTTGAAGAACAGGCGCGTAAGATGCGCTTGCAGGCTCCTGAAGTTCCCGAAGAAAATTACCTGATCGAATCGGCGCCGCGCGGGACCGCGTCTGTTGTCGGGCTTGCTGCTGCTGTGCTGCATAAGCGGGACAAAAATGCATCCATGGCTATTTTGCCGTCGGATCACTTTATTCGAAACCGTGACCTGTTTCATTATTTACTCAAGGCCGCGTTCGATGTGGCTGATAATGGATATCTGGTTACACTTGGAATTACCCCGACCCAGCCTTCCACGGCGTATGGTTATATCCAGCAGGGCGAGCCATTGGATGGGAATTACAAATACCCCACCTACAAGGTAAAGAGCTTTAAAGAAAAGCCTGATGAAAAAACCGCACAAAAATTGCTGCATACGGGCGACCATTCGTGGAACAGCGGCATGTTTATCTGGCGCGCCGATGCAATTTTGAAGGAGATTGACCGGCAATTACCCGAACTGGCTGGTGCGTTGAAAAAAATCTCCCAGGCTTGGGGAACGGAAGATCAGAACAGAATACTAAATGAAAACTGGAACAGCCTCAAGAACGTGACTGTGGATTATGGCGTAATGGAAAATGCGGAGCGTCTTGCCATTTTACCTGCAGGTGGTTTGGGCTGGAGCGATGTTGGTATGTGGTCTTCGCTGTTTGAGGTGCTTTTGCCTGACATGGACGGTAACGTTGCGACGAATAGCATCCTGCATCTGGCATATGAAACGCATAATACACTGGTTTATGGCGGAAATAATGAACGTTTGATCGTTACCATTGGTGTGGATGATATGGTGATCGTTGATGGCGGTGATGTTCTGATGGTCTGCAAGACCGACCAGTCGCAAAAGGTTAAGGACGTGGTCGAACATTTGAAGAAGTACAACCAGGAAAAATACCTCTAGGGGGCAGTGTAAATTGACTCGAGGGTATTCTTGCAGGCAGGGTAAAAGAAGGAATTTCAAATGGGGCTGGCGTGCATTCACCACCAGATATACCAGAAAAAACTGTAATGGTCTGATGGGTGGTAAAAATTGCATTTGTCAAATTTGGGAATATTGCGTAGAATGCTTGTCCGGTGTCAATGGAGAATTGACATTTAATGATTTGATTGGTAACGCATTTTTGCGTGGAGGTTAGATGGAAGCGTATTGCATGAAGTGTAAGGAAAAAAGAGAGGTAAAAGATCCTGTGGCAGGGTTTAATGCCAAAAGCTCCCCAGTGACAACGGGGACCTGCCCCGTTTGTGGGACAAAACTTTATCGTATGGGGAAGACCGAAGCCCATGCAGATCTGGTCGCGCCTCCGCGTCCAGAGAAAGTTGTGGTGCGTGATGGCAAACTGGTGATCGTGGAATCACCCGCCAAGGCAAAAACTGTCGGACGTTTTCTTGGGAAAGGCTATACAGTCCGCGCATCGGTGGGACATGTGCGTGACCTGCTCAAGTCGCAGTTGTCAGTGGATGTGGATAATAACTTTGAGCCGAAATATCGGGTCCCGAATGAAAAGAAGGCGATTGTCAAGGAGATCAAGAAACTTGCTGCGACCGCGGATGAGATATTCCTCGCAACCGATCCCGACCGCGAAGGCGAATCCATCTCCTGGCATTTGGCTGAAGCAGCGCAAGTGGATATGCAGCGCACCAAGCGGGTGGTCTTTCATGAAATTACCGCGCCTGCCGTAGCCGAAGCATTTGCACATCCGCGCGACATCAACATGGATCTGGTCAACGCACAACAGGCGCGTCGTGTCCTGGATCGTTTGGTGGGCTATAGTATCAGTCCTATTTTGTGGGAGAAGGTTCGCGGACGACTTTCTGCCGGGAGGGTGCAATCGGTGGCTCTCAGGCTCATTGTCGAGCGTGAGCGTGAAATTGATGAGTTCAAACCTGTCGAATATTGGTCGATCCATGCCGAATTAAAGCATGGCAGTGCAAAATCATCCTTCCTCGCCAAACTGGCTCGCATTGATGACAAGGAACCTGCACTCACCCAGGAAGCGGTGGTCACGCCCATTTTGGTCGATATGGAAACCGCCGCATACTCGGTTACCAAGGTCAAACGCGGCGAACGCAGGCGTAAGCCGTCTGCTCCGTTCACGACTTCCACTTTACAGCAGGAAGCTTCGCGCAAACTTGGATTCACCGCCAAGCGAACCATGGGGCTGGCACAGGGATTATATGAAGGACAGGATGTGGGTGAGGGTGGAACGACCGGTTTAATTACCTACATGCGTACCGACTCAATGAATGTTTCCACCATAGCGCAGGGCGAGGCACGTGATTATGTGATGGGCAAATACGGCGCTGATTATCTCCCCTCTGAAGCGCCCATTTATAAAACCAAATCTGCGGGTGCGCAGGAAGCACACGAAGCCATCCGTCCGACTTCGGCGCTGCGTGACCCTGATAAAGTAAAGGAATACCTCGACCCTGCCATGTTCAAGTTGTATCGTTTGATCTGGCAGCGATTCGTAGCCTCACAAATGGAGTCAGCTGTATTTGATACATTACAGGTGGAGGTCACAGGTAAAACGAACACGCATGATTATCTCTTGCGCGCCTCCGGTTCTGCTGTGAAATTCCCCGGCTTTTTGGTTGTTTATGAAGAAGCCAAAAACGAGGATATTAAAGTAGAGGAAGACGAGGAGAATGTAAAGATCCCCGTGGGAATTGCCGAAGGACAAGATCAGGAATTGGTACGATTGATTCCTGAACAGCATTTCACCCAACCGCCGCCGCGCTTTTCAGAAGCATCCCTTGTACAGGCTTTGGAAGAAAATGGCATTGGGCGTCCGTCAACGTATGCGCCAACCATTTCCACCATTCAGCAGCGCGGTTATGTGGAGCGCGTGGACAAACGCCTCATCCCAACCGATACTGGCTTGCAAGTCAACGACCTGATGGTGGAATACTTCCCTGAAGTGGTGGATTACAACTTCACCGCCCACATGGAAGAGGACCTCGATAAAATTGCAGATGGCGACATGATATGGACGGACGCGATCCGTGAATTCTATACCCCATTTGCAGAGGATGTAAAAAAAGCGCAAGCTGAAATGCCAATTACCAAGAGCGGACCTGAACCGATCGGGCGCGATTGTCCAACCTGCGGCAAGGAACTGGTCATTCGTTATGGGCGTTTTGGAAAATTCATCTCATGCAGCGGCTTCCCTGATTGCCGTTATACCGAGCCATGGCTGTTAAAGATCGGTGTAACCTGTCCCAAAGACAGCGGCGATCTGGTGGAACGTAAGACTCGCAAGGGACGCACATTTTTTGGCTGTGTTAATTATCCCAATTGTGATTTCACTTCGTGGAAGAAACCGCTTGCCGTGCCCTGTCCCAAATGTGGCGGCATGTTGACGGTTGCCAATAAGCGCGAGGCGCAATGTGTCAACTGCCAGGAGTCTTTCCTGTTGGAAGAGATCGTACCTGAAACTATCGAATAGAAAGAGAAAAATAAAATGCACTTTACCCCACTTCCATATCTTGACCCTGGCTCGGGAAGTTTTATCATCCAGATCGCAATTGCAGCCCTCCTGGGGCTGGGAGTTGCTCTCCGCGCTTCGTGGAGCAAAATTAAAAAGGTTTTTGGCGTGAAACCAAGATCAGAGGACGAGGAATCCGATTCAGACGATGCCCGGCACTAGGCAACTTTCTGCTTCTTTTCGTGACCCGGGCGGGTTTCTGTTTACTGATCACGGAATTCTGTACCGGCAGATCAACCGCGCATATGCGCAGGATTATGCGCGGTTGGTGGATTCCGGGCTGTACGATAAGTTGGTTAAAGCCGGTCTGCTTATCCCGCATGTTGAGGTGGATCAGGCTCCAGCTGTTGCAGATGCGGCCTTCAAGGTTATCCAGCCTGAGCGTGTGCCGTTTATTTCTTATCCATATGAGTGGTCGTTCAGCCAGTTAAAAGATGCGGCACTTGCGACGTTATCCATCCAAAAGCGCTCCTTAAAGCTGGACATGTCGTTGAAGGATGCCAGCGCCTACAACATCCAATTTGTGCGCGGCAGGGCAACGTTGATCGATACACTTTCCTTTGAGGTTTACAAGGAAGGTGAACCCTGGGTGGCTTACAGGCAGTTTTGCCAACACTTTCTTGCACCGTTGGCATTGATGGCATATTCTGATGTGCGCTTGAGTCAATTACTGCGTGTCTATATTGACGGCGTTCCTCTCGACCTTGCCTGCAACCTGCTGCCTGCGAAAACAAAATTAAATTTTGGTTTGCTGACCCACCTGCATATCCACGCGGGCGCGCAAAAACAATATGCAGATAAAGTGATTGTGCCTCGTAAAGGCGGGATGTCCAGACAGGCATTGACTGGTTTGATTGAGAGCCTTGAATCGACGGTTAAAAAACTGACATGGAAACCTGCCGGCACCGAATGGGGCGATTATTATGAAAATACAAATTACACCGATTCTGCCTTTGAGCACAAAAGGCAATTGGTGAAGGAATGGTCTGCCGAGAAGCAGCCCGCGCTCATTTGGGACCTGGGAGGCAACACGGGGGTATTCAGCCGGGAAGCTGCTTTGGCGGGCGGGTTCACAGTTTCATTTGATATTGACCCCGCTGCAGTGGAACAAAATTACCGCACTGCAAAAACTAAAAAAGAGCAAAATATTCTGCCGCTGGTATTGGATCTTACGAATCCAAGTCCTGCACTGGGCTGGGATAATGGGGAGCGTGACTCATTCAATGCGCGCGGTCCTGCAGATATGGCACTGGCATTGGCGGTGGTCCATCACCTGGCGATCTCCAACAATGTGCCTTTGCCGCAGCTGGCCACTTTCTTTGCGGCGCGCTGCAAGTGGCTGGTAATCGAATTCGTTCCGAAATCCGATTCACAGGTCCAAAAATTGCTGACCTCGCGTGAGGATATTTTCTGCAGCTACACTCGTGAAGGTTTTGAAGCGGCATTTTCCGGGCGTTTTGCCATCCACAAAAGTGAGGCTGTACGCGACTCGGAACGTATGCTTTATTTAATGGAAGTAAAATAGGGGGAAATTGGGAGAAATATACCCCTTGCGCTGTGCCGGTTCAGGTTATAATCAGTCTTAACAAATGTCACACTCAAGGAGCGCGGTATGCAATTCGTTGTCGCTTTTCTAAAAAAATTACCCTGGGTTCAAATCGCTTTGTTCGTTGGCGGCTTGCTGGTGGGGCTTGTCTGGGGTTATTGGGTTGACCCTGTTGATTTTGTGGATGCCACCCCATCTTACCTGCGTGCAGATTTGCAGGAAGATTATCTCCGCATGACAATCGATTCCTATCGTCTCAATCCTGATCCTGATGCGGCAGTGGCTCGATGGAAAGCATTGGGTGTGGGCGCGCAGCAGGCATTTACCGAAGTTCAGAATGATCCCCAAAAAGCAGATCCTGCCATTATAAAAAATTATGGCGAATTGATTAAGAACGTACTTTCCAGTGAGCCTGCGCAAGCGGAAAGCTCAGGGATGACAACCGTCCAGATGGTTACTTTGGGCTTTGGCATCATTGTGCTGGTTGGTTTATTGGGATATGGCGGATTGTATATCTATCGATTGTTGGGCAAGCGTGGCAGCGGTGAAGTAACTCCCACCATGCAGGCGGTTGAGATCAGCCGCAATGCAGAGAAGACTAATTTTGAACAGTTGGGACTTGCCCCTCCCATTACACAGACCATGACCACCTATGTCCTCGGGGATGATCTGTACGATGAGTCGTTCAGCATTGACACCCAGGCAGGTGAGTTCATGGGTGAGTATGGCGTGGGCGTTTCCGAGTCAATTGGAGTCGGAGAACCAAAGAAGGTCACCGCCATGGAGATCTGGTTGTTCGATAAAAATGATATCAAGACTGCCACAAAAGTGTTGATGTCCAAACATGCTTACAATGACCCTGCCATTCGTGCGCGCCTTGAGCCCAAGGGTGAGTTGGTGGTTGTCGAACCGCAGGCGCAGGTTCTGCTCGAGACTGCAACCCTGCAGTTGCTTGTCACCGTTGTGGATTTGGAATACGGAAACGGAGCAATGCCAGCAGACAGTTACTTTGATCGCATCACACTCGAATTGGCGATCTGGCCTCGACAGGGCTAAAAAAAATAAATGGATAACAAAAAGACCGTTTCGTTCCTGGAGACGGTCTTTTTGTTATCCAAATTTGAATTTTAAACTCAGGATCGATCATTCAATTTTTAGGATCTTGAATTTGATCTTGCCGCCGGGGGCGTCAGCTTCGGCGAATTCGCCCACTTTTTTATTTAACAAGGCGTGCCCGATGGGGGATTCATGTGAAATTCTACCTTTGCGTGGATCGGCCTCCGTTGGACCTACAAGGTGATAGGTTTCAGGCTCATCACTGCCTTCCTGAATGGTCACATGTGAACCGATAAAGACAAAATCCTGCCCCGAGGATTTTTCAATAAGGATGGCATTGCGAAGAATGGCTTCGATCTCCTGGATGCGCCCTTCAAGAAAGCCCTGATCTTCCTTGGCCTTGTGATAATCGGCATTCTCTGAAAGGTCGCCCATTTGGATGGCAGAGCGCAGCCGTTGGGAAAGTTCTTCCCGTTTTGATCCTTTTAAGTCCTGTAGCTCTGCCTGAAGTTTTTCTTCACCTTCGGGGGTCAGGTAATTGGGTTGGGTCATGTAAATCTCTCCTCTCGTATATTATATTTGATGGGTGGGCGGAAGGGGAAGGACTTTGTTCCCCCTCGGTTGAAAAAACGAATTACGGTTTTTCAAAGGGATTGAAAAGCTTTTGATGTTCTTCAATGGCGTAGCGGTCGGTCATGCCCGCGATGTAATCACAGATCGTGCGTTCAAGACCACGTTTTTCAATGAAGAACTGGACATGGTCAGGCAGTATGGCTGGTTCAGTGCGATAGGCCTGGAACAGATCCGATATCACCCGTTCCGCCTTGACTTGCATTCGCACCACACGGAAGTGACGATACAGTTTTCGGTAGAGCAGGTCCTTCAATTCGCGGTTGCGGCGCTGCATCTCTTCGCTATATCCAATGATGTTGTGCTTAAGCTTTTGAATATCCAGCGCGCTTTTAACCTTGCTGTCTTTGATGCGTATTTCAGTTGTCTGCAGCATATTTGTCACCATCAAGCCAACCAGTTGACGGATCATGCGGTGGCGTTCCATGTCGCTCAGGATTGAGCCGCGCCAGTTGTAAGTTTCACGCAGAATTTCCCACAGCGCAACACCATCCAGTGTTTGCGGGGTGATCATGCCGGACCGCAGGCCATCATCCAGGTCGTGCGTTGTGTATGCCAGTTCATCTGCCACATTTGCGATTTGTGTTTCAAGATTGCCGCGCAGTTCGGGGTTGAATTCGCTGGCGTCAGAGATGTCGTATTCTGATTCGTGCTTGACCATCCCCTCCCGTACTTCCCAGGTGAGATTCAAACCAGGGAATTCAGGATATCGCTGTTCCAGTTCGGTCACGATACGCAGGGATTGTTTATTGTGGTCAAAGCCGCCAAAGTCCTTCATCAGGCGGGCTAGGGCAACTTCGCCGGAGTGACCAAATGGCGAGTGTCCCAGATCGTGTGCCAGGCAGATGGATTCAACCAGGTCTTCGTTGCCGCCCAGGGCACGCGCCAGAGTTCGTCCGATCTGGGCAACTTCCAGGGTGTGGGTCAGGCGGGTGCGGAAGTAGTCGCCTTCGAGGTTGAGGAAAACCTGGGTCTTGTATTCCAGTCTGCGAAAGGCCGTGGTGTGCAGGATGCGGTCGCGGTCACGCTGAAAGGAAGTGCGGTAATCGGGTTCGCCATCCAGAAAGGCACGGCCTTTGGTGTCCTTGCTGCGCATTCCATAACTGGCAAGGCTTTTATCTTCAATGTCTTCCAATTGCTGTCGGGTAAAAAACATAAGTTGGCCTTTTTAGACGAAACTGCCATTGCGCCCTTTGAGTTATCTCAGGTATTACGCAATGGCATTGTGTGTTGGGCAGGAGAGGGTCGCATCCTCACAGGTACACGATTCGGATCAAGTCCGTCATGATGACCGACTGCAAGATACCCCCATTTTACCATGTGGAAAGTGTGAACATGAACTTTCTCACCCAATTCATTTAATGCCGGTCATGGGAGAATTAGCCTGCCCAACAAGTGGTTTTTTAATGAAAGGGAATTCGTGTTCGATCTGGGCAACTTTTGAGATTTTCATAACAACCTCGATCTGGTCTTGAGGTGTGTTTGCGAAGGCATTGTCTTTCAAGTGTTCTCCTTTTTTCAACACCCTTTTCACTTGTACTGTGTACCAGACCAATAAACTCCTGCATCACTTCCAACCGGCAGGCTGCCATCCATTACCAAGAATAACGGCAAGTGTGATAATGCCTCCAGAATTTGACGCGCAAATGACATATAGACTGCTTCCACATCAATCTGTTCTTCTTTGACCCAGCGTCTCATTCGCACTTCAATCCTTTCTCTTTTATCTCGCTTGGTATTTCTGAACTCATTGCAGATAGTTGTGCATTGCGGCTCATCACAATTCCAGAAATCATCATGGCTAATGTCACTACTTGTCCTTGATTATCAAGTTTCATCATTTGCTTGAGCTTTTTCTTCACTTTTGTGTATACTCGGTAACAATCAGTCATTTTGGCAGCACCTCTTTGGTTTCGTCACCTTGAGTCTACCTTATGACTGATTTCTACCTTATTTGTACCGTAGAGAATCCAAATATTAAAATTCTCGAATAACACCCGTAAGGAGTAATATGAACACAGACTCTATTGCCAAATGGCAGCATAATCACATTTTCGGACAGGATAAGGTGCGGTCCGGAGAAAAACGCACACTGATCGTCATCATCATAACGGCTGTGATGATGATCGTCGAAATCCTGGTCGGAATTTTCTTTGGCTCAATGGCACTTCTGGCAGATGGCATCCACATGGGGTCGCACATGGTTGGTCTGTTGATCACGCTAATTGCATATGTCTATGCCCGTAAATACGCCCATGATGACAGCTTTAGCTTTGGAACTGGAAAGGTGAATTCACTTGCCGGATATACCAGCGCGATCCTTCTTGTTATGTTTGCACTGGTAATGGGCTGGGAAAGTGTGCACCGGCTTATCAACCCGGTGGAAATTCAGTTCAATATTGCGATTGCGGTTGCCTTTATCGGATTGGTTGTCAATGGGGCTTCCATGTTCATCCTGGGTGAGGAGGGGCACGACCACGGTGGACACGACCATGCCGAACACGACCACCACGACCATGCTGAACATGACCACCATAGAGCGGGTACAGATCACAATTTGAAAGCCGCTTATTTGCACGTCTTGACTGATGCCATGACTTCTGTCCTGGCCATTTTCGCCCTGTTGGCAGCCAAGTATTTTGGCTGGATCTGGGCGGACCCTCTCATGGGAATTGTCGGCGCCATTCTGGTTGCACGCTGGTCCTTTGGCTTGATCGGCGGCGCCAGCAAGGTGCTGCTTGACCACCAGATCCCTCTCGAGATTCGCAAGCGGATCATTGGAATTGTGGAAAGTTATAAAGATACACGCGTTTCTGACCTGCATCTATGGTGCATTGGCCCCGGCATTTATTCAGCCAATATGTCAGTAGTCACCAAGTATCCCGACTCGCCGGATAAATATAAAACCCTGATCCCAGCCGATGCGGGGGTTGTACATGCCACGGTGGAAGTCCATTCCTGTCCGGATTGATGGGCATAATCAGTAGTTCCAGACCGGATCGGGGTGCAAAGGATGCTGAACAGGATGTTTCGCCAACAACTGCATCCGAGTATCTGGAAATGCAAGCGAGACTTGAACATTGCGGTTGACCTGACACTAATCCCATATCATGGGAAACCTTATGAAGACACGAAAGAAATTGTGCGCGGGATGCCGAAATCCGGGACAACCCATTTTCATGGCTATGCTACCTCAAGCATCCATTACAAGGTCCAAAACGTTTTTGGTTATCTCTGCGCCGCTTAGCGCTTCTTCTCAGTCGTGCGATTGTATGTTTATGGGACTCGACTGAGGTCGTTCAACATCAACCTTGTTTTACGCTTTCGTGAAGTACTGACAATACCCTCTCTTTCATGGGATTAAGATCTGGAATTGGCAACCCAAGCCATGACCAAGCAATATATGTGAGGATCAAAAAAGAATGAAAACCGCTACGCACGACGAACTGATAAATGAAGTTATGCATCATATTCAGACCGACCCCCATAAAGGGGCAATGGGTCTTTCTGATTTTATTTTGGGCGCACAGGACGGTCTGGTGAATGTGCTCGGGGTTGCCCTGGGCATTGCCGTCGCCACGAATGACGCGCATATTGTTTTGGTGGCGGGGCTTGCCACCACTTTTGCCGAATCCATTTCGATGGGTGCGGTGGCATATACCACCACTTTGGCTGATGCGGACTTGTATCAAAGCGAACGTGAGCGCGAATATCGGCATGTTATCGAAGCGCCCAACCTTGAGATAAAAGAGGTCCATGATATTTATGAAAGCAAGGGCTTCAAGGGAGAATTGCTTGAGCGCATCGTGTCGACCATTACAGCCAATCGAGATGTGTGGGTGGCAGTGATGATGGCGGAGGAACATAAACTCTCGCCAGTGGATCGAAAATCCGCATTTCGTGCCGCCTTGATTGTAGGCTTTTCAGCGATCGTTGGTTCGCTTGTACCGTTATTCCCATTTATGTTATTGTCTGTTCAGGTAAGCATGTGGTTGTCAGTGCTGGTCACTGCATTGACGCTGTTTGCCATCGGGGCATATAAAGCCCGTGTGACCGTTGGCAAACCCGTTAAGAGTGGGCTTGAAATGGCAGTGATCGGGACCGTTAGCGCACTGGCTGGTTATCTGGTAGGGTTCCTGCTTAAGGTTCCGGCAGTGCCGTAAAAGGAGATCAATCAATGACAGGACCATCCAAACGACTCGAAGAAGCGCGCAAGGCTTTTAAGCAGGGCGATAAGCAGGCTTCCGCCCATGCCCATACTCACAAATCCATCTCACAGGCGGCGGAGGAACACGGCGGCGTAGAGAGCCAATATCTTGGTGAGATGGTTTACGGCGGTCTGGACGGCATCATTACCACGTTTGCGGTAGTCAGCGGCGTGGCAGGTGCACAACTTGGCACGCCTGTCATTCTCATCCTCGGACTGGCCAACCTTTTTGCTGACGGCTTTTCCATGGCAACAGGCGCGTACCTCTCGACCAAAAGTGAGCATGAATATTATCGCAAGGAATGGGAGCGCGAAGCGTGGGAGGTGGAACATTTCCCCGATGGCGAACGTGCCGAGTTACTTGAGGTCTATCTGAAGCGTGGTTATTCAGCGGATGAAGCGCATAAATTGGTCGAAATCCAAAGCGGCGAGCCGCAACGCTGGGTGAAAGCCATGATGTTGGATGAATTAGGCATGCTGGAGGATGAGAGTAACCCTCTCGTCAACGGGCTGGTGACGTTTGTGTCATTCGTCATAGCGGGTGCGGTTCCATTGATCATCTACCTGCTTGGGCTGGCGCTGCCGATTTCTTCTGAGGCGGCATTCCCCATTTCCATCGGACTATCGGCCCTGGCTCTCTTTGGCCTGGGCGCATCAAAAGTGCTGGTTACCAAACTCAATCCCATCCGCAGCGGCCTGGAAATGCTGATCGTCGGCGGGCTGGCGGCGGGCGTGGCGTACGTTGTCGGCGCGCTGTTGAAGGGAATTGGCGGCTAATACAATCGTAACGGAAGTTTCGATCATTAAATCTGTGCCCATTATAAATTTTTCATAATACTTCCAGAACGGCATGCAGGTCGCTTGCTCTGGAAGGACAGGTCTTACATGTGGTGCTTGATCGTTTCAGTATTCGTGAGATAGTGTTCTTTGCAATGAACCAATTGATACCAGGCAGAGGTCGTCATTTTAGAATTGCAGGGTTCTTGCTTAATCATTATCCGGCAAAAAGGAACGATGGGTGAGTGCACCGGAATGATTTGCGTCAAGAGCCAGGACTTCGGTAAATTGTTGCCGGGCTGCCGGTGTATTTCCCAAACCCATATAGCCCAATGCCATCATGTAATGACAATGTGCGCGGTTAATGAGGTTGGGGTCCTTCTCAAACACAAGGAAGTCGGGCAGTGAGACCGCAAAATAATCGATCCTGACATTATCGTTAATGTGAGTCTCTCCATAGTTCACCAGTCTATTGAAGATGACCAGCGCTGCAGCGGTGCGCCCCAGTTTTTGATTGGACAATCCCTGATAGAAAATCATTTCGGGCGGTTGGTCGTTGTAGAACATTGCGGAAGTTGGTTCGCTTAGCCCGGTCGCCGCGCGTTCAAAATATTGGCGGGCATATTCATGTTCTCCAAGTGCTTCATGGGCGCAGCCAAGATGGTACAAAATATCATTTTCTTGCGCTCCATATAATTTTCCTTCACCCAGGTTATGCGGATACGTTTGCGCCTGCATCAACAGGTCAATTGCCTGATGAGCTTTTCCACCTGCCAATGCCGTTCTGGCTCTTTCCACCAGACTGGTGATGTACTGCCTGCTAACCTTTCCCTCACCGCCTTCCCACGGATGAAAGTTGCGCTGCATCAAGTATTGGTATGCATCAGATGAACGGCCTTGTAGATTGAGTAAAGAGATGTATTCGATTGCAAGATCGTCACGCTCTTCCACCAGATCAAGATGCTTCTGTAAAACAACCAGACGCTCGGCTGGTGTGCGGTTAAGTTGTTTGTAGAGTTGGTCAAGCTCAAAGAATACCCGCGCATCAGCCGGGTTCAGTGTGAAAGCCGTTTCAAAACAAGTCAGCGCTTGTTGTGGGTCATTGCGTTTGTTGAAGTAGACAAGTCCTAAATTTCGATGCACGGTGGGGAAATCCGGATCAAGTTTTCGCGAGCTTTCCCAATTGGCAATCGCCTCTTCATAGCGGCGGTGGGCGTACCAGAAATTTCCAAGATAATAGGGAGCACGGGCATCCTGTGGATTTGCACGTTGCGCGGCTGTAAGAATGTTCACATCTTCGAGACGGTTTGGAAAACAATAGTCACTTGGTAAAGAGGAGGCGCGATGATACATCTCGGCCGCAGCCTGATTCTGTCCCGATTGACTTAGTACCCAGCCGAGGGTATATGCTGCCATTGGGTCAGACGGGACTTGTTCAAGCAGTTTAATCGATTCATCAAATAAGCCTGCATGGGCATAATCGAGAGCCAGTTCAATATACGTGGTGACTTTTTGGCGGACGATTTTCTCAAAAGTGAGATCGCCATCCAGGAGGAAACGCTCCCAGCATGCGCCATACTCCATCGGGTCTGCCATCAGGCTGCGGGTCGATTCGAGGCGGGCAGCATCCACCTGTCCAGTCCGGCGCAGTAATCCAATCTTGAGATGACGCGCTTTGTGATGACGTCCGTTTCGATGTAGGGCGCGGTCAACATGATCGAGCGCCTGTGTAAAATCCCCTTTTCGGCTGGTCAGACATGCGAGTTCAAAATAAGCGGCATCCTGCCACGCCGCATTCCAGACCGCTTTGTGAAATGTCTCAAAGGCTTCGTCGTAACGGGCCTGCATTGTGAGGGTCAAGCCCAGGTTGTAAAATGGCTCGCCGTCATATGGATTTGGGTTACGCGTGGTCAGGCGCAGAATCGCCTTGCGAAAGTATGCCTCGGCTTCCATGAATTTTCCACGCCGATAAAGCACCAGGCCCATGGCATTGTTACAGCGGCTTTCGCCAGGGTCGCGCCGGAGGGCTTCGAGATAATACGGTTCTGGTTCATAAGTGGCGTGGCGATATTGTTCGAGATGTAGTCCATTTAGAAATAACTCTTCAATGCTCTCAATCTCTTCTGGCGCCCGGGCTGGGCTGGCGGGCGCTGGAATTTCAGGTTTTTCGTCAGACACTGGAGTGTACGCCAGTAAAAGGGAGTTTTCAGCGAAAATCTTAAGAGACACATCCTGAGGCTTGGTTTCAGTGGGTAGAACGATACTTTCAAGGAGTGTATGTTCCGGGTCGAGTGTTGCTGATTTTTCGTACAGGGTCTGCCCCTTGCAGGTCAGCTTCACAGTCGCTGTGCAGAGTGCAGATGTGTAAACGCCAAATTTGGCTGTGTTGTTTTTTACTTCCAGACTGAGCGCGGCGTGTTCGTTTGCATTGCACGCCGGGCCAATTTTTTTATAAGGCATAAATATTTGAGTGAAGGATTTTTCCTCACCGGGCTGTATCCATGAGAAATCGGGTTGGTTGTCAGTGTAGCCTCCGCACATCAACTCGATGTAGGGACCGTCTTCGTCAGTCAGTTGCCTGTCCCATGCCTGACCAAATTCGCCATTGCCCCATGTCCATTGCTTCTTGCCGGGGACTACATTATGATTGGCGATGTGTAACATGCCGGCCTCAGCGCGGTGGTCATAATCACCCATAAAATCAAAATCGGAATGATATGCCATGTACGAGGTTGGAACGGGGATATTCTTATAACGGCTGATGTCGGTGCCGGGGGCATAATTTACTTTATAGTACGTGTCTGTGGCAATCGGGAAACTGGATACGTCACGCTTGCCATGATCCATCACTGCATGAACATCTGGCGGAAAAACGGACTGGTACTCGTCGTGAACGGATACTGCAGGGTTTGCCCACCATAGAAAGGTTTGCGGTTCGGAAGTGCGATTGTAAAGGCGGACGCGAATTTCAAGATACGCACGGTCGGGGTGGAGCGTGAAACCGTGCATGCCTTTGGTGCGAAACATTTTTTCGATCTCTGAACACCATACAGTTTTACTTCCGTCCTCATGTGTTTCGATCCGCCAGTCCAATGGGTCAAACGTACTGGGGCGATGGTGTTGAGGCCAATTAAACTCGATGCCGCCTGAGATCCACGGACCTGCCAGGCCCACCAACGCAGGCTTAATCACATGGTTGTAATAAACGAAATGATAGCCATTGGTCTTGTCAAGAGCCATTTGTACACGTCCGCCGATCTCTGGCAGGATCATGATCTTGAGGTAGCTGTTTTCGAGATACAGGGCGGTATATTCTTTATCCTCTTTCTCATCGAATACGCGGTCGATCACTGCATGCGGATAGACAGATCCACTGCTGCCCTGATATACCCGCTTTTCAAGGAACATTGGGTTTTTATTGGGTGCGCCAATTTTGTAAGTGGGGATGGTAACGATTTCTGCCCAGGCCTTTACATCGTCTGACATACTTTATTTTCTCCTTGAATCAAACTCAGCGGCAGAGAAGTACTATCGCGTATCACCAGATCCGTCTGCAGGATGGTCGTATTTTCAATGTGGTCTGCTGCGGTTCCTTCGATCTGTGCCAACAAGGTTTTGACTGCAAAAATCCCCAGTTCACGCAGGGGGTGCTTGACTGTAGTTAGGGATGGGCTAAAATGAGCCGCTTCTGCCATATCATCAAATCCCACTACGGCCAAATCAATTGGCACATGAATCCCGTGGGCATTGGCATAATGCAATACGCCCAAAGCCATCTGGTCATTACTTGCAAATACAGCGTTCATTTGGGGATATTTCTGGATTAGCTCAGCAAAGGCCGATTCTCCACTCGAGGAAGACCAGTTGCCTTGCACCCAATACTGATCTGACACCTCTTCTCCAGCTGCTTTGAGCGCAATTTCCCAGCCTTGTTTACGCTGTCGGGCTTCAAGCCATTCCAACGGCCCGCTGATAAATCCAATCCTGCGCCTGCCCAACGACAACAAATATTCCACTGCTTTACGCGCACCGCCAGAGTTATCGATGCTGATGGTGGGGTAGGCGGGATTCGTGTGGCTCTTTAAAAAAATGATCGGCGGACAAAACGAAGGCAGGCAGGTCTGTACCAGGGAAACATTATCATTGATTTCGGGCGCAGCAAAGATAATGCCTTCCACATGATGTGCAATCAAGGATCCAATTAATGACACGATATTTGACGAGTTGAAATGCGGCAGTTCTTTAATTAACAATGTGTAATTTGAGGCTTCGCATTGTTCGGTAATGCCATTGAGTGTCTGTGAAACGCCTACATATTTCAACCCGGCAATGATCACTCCAAATGTATAACTTCGCTTCTGCACCAGGCTCCTCGCCAATGCAGATGGTTGGTAGCCCGTGTCGGCAATTGTTTTTTCGACAAGTTTGCGCGTTTCCGTCGCCACATTAGGGCTCTTATTGATTACTCGTGAAATGGTCTGAGTTGAGACATGACACATTCTGGCAATATCTTTGATGGCCACTTTTTGAACACGAGGGTTTACCATATTTTTCTCTCTAAAAAATTGACCCTAAAGCCATTTCAACGAATAAAATGAGCCTGGGTTAGCGTACCCCCGGGCGGAATAATTACAAATTCATCCCCTGCTTGTTCAAGACCGATGGCAATTTCCACCAGCCGTTGTAGATAGTCGTCAGATCCAAGTAATTCTTCGTAGCGCATTCCCCAGCGGGCGCAGTAAGCAGCAATTTCCTGCGCTTGCGGACGGTAGGTTTCCAACTCTGCTTGATTACGTGCCACCATCGTCAGGCGGCGGTAATGACAATATTGAGTATCCATAACAAAGGCGGCTGTCTCCACACCGTATTTTTCTTCGTACTTGCGGCTCTCTGCCAGTGGATTTGAGCCGGCTTCAAGCCAGCCTTTGGACAGGTAATAGGTACCGGGTTCTTTTTTCATTTCACGAAGGTATGCCTGATACGAGCCAAGAAGGATTGCGATGCAATCATCGGTGCGCGGGATGAGAAGAAAATGTTTGCCCGCATTAATGCCATCCAATCCATTTCCACACAGACCATAGCCCAATATGATCAAACTGGGTTGTTCGATGCCGTCTATTGCCTGTTGAAGAGTCTTGCGCAGGTTTTTCGGGACGACGTGCAGCCCATAATCGAAAAAGGTGATATTTGAGTCAAAGCCGTCTGGCAGCAGGTTCTCAAGCCAGTGTTGAAAAACCTGGCAAGCCAAAATAACGATGGGTTTGTTTGGCATGGAAAATTCGTTCTCGTTTTGCTTCGCTCTCATATCTGGCTTTTCCCGTTATAGCGCTGGGCGAAATTCACCGCCTGTCGCTGTGCCATCCAATTACAGATATCCCTCAGATCTGCAACCGGCATATTACTATAGGGCAGTGCCTGTAAGTAGTTTGGTGGACCGAATTCAGGTGTCAGGGTGCTGATTTTTTGGCCGCTGGCAATTTGCGCATCCCAAACCATCTGCCACCACTGTTCATGGGCTTCCAGGTGACGCTGATACTCTGGCGCTCGCGGATCCGATACCTGTGGACCCTGTTCATAGCCAACGCGTGTATGCAAATGAATGCAGTGTTTGGCGCACTGTTGGATAATATCAAACTCGGTATCCAATAAACGTTCGCACACACAAACCCAATGACTGAGGTCAAAACACAGATGTAAATTTTCGAATTGTTGGATCAATCGCCGGGTAACCCAGGGATTGAACAATATTCGTCCGCGGTGTGTTTCATGGGTGACAGGGATGTCGAGAGTGGATTCAGCCGCTAACGCCTGGTCAAAAAAATCCCGGCTTTGTTCTTCGCTCCAGGCATCCCTTCCACTGTGGCTGTTGATGATGATCGGCTTCAATGCGCGGCTTGTTTCAATTTGTGTGCAAAATGAATCGTAATGCTCTGCCACACTGCCGCCTTTGGTCGAGATCATGGCGATATAGTCAAAACCATATTGGTCGAGCAATTCACGAAACCGCGCCTGATTCTCCGGGGCAGGGATCGATGTTTCGATCACGCTGTACCCTTCGGATCGAATACGCGGGAAAGCTTGTTCCCAGTCTTCAGTGATCCCCCACAAATGCCTGGTTAATCGTAGTTCCATCTTTTATCTCCTGTTGGGTGAGGCTTGGTTCACCGATCAACTAAAATTCATCAAAGGCGATCTGGGTTGGGGGAACACCAAGATTCTTGAGCATAACCGTGGCAGCCTGGATCATTGCAGGGGGACCGCAGAGAAAGTACTCGATACTCTTTGGGTCCGGGTGTGCGTCAAGATACTCGCGCTTTAGGACATCATGAATAAAGCCTGTATGCGACTGCCATTTGTCCTCTGGTTGTGGTTCGGACAGCGCAGCATGGAAGCTAAAGTTTTTATTTTGTGCCGCAAGATTTTCGAAATAATCCAGGTAGAACATTTCCTGCAGAGAGCGCGCTCCATACCAATAACTCACACGGGTTTGTGTTTTTTGAGTCTCCAGAAGATGGGAAAGATGAGACCGTAACGGCGCCATCCCCGCGCCGCCGCCCAGATAGATAAGCTCCCGTTCCGTTTCCTTGATGTGAAATTCACCGAATGGACCAGCCGCTGTGACAATATCGCCCGGCTTCAAGCTAAAGATATACGAGGAACCGCATCCAGCATTACAGTCCACGCCCCGCGGCGGAGTGGCGATGCGGATATTGAAGCGAAGTTGTTTGTCTCTGGCGGGGTTGGTCGCCAATGAATAATTACGGCGGCAAGGGCTGGGGTTACCTGCCTTGAACTCGAAAATATGCTGGGATTGCCAGGCAATGGCATAGGGTTGTTGGACTTCAATATTCTGCAGTGTCCGCTGTTCGTAAACTGGAATGTCGATCTGCAAATAGTCCCCGGGTTGATACTCCAGTTTTGGAGAGCTGCTTTCCGGTTCGAGTACCAACTCCTTGATGAAGGTGGCAACATTATCGTTGCTAACCACGCGGAAAGTGTAGGTGGCGGCTGGGGCAGTTACGCCATATCCACTGGCTGAGGTCAAGTCCAACTGGAGTTTGTTATGGCTTTCGCGTACTGCGTAGGTTTTGATCCCAACACACACGGGCAGCCGCTGGGGAGATCCGTCCCGAATGTCAAACCGTCCATTGTGCTTGGCGCATTCGATCAGTGAGCCTTTTACGAAGCCATCAGCCAGGTGCGCATTGCCATGGGTGCAGATGCCATCGGTGGCATGGAATGTATCCCCGGCGGTCCGATAGATGGCATACGTCTTGTTGTCATGATCGAAGCGAAGCACATCCTCCCTCTGCAGCAGGCTGGCATCACAGACTTCGATCCAACCTTCGATAATCGGCCTGCCTGCACCGCTGATCACTTGTGAACCGGCATACATCTCCATGCGATCAGCGGGCGCTGGAAGTTGGCGTTGAACGAAATAAGAAGGATCTTTGGATTGACGGATCAGTGCGGGGATGATCTCCCGATAGGCAGCCAATAAACCATTGTAAGGCGCCGGGTTATCCGCTTTGACCAGCTCATGCAGTTTGGACAGGGCATGGTAGGGGACCAATGGGAACATGTGGTGCTCAACGTGATACCCCATATTCCAGTAAAGGTAGCGATTGATGGTATTCATATAAACAGTGCGGGTGTTGAGACGATGGTCGAGGACATTCTCTGCCAGCCCGGCGTGTTGGGTTAATCCGTAGATAACTGTCAGCCATGTCCCATAAAAATTTGGCAGTACGATATACATCAATGGCAGCATATTTTGGGTATATACGGAAAGAGCAATGACCGCAGCATAGATGATGAAGTAGATGCGCGCCCTGAGAATGACATTCCAATATTCCGATTCGGGGATGTAGGTGCGTTCTTCCGGTGTAAACCTGCCTGCACAGTGCAGCAACATGCCCCGCGTGTATTGGATCGCGGAGGGGATATGGGTAAATTTGAGGAGTATGGCACGGAGGTCTGCAGGACGCGGCACGGCAATTTCAAGGTCACGTCCCACGATGCTTGTATCACTGTGGTGACGGGTATGGCTCCAGCGCCAGGGGATTGATTCGCGCCTTATCATGAAGGATGATATTTCATAAAGAGCGTTGTTCATCCAATCCGTTTTAAAGGCTGTGCCGTGGCTGGTTTCATGCCAGCGAGAATCGGAAACTGTGGCATACAATATGCCGTAAATTGCAAAGGGGATGACCGACCACCAACTCCCCCAAAGTAAATAACCATAATAGCCGGAAATAAAAAGCAGGGCAAACCAGAGCAGGGTATCTTGAATTGCGGGGCTGTCACGCCGTTCCAATAGCTCGCGCATCTTTTCCTTTGAGATGGGAGATGCGTACCACTTGGCGTCTGCCAGGCCTTGTTCCATCGCCAGGGCGGCATTTTTTCCGGTCAGACTGTAATCATTCAATTGGGTTTTGCTTTTTATTTTTTGGGACATGTGATCCTCTTAACCTGACGGCTGCAGGTGTATAAATCTGCAGCCGTCAGAATTTTTATGTGCTTCCGAACTACCAATAATTTTTAGAGCTCCAACTCCGTCCGCAGTTTGAGCTCACCTTTTTCACGTAATTCCGTTCTTCTGGCGCGAATCCGCTCGACGTTGATGGGGAAGCTTCCATATTCGAGAACGGTCTGATACATCTTTACGGCGTTGGGTACGGGAACTGCGTCATGTACTTCACTCGATGAGCCAATGAAAATGCCTGCCTGTGGTCCGATCTTTTCCACCAGTTCAAGCGTTTCATCTTCCACGTCGCCAAGGGTGCCGTTGGGGAGGGTGTGCATGCAGCACACATTCCCAAAGAGTAGTTTGTGTGGATATTCCTTCCTGATCTCAAAAATATCGTTGCAGTTATTGCGCTCAATGGGGTTCAATCCATCTGCTCCCAATTCATCAAAGATCAACGGCAGGAATTTTCCATACCTGCCATCGGTATGATAGAGGAATTTCATGCCTTTTTCCTTGACTGGTTCGGTAATCCATCGCCAGCGGGGCAGTCCCTGCTCACGGACAAACTTGGGGCTGAAGATGGGCCCTGTTGTCCCGGAAATATCCTCGCCCATAAACATCAACGGGACAGCACTTACTTCGGCGTACGCTCTGGCAATATAGGCAGAGAATAGGCCAGTGCAATCCATGATGTGCGAAACCAGTTCGGGGGCATCGTAAATGGCGAGCGAGAACAACTCCATATCCATGAAGGTGTATGCGTCAGTAATGGGACCTTCCACCGCGCCTATGTAAACAATGTCGTGTTCGGCCAGGGTTCCTTGAATCTGGCGGATAACAGGCTGGTACCAATCCCGCACATCTTCATAACATGGCTTTTGGGGCATATGTTTTTCGAGTTCGGCTAGCGTTTTGAAGGGCCGTTTCGAAATCCAGGCGGTGTCACCTGCCTGTGTGACGCCCCATTCAGAAGGATCCACCCCAAAGAAGCGAATCCAGTTTGTGACTTTCCCTCCCATCCAGTGGTTGACGGGGTCATAGACAGAACGAGTGATATTAACCCCAATGGTATTCCAGGCTTTGGCATTTACTTCTATCAATTCCTGGAAGCTGTAGGTTTTGGATGAGTCAAAGCCGCCGTGTCGGACAAGGATTTCCCGATTGTCCAGGTAGTCGTAGGTCATCAGACGGTCAATGGGTTCCCAGTTAAGCGCTTTCTTGAATCTTTCAAGGTTGTTCATATTAGATCCTTTTGCTGAAGATTTTTACAAGGGTACAGGGAAGGTATTCATGCCCGTTCCAAAGCGGACGTTTAAATTCCAGTCTGCGATGGCGCCGGGAGCGATCATGGCAACTCGTTTTTTGTCCCAGGCAACAGCCAGGCTGTCATAGAAGCCGGTCATCGGTTCGGGGGCGGCAACTGATTCCGTACTGATGGCGCCTTCGTCGATCCACAATCCAAGGTAAGGGATCAGATTCGAATCCCATTCCATAAACAACCAATCGTTTGAAGGACGGTTGATCAATCCCGACCAGTCGGCGCGGATATCGGGCAGGACGAAAAATTTCCGGGCTAGATGCTGGGATGGTGAGCCGATGTGGTCAATGCGGACGCGATCGCCGTTTTGCTTTACTGCTTCCTTCCAGCTGAAACGGGTTTCCGGAATTCCCCAGCCGTAGGCTTCGGGGAGGGCGTTGCAAACCTCTTTAACCTGCGGCGGAAAGATGACTTCGGCGTCCTGGTCGCAGATAAATTGCGGATGGGCCGACCACAGGTAGGGCATGGGCTCCTGACCAAGGTTTACCAGTCGGTAGGATAGCTGCAAAGTGAATGGGGCGATGTATTCGGCGGTGCGTGTCAGGCGATAGGGCAGGACAGGACCGGTTACGCTGAGAGTGAGCTTCCCGTTGGCTGCCTGTTCCACTTCCCACGGCAAAGTCCATACTTCACCATGGTCAGGCAGGGGGAAGCCATGATGTGCTCCGGGCACGGGATAGTTGCAGGCAACGATGGTCGGGAACATTTCGTCCCAACCGCTCATATCCTGTTCTGTGAACGGCGAGCCATACGGCACTTTTTGAAATGGTCGAGCGCCTGGACCGATCAGCCATTCGCGTTGGCTGCGCTTGTCGAACAACGAAACCAACTTGGCACCCATCTCGTGGACAATGACCGTTATCAGGTTTTCATTTTCCAGTGTCCAGGCGTTGACTCCATGCCAGGTAGTTTGACTGATCGTGGAATTCATGGCAGGTTCCTGTTTAATTTTTCTGCTGATTCAAATGAGCAGGATGATTTTTAGAGTGATAAATAAGGTGTTTGCTGGATTGTGTTGACCATTGCCCAAAAGTTTTCCATTGGTGTGTCCAATTGAACGTGATGGGTGGGTCCGATGATCAGCCCACCGTTTTTACCGAGTGTTTTCAGGCGGGTCTGGACTTCGGTTTTTACATCCGCCGCGCTTCCAAAGGGCAGGGTATGCTGTTCATCGATGGAACCCCAAAAGCATAATTTGTCACCAAATTCCTGCTTCAATTTTGCCGGGTCCATGCTGGCGGGTTGGATGGGGTTGAGTACGTCCAACCCGATTTCGATCAAGTCGGGAATGATCGGGTTGACGACACCATCCGAATGGTAGGCAACTTTCACCTGCGGATTGATGTTCTTCAATTCAGAGATGAAATTTGCCATGCGCGGTTTGAAGAACTTGCGCCACATCTTCGGCGAGATAATCATTGCGTTTTGCGCGCCAACATCATCGCCCAGCCAGATCATATCCACGCCCATTTGGGTTAGTTTCTTTGCAGCGGTCAAGTGATATTGATAGGGGATGTCGAGCAGGCGTTCGGCAAGGTCTGGTTTGAGGGCGAAGTCGGTCAGCATGCGCTCATAGCCGCGCAAAGCCCAGGCCGTCTCGAAAATGGTTGTGACCGTTACACCGACGATCCAATATTCATCCTTGAAGGTCTTCAACATCCATTCCGCTTCGGTGTATAGTTCGGGACGGTTTGGATCAGGAGCCTGGTATCTATCAATGGCGTCATCCTCAGCCAGCGGGTGGATGTTCATTTCCGTGTAGCGCCCGGCGCCAAATGGCGTTTCGTATTCTGCCGACCTCCAGCCGATGCCCCATTCGTCAACGTATTCTTTTGCATCCTGATAATATGAATTCGCCCAGCCCACGGAGGTCAATAACAGGTCCTGTCCGAGAGTACGTTCCAACTCGTAGGTGTTGCCTCCCCCATGCGGGTTGTGGATCTTATTTTCGCCGCCAAGTTTCATATCTTTTTCGAGGCGGGTGGCAAATTCAGGGGTGAACGATACCTGCATGGGGCATCGATCCGGCTCTTCGTGATTGAGCGCCGTTAAAACGCGTTCGCGGGATTTCATTTAAGCACCCATCAGGCGGACATTAATGCTTTTGCCATTGCCACAGCGCGACTGGCATCGGGCGCGAAGCCGTCTGCGCCGATCTGGTCGGCATAGTGTTGAGTGACCGGTGCGCCGCCAACAATCACCTTGACTTTGTCGCGCAGTCCGGCAGCGTTTAACGCTTTGATGGTGCCCTCGATTGAGGGCATGGTGGTTGTCAGCAAGGCAGACATGGCGACAATTTGCGCGCCTTGATTGCGAACGGCTTCCACAAATTTTTCAGCGGGAACGTCGGTGCCGAGGTCGATAATTTCAAAGCCTGCACCCTCAAGCATCATGGCAACAAGGTTCTTGCCGATATCGTGCAAGTCACCCTTCACCGTTCCAACCACCACCTTGCCGGCCGAAACGACTTCCGCGTTCTTTAGATGAGGCTGGAGCAAAGCCAGCCCTGCCTGCATGGCGCGGGCGGCGATCAGCATTTCAGGAACAAAACATTCACCCTCTTCAAAAAGATGACCCACTTCGGCCATCGCGGCGATCATGCCGTCGTTCAAGATGTTGGATACAGGGATGCCTGCATCGATCGCAGCCTGGACATTCGCCTTGACGGAAGTGACATCTCCCTCCATAACATTGGTGCGGATTTCTATAATAATGGGTTCCATTTTTGCTCCTAATTTTTTTGCCAGTCTTTATATAAACTTGATGGTCGGAAAATTAACCTGCATTGGAAATGCGTGTTCTGGAACTTTCTGCGCGAGCTTGCCGCCATTGCGAGATTGCAACTGCTGCAACCAAAAGCAAGCCAAGCGCCACGCGCTGAATAAAGGTGTTGAAACCAAGCAGGTTCATGCCGTTATTGAGAACTCCAACCAGAATTACTGCGAGAAACGTCCCGACGATCGTTCCTTTTCCGCCGGAAGTGGCAGCCCCGCCGAGGAATACCGCCGTAATTGCCTGTAATTCCAACCCGTTGCCGTTAATTGGATTTCCTGAAGTGGTTCGTGCTGCAAGGAGCACGCCGGAGAGTCCAGCAATGCCGCCCGAGAGCATGTACATGAGGATTTTTATTTTGGAGAGATTGATGCCAGCCAGACGGGCAGCCGTGGCATTCCCGCCGATGGCGTAGATCGCCCGACCGAAGTCGGTGTAGCTCATGAGGATGTGGACAAAAATTGCCACGATCACCAAAATTACCGTCAAAACTGGAATGCCCGTCCACTTTGCGCCGCCCAATGCCGGGATTGCCGCATCTTCCAGAAAGCGTCCCTGAGCCAGCCATGTGAAGGCGGGCTGTGTCATGACGCCGACTGGCTTGCCTTCAGGCGCCAGTAAAAAAGCGAACCCGGCAAAAGCCGCCAGCGTGCCAAGCGTGGCGATCGTTGGATTGACCCGCAGGGTGGTGACGATCGCGCCGTTGATCGCTCCGGCGATCATGCCTGCAATAATTCCTGCCAACACTGCGATCCCCACGTTGCCGGTGAGGAAACTGAGTGACCCAATTGTTCCTACGCCCACAAGCACAGATGCCGCGACCACTGAACCAATTGACGCGATCGAACCGACGGAAATATCCAGTCCGCCGGCAATGATCACAACCGTCTCACCGATTGCGATCAAACCGACAATGACAACCGCCTGAGCCAGGCTGTTCATGAGGTTCTGCCAGGAGAAGAACTTGTCGCCCCCATCCATTCCAAACCAGCCGCTGACGATGGTGACGAGGAAGACAAGGAATACGAGCGCAAACATCAGCGAGAGGTTATCTGTGCCGATAAAGCTGACGGCTCGCTTCAATGTTTCGCCGCCGTTCACTGGGGCTGTGGTTTGTTTCGTCTGTTTTTCGCTCATAGTATGCTGTCCTTCTGATTTGATATTTCAGTCGCTTTTGGATTCGCCGCAAAATGATCTTTTATCGCCAGCCCGAGGACTGCCTCTTCGGTGGCGGTTTTTCCATCCAACTCTCCGCTGATCCGCCC
>JFJP01011093.1_pt1 | contig 37503 bp, 30 predicted proteins | sample 431651 | NCBI WGS metagenome assembly JFJP01 (sample SAMN02602958, study PRJNA72255) | Microbial mat metagenome, whole genome shotgun sequencing project. | biome: fresh water; feature: sink hole; material: water; isolation source: purple microbial (photo- and chemosynthetic) mats found in... | reverse complement strand
CTCGGCCGAGCCCACGGCCACGACGCGCGGCCGCACTGCCGGCGGCAGCGCGCGGACGGCTTCCAGGAGATTCAGGGTGCCCAGCAGGTTCGCGACGATGGTTTCGCGAGGCGCCCCGAACGAGGCGGCGGCGGAACTTTGGGCGGCCAGGTGGTAGACGGTCGCGGGGCGCGCGGCGTCCAGGGCGGCGGTCACGGTGGCGGGGTCCTCGATCCGGCCCTCCAGGTACAGGAAAGCGCCGGCAGGCCCTTCGTAGCGGAAGCCGGGGGTCTCGCCCGGGCTTTCAGCGCGGACGAACCCTCCGGCCCGCGGGGGCGGGGCCGAACCGTCGAACTGTCGGCCCAGGCCGGTCACGCGGCAGCCCGCGGCCAGGAGCTCGCGCACGAGGTGCAGACCGGCGAAGCCAAGGGCGCCGGTGACAAGGGCGCCGGTGACAGGCGCTCCGGTGCCCAGGCCACCTCCGCTGTCGGTGTTCTTGTCCACCGGCCTATCCGTTGTGCAGCCGCAGCCACTCTTTGTAGAGGCAGCGGTCCTGGATGACGGTCAACCCGGCCTTGCGCGCCCGCGCGGCCGCTTCCTCGTGCACGACGCCTTCCTGAAGCCAGATCGTGGACGCGCCGGCCGCGATCGCCTGGTCGACGATTCCGGGCACGGCGTCGCTGCGCCGGAAGACGTCGACCACGTCGACCGGGCCGGGAACGTCGGACAGTTCGGCGTAGATCTTCAGCCCCAGCACGTCCTCGTTCAGCGCCGGATTGACGCCGACGACCTCGATCCCGCGCCCGACGAGAAATCGCGTAATACCGTAGCTGGCGCGGTCCGGTCGGGCCGAGAGGCCGACCACCGCCACGCGGCGCATTCCGGCCAGGACCCGGGTGACCTCGTCGTCGCCGGGGTTGGTGGGTTCCTGATGCTGTTCCACGGCCGACACCTTGGGGAGGGGGAAACCGGGGCGCACCCGGCGTTGGCTTCCAGTCCCGGCAGGTTAACCCCGGCGCCCGTCCGTGTAAACCCGCGACGTCGCGGGGGACAATCGGCTCTTTTGTCAGGCGCGCCGGGCGGTTATCTTCGCGACGCGAAGGATCGCCGATTTTTCCGTCGCGCCGCCGGGTCGGCGCGGCGATGCCCGGGGGGTATGCCGTGAACGCCATCGCCATGTCCATCCTGCTGGCCTGCGCGCTGGCCATGTTCGCCGGCACGATGGCCGACCGCTGGTGGCTGATGCGCGCCGGTGCGCCGGACGACCGCAGCGGACAGTTCCGGGAGCGGTTCCGTTCCCTGCTGGTCCTCGGCTTCGGTCAGAAACGCCTGCTCCTGGAAAAAGGCGCCGGCTGGATGCACGTGGCGATCTTCGCCGGCTTCATCGTCGTGTTCACCCGCACCGTCACGCTGATCGGCCGCGGATTCGACGCCGACTTCCACCTGCCGCTGCTCGGCGGCGGGCTCGGGCTGGTCTACGCGGCGTTCAAGGACACGTTCGCGGCCGTGGTCGTGCTGGCCATCGTCTGGGGCATCTGGCGCCGGTTGGTGACCAGGCCGAGCCGGTTGCATCTGAATTTCGAGGGTGTGCTGATCCTGGTCTGGATCGCCTCGCTGATGATCACGGACATCCTGGCCGATGCCGCCCTGTTCACGCTGGAACCCGGGCATCCGGAGCGGGGCTGGGCCTGGCTGTCGACAGCCAGCGCCGGCTTCTTCGACGCGGGCCGGCCGGTGGCGACCTCCGTCTGGCTGCACGTGAACTACTGGTCGCACGTCATCCTGCTGCTGGCCTTCCTGAACTACCTGCCGTTCGGCAAGCATTTCCACGTCCTGACGGCGCTGCCGGCGGTCTATCTGCGGCGGCTGACGCCGTCGGGCGCGCTCGAGAAGATGGAATTCGAAGGTCGCGAATCGTTCGGGGTGGGCCGGATCGAGGACTTCTCCTGGCGGCGCATCCTGGACATGTACACCTGCACCGAATGCGGCCGCTGCAACGACATGTGTCCGGCCGACCTGACCGGAAAGCCGCTGCATCCGCGCGAGATCATCGTGAACGAGCGCGACCAGGCCTGGGATCTGGCCGACCATCTGGTGAAGGTGGGCAAGCTCAAGGCGCAGGGACGCCACGAGGAAGCCGCCGCCGCCATCGCCGCGCAGGAGCGGCCGGCTCTGATCGGCGCGGTCAACGACGAAGAGGCGATCTGGGCCTGCACGACCTGCGGCTGGTGTGTCAGCAGTTGCCCGGTGATGATCGACCACATCCCCAACATCATCGATCAGCGCCGCCATCTGGTGATGATGGAAGCGAAGGTCCCGGCCGCCCTGCAGAACGCACTGCGCGGCCTGGAGAACAACAGCAATCCCTGGAACGTCAGCAGCGCCGCGCGCGAGGACTGGATCGGCGACCTGCCGGTGCCGCGGATGCGTGACAAGGGTTCCGCTGCGTACCTGCTTTTCGTCGGCTGCGCCGGCAGCTTCGACAGCCGCAACATGGACGTCATGCGCGCGCTGGTGCAGCTGCTGGACCGCGCCGGCGTCGACTACGCCGTCCTCGGCAAGGAGGAGGGCTGCTGCGGCGACCCCGCCCGCCGCGTCGGTCACGAATACCTGTTCCAGATGCAGGCGCCGTTGAACATAGAGACGTTCAAGCGCTACGGCGTGCGGAAGGTTCTGACGGCCTGCCCGCACTGTTTCAATTCCATCGCCAACGAATACCCCGACTTCGGACTCGAAGACGTCGAGGTCATCCACCACAGCGAACTCCTGTCCGACCTGGTCCGGGAAGGCCGGCTGACGCTCAAGCCCGGCGCCGACCTGAACGTGACTTACCACGACTCGTGCTATCTCGGCCGCCACAACGAAGTCTATGACGCGCCGCGCGACGTGCTGACGGCCGTGCCCGGGGTGACCATCACCGAAATGCCCCGCAGCCGCCGCGAGGGCTTCTGCTGTGGCGCCGGCGGTGGACGCATGTTCATGGAAGAGCACCTCGGAACGCGCATCAACCACAACCGCATCGCCGAGGCGGCCGCCACCGGCGCCGTCGAAGTGTGCACGGCCTGCCCGTTCTGCCTGACGATGCTGGGCGACGCGATCAAGGAAACCGACCGCTCGGACGTGATGCGGGCCCGCGACATCGCCGAAGTGCTTCTGGAGAATCTGGCCTGACCGGCAGCCGGGCCCGGGACGCGTAGCGCCCGGCGTTGCGCGTCCGCGCCCGATCTGTTATACCGGACCATGATCGTGGGCCACCGGCCAATGCCCCGAAAGGACTCCCATGACCACGCCCAGCCCCGTTTCGTCCACGCCCGCGCTCGACAGGATCTGGCGCCGAGGCAAGGAATTCCTCGGCAGCGAGTTGCCCGTCATGTGCGGGGCTATGACCTGGATCTCGGATCCGCAGCTGGTTTCGCTGATGAGCAATCTCGGCGCTTTCGGCGTGCTGGCCGCCGGCAACATGCCGCCCGAGCTGTTTGCGCAGTACGTCGACGACACGCGTGCGCGCACATCGCGCCCGTTCGCGGGCAACGTGATCACGATCGCGCCGAACTATCTGGCGCACCTGGACATCCTGTGCGAACGCCGCGTCGGCCACATCGTGTTCGCCGGCTCGATCCCGCGCGCCTCCGAGGTTCAGAAGGCCAAGGACAGCGGCGCCAAGGTGCTGTGCTTCGCTTCGACGGGCAGCATCGCCGCGCGCATGATCGATTACGGCGCCGATGCGCTGATCCTTGAGGGCAGCGAGGCGGGGGGACACATTGGTCACGTTTCGACTGTGGTCCTGTTGCAGGAGATCCTGTTCAACTTCCCGTCGGTGCCGATCTTCGTCGCCGGCGGCATCGCCACCGGCAAGCTGATCGCCCATCTGGTCCTGATGGGCGCCGCCGGTGCGCAGATGGGCACGCGCTTCGTGATGGCCGAGGAATGCGCGGCGCACCCCCGCTTCAAGGACGTCTTCATCCGCGCCCGGGCGCGCGAAGCCATCTCCACGCCCCAGTACAGCGCGAAGCTGCCGGTCGTCTCGGTGCGCGCGCTGAACAACCACGCCATGGAGCACTTCGGCGAGTTGCAGCTCCAGTTGCTGGAGAAGTTGCGTCTGGGCGAGGTCAACCGACAGGACGCGCAGTTCAAGGTCGAGGAATACTGGGTCGGTTCGCTGCGCCGCGCGGCCGTCGATGGCGATGTCGAGGAAGGTTCGCTGATGGCCGGCCAGTCCGTCGGTCTGGTGAACCGCGTGCAGCCCCTGCGCGAGATCCTGGAGGAGGTCGTCTTCGACGCGGACCAGGCCCTGGCCGAAGTCCGGCGGCGTCTGGACGCCTAGCCGTCTTTGCGTGAAGACGCCCGGTCGGGCGACCGCGTTCGCCCGACCGCCTTCACTGGTCGCTTTCCGCAATCGCCTGATCACCCCGGTTCATTCCACTGGCATCAATCTTGATGAAGGCGATGGTCCTGACGGTCGCGGGGGAGCGGCCGCCCATCTGTCTGCCCGAATCCGGAGATGCCATCAAATGTCCAGAATTGCCTTTGTCTGCGCGGGGCTGGCGTGGTTGTGCGCCGCGGCCAACCCCGTGGCGGCCAGCCAGCTGCCGGTCTCGTCCCGTGCCGAAGGGGAGGCACAAATTGCCGCCGCGCCCGGCGAGGCCGGGCATTATCTCGCCTATGCCGATTGGCTGGAATCCCATGGCGAACTGCAAGAGTGCGCGGCGGTGCTGGAGGCAGGATGCCGTGCGGCCGCCGGTCCGGCTCCCGTCCTGCTGCAGCTGGCGGCCGTGTACCAGCGGCTCGGCAAACTGCCCCGGGCCGAGGCCATGGCCCGTGAAGCGCTGGTCCTGCTGCCGGAACTGCCCGAAGCGCACGTGCGCATGGGGGATGTCTATCTGGCGCTGGGCTGGACGCAGTCGGCCCTCGAATGCTACGAGACGGCGGTCCGGCTGGGACCGGGGCAGTCGCTGCCGCGCGTGCAGCTGGTGGCAGGACTGCTCGAGGCGGGCACGACCGCCGCGGCGGAGGATCGCTGCCTGGAATTCATCGCCGAATCGCCCGAGGATCCCCGGCTGTGGCTGGCGCTCGGACAGGTGTTCGAGAAGCAGGACAAGCTGCGCGAGGCCTTCACGACCTATGGCCAGGTGCTGGGGCTGGACCCCGCCTCGGCCGAAGCCTACGCCCGCCAGGGACGCCTGTTCTGCCGTTTTGGGCAGTTTTCCTCGGCGGCTGACGCCTGCCGCAAGTCGCTGCAGCTGGACGAAGGCAATCTGGTGGCCCACGCCTATCTGGGCATCGCCTGCAGCTACCTGGGTGAAGGGGAGCAGGCCCGCCATCATGCGCAGATCGCCGAGGCCGGCGGACTGAACATGACGGCGGTCTGGAAAAAGCTGAACTGATCCGCCGGCGACTCGCCCGGCCATCGCGTGATCCCGAAGAAGAACCGGTGCGGCCGCCGCTCCCCGCGGGGAAGGCGGCCGCGCTCCGATTCAGACGCGCGCAGTCAGACGGGCCAGCGCGGTCGAGGCCGTCTGGCGGGAAGGGTCGCGGCGCAGGGCCTGCTCGTAGTGGCGCACCGCCAATTCCGGATGGCCGGCGGCCTCGTACATGCGCGCGAGATTTAGGCAGGGATCCGGCAGGTGCGGCAGCATCACGGCGGCCCGCTCCAGCGCCACGCGCGCCGGGTCGCCACGGCCGCCCACCAGATGCCAGGCGCCCAGCGTGTTGTGGATGTGGCCGTCGTCCGGGGCCATCTGCAGAGCCGCCATCAACAGCGGGCCGGCGGCCTCGGCCCGGCCGTCCCGCATGGCGACCTGCGCCCGCAGGTGACAGGCCTGCCCGATCTGGCGATCGGTGGCTCCGGCGCAGCCGGCCACCGCCAGGAGTTGGGCTTCCGCCCGTGCGTACTGGCCGGCCTCCTTCAGAAGCCAGCCCGCGGTCAGGCGCGCGTTGGCGTCGTTCGGGACCAGGGCCAGGGCACGCTCGATCGCGGCAAGCGCCTGCAGATGGTCACCGGCCGCCACCGCGCAGTCCGCCAGTTCGCGCCAGGCCGCGGCATCGCCGGACTGTTCGTCCGCTTTCAGGCGGGCCAGTTCCAGGTAGCGCAGGGTCTTGGCGGAGTCGGCGGCCAGATAGCCGAAGTGATGCACCACGACCGGCAGGTCGACCACCGGCAGTCCCGATTCGGCCAGGCTCGCTTCCACTGTTTCGTGCAAACGTCCGCGGAACCGGATCCGGGGATGATTGGGGAACAGCCGCACCTTGTGGGTCGGGACAAAGCCCGGCGCGATCGCCTCCGGGCGCTCCGGCAACGCGTGGGGATCGATCGCCGGCACGGGTTCCCAGTCGCGACGGCTCCAGGGCTCGGGCACATAGTTGCGCGTGACGATGTTTCCCGCCGCGCGCACGCCGGCCTGCCAGGCCGCGGCGGTCTCGCGCACGCGGCGCCAGTCGACGGGCGCCAGTTGTTCGTCCGCGTCCAGGCACAGGATCCAGGGGGCGCGACTGGCGGTCAGCGAAACGTTGCGGGCGGCGGCGAAGTCGTCGCACCAGGGGAAGTCCAGCACGCGGGCCCCGTGTCGACGCGCGATCTCCCGGCTCAGGTCACGGCTGCCGGTGTCCACGACGACGATCTCGTCGACCGTGGCGCGCGCGGCCTCCAGGAGGGGGTCCAGAAACTGGCCACCATCGCGCACGATCATGGCCAGTCCCAGAAGGAGGGGCGGGCTGGTTTCCCGGTGGGGTACTGAGGCCACGGGCGGCTACTTTCCAGGTTGTTGCACGACTTAGGCTTATCCTACAGGTATTCCAGGGCGCCCGGCGCGGGGCAGGGCGCCGGCGTTCCGATGGAACATTTGCAGGTCGCGTGCCGTTCCCCGCCTGTCTTTCCCTTGTCGCCCGGCCCGGGGGGCGATAGTCTCAGGCGACGGCGCCGGTCAACCCTGGCCGCCAGCCGCAGTCCACGGGAACCAGCGAAGGAGACCGGAACATGCGTCAAAGGCTCGCACTCGCCGCGATGACGGCATTCCTGCTTGCGGCGGGCCAGGCCGCGGCCATCGTCGAATCCAAGACCGGCACCGAATACGCGGACACGGTCACCATCCCGTCCGCCGCGGGGGATCAGGTCCTGGTCGTCACCGGCGCGGCCCTGCGCGAAAAGACCATGCTGAAGGTCGATGTCTACACGATCGCCTCGTACGTCGCCGAGGGCGCGGATCTGGGTGGCGATCGCGCTGCGGCGATCCTCACGCTGGACGCCCCCAAGCGCCTGCGCATGGACCTGCGCCGCAGTTTCTCGCGCGAGAAGCTCATCGGCGCCTTCCGCGAGGTCATCGAGAAGAACTACCCGGATCTGACCCCCATCGCCGAGGATCTGGCCGCGTTCGAAGGCTATTTCACGCGCGATGCGCAGGCGGGCGACGTGATTCTCTTCACCTATCTGCCGGAGCAGGGTCTGGCCACCGAACTGAACGGCGAGGTGACCGGGACGATCACCAACACGGCGTTCGTCGAAGCGCTCTGGTCGGTGTGGTTCGGCGGCGAGCCGGTGAACAAGGACATGAAGGCGAATCTGGCGGGCGCGGCGAAGTAGCGCGGTCGCGGAACGCCGGTACCAAGACAAGGGCCGCGCCCGTCGATGGGCGCGGCCCCTTGTTTTCCACCGTCGCCAGCGTCAGCCGCGGATGCCGCGCACGGCCTTCGTCAGTTCGGGCAGCACCTCGAAGAGGTCGCCGACCAGGCCGTAGTCCGCCACCTTGAAGATGGGGGCGGCGGCGTCCTTGTTGATGGCCACGATGCACTTGCTGCTGCTCATGCCGGCCAGATGCTGGATGGCCCCGCTGATGCCGCAGGCGATGTACAGATTCGGTCCCACGGTCTTGCCGGTCTGGCCCACCTGATGCGAGTAGTCGACCCACCCGGCGTCGACCACGGCACGGCTGGCGCCGGCGGCGGCGTTCAGCGCGGCGGCCAGATCCTCGATCAGCGCGTAGTTCTCGGGGCCCTTGATGCCGCGGCCGCCGGACACCACGATGTCCGCCTCGGTCAATTCGACGCGTCCGCCGTCGGCGCTGACGATCTCGCGCACGACGGCCTTCGGGGCCGCCTGCGCCTGCCCGGCGTCGAACGACGCCAACGGAGCCGCGGCGCCGCCGCCGTCGGCGGCCATGAAGGCGTTGGGGCGGATGGCGACGATCGCCGGCGCTGTCTTCGGCACCACGTCGACGAAGCATTTGCCGGCGAACACGGGTCGCCGCACTTCCCAGGCGCCGCCCTCGAACTTCAGGCCGATCGCGTCGCTGACGCAGGCGCAGCCCAGTTTGGCCGCGGCGGTGGGCCCCAGGTCGCGTCCCATGGCCGTGGCGCCGATCAGCACCAGATCCGGATTCTGCGCGCGGCAGAACGCGGCCAGCGCCGTGCCGTAGCGTTCGCTGTCGTAGCGCTCGAGCCCGTCGGCGGCCGCGAACAGGCGGTGTGCCCCGTGTTTGCCGGCCAGCGCCGCCGCCGCCGCTGCGTCGCCACCGAGCAGCACGCCCCACACTTCGCCGCCGTTCGCGTCGGCCAGTTTCCGCGCCTGGGAGATCATCTGCCAGGCGACCTTCTTGAACGCGCCGTCGCGCTGCTCGATGAATACCGCAATGTTCGGCATGTCAGGATCCCCCGCAGGTTAGATGACCTTGGCTTCTTCGTTCAGCACGCGCGCCAGTTCACGAGCGGCCGCGGCCGCATCGTCGGCGGTGATCAGGCGGCAGGCGCCGCGCGCCGGCGGGGGACTGTACTGACGGATCTCGACCAGGCTGGCCGGCGGGGCCACGCCCAGGTCGGCGCAGGTAACGATCTGCATCGGCTTCATGCCGGCCTTCATGATGTTCGGCAGGCTCGGCAGCCGCGGCTCGTTCAGGCCCTTCTGACAGGTGAGAACGGCCGGCAGCGGGCAGTCGACGATCTCCCTGCCGCCTTCGATCTCGCGGTGGGCCGTCAGAGAGCCTTCGCCCAGTTCCAGCTTCGTGATCGTCGAGACGTGGGGCAGGCCCAGCTTCTCGGCCACGAGGATGCCGATCTGACCGCTGTCGTCGTCGATGGCCTTGATGCCGAAGAGGATCAGGTCGTACGCTTCGCGCTTCAGCACGGCGCACAGCACCTCGGCGATGGCCGCTTCGTCGGCACCGGCCAGCAGCGGGTCGTCGACGATGATCGCCTTGTCGCAGCCCACGGCCAGACAGTCCTTCTTCAGCGTCTCCTTGACCGTCACGGGGCCCACGGTGATCGCGGTGATCTCGCCGCCCCGGGCTTCCTTGATCCGCACGGCCTCTTCGACGGCGTAGGCGTCGTAGGGATTCAGCACGCGGGTGAACCCGGTCTGGTCCAGTTTCGCGGCGGGGGCGGCCAGGTTGATCCGGGTCTCGGAATCCGGCACCTGTTTCACACAGACGGCTATCTTCATGTTTCCTCCAGAAAGACGGCGTTCCGGGGGCGCGGTCCGCCCCGCGGCAGCGGCGATCGAGCCATAATAGGCGGCGCTCCGGACCCCGTCAACGCGCCGGCGGGATCCGCTGCAACGCGCGCTGGTGCGCGAGGGCAGGCTGCGCGATCATGAGATCCGACACCGCGTGTCCGTGCCGCCGTTTCCGATGCCGGGGATGCCGGCCGCAGGAGAGGATCGATGACCGAACCCGACGATCTGCTCATTCTGGGTGACGGCCCCGGCGCGTGCGAGACCGCGAAGGCGGCCGCGCGTTGCGGTCTGAGGACGCGCCAGGTCGTGCCGCCGCCGGCGTCGACGGCGCATCCGGGAACGGAAGGTTGGCCGTGGCCGTTCGCCGCAGGAGCCGAAGTGGCGTCCGAACCGGCGTTCGAACCGACAGCGTCCCTCGAGACGATCGAAGGCGCCGCCTGGCTGACCGGAGACGGCGGCGTCATGGTCCGGACGGCGGCCGGTCCGCTCCACCTGCGCCCGCGGCGGCTCGTGCTGACGCCCCGAGCCCGTCCCATCAAACCGGCTTGGTGGGGCGCGAACCAGATGCCGCCCATCGCCCCCCTGGAATTTACGGGTCCGGACCCGACCTGCGTGCTGGTGCTGGGCGGTGGCCAGACCGGGGTCGAGGCAGCGGCCGGCTGGGCCGACGGCCATCGCCGCGTGGTGCTGGTCGAACCGCAGGGGCGGCTGCTCCCGGACTGGGATGATGATCTGGCCGCGTCGGTGCAGGCGGCGCTGGCCGTCCGGGGCGTGACGGTCCTGACGGGCTGGCGTGCGACCGCGCTGAGCGGCGAGGTAGGCCCCACGACGGTGCGGTTGCGGCATGGCGGCGGCGTGGAAGACCGCCTGGAGCCGGCTGATCTGGTCGTGCCGGCTCTCGGCTGGCGGCCCGATCTGGCCGGCCTGGCCCTGGAACGCACGCGGGCGTTGAGCGACCGTTTCGGTTTTCTGCAGGTGGACAGCCGGCTCGAGACCGCCGAACCCCGCCTGCATGCGTTGGGTGTGGCCATTGCCGTGCCGCTGACGCGCGCGGCCGTCACCCGGCAGGCCGGACTCGTGGTCGCCTGCGCCGCCGGGCATGGAACGGCGCCGCTGCGCTACGGACTGATGCCGCGTGTGATCCGTGGCCCGCACGCGGTCCTGACGGCGGGTTTGACGGTCGCCGATGCCCGGGCCCGCGGCTTCCGCGCCGCCTGTGGCCGGGCCGGTGACGAACTCGGCTGGGTGCGCTGTGTGCGCGATGCCGAGACGGGCGCTTTGATTGGCCTTCAGGCGGCGGGCCCGGGCGCCGCCGATCTGGCCGAAGTGGCGCTGGAACTGCTCACGGACGAAGGTGCCGCCGCCGGAACTGTGTTTCCGGCGGCATTGGGCGAGGCCCTCCGGCGCTCCACCGAGGGGATGGTGTGCGATGGCTGAGGCCGGCGAAGATCTGCTGGCGGCGCTGCGCGGACTGCTGGGTCCGGCCGGCCTGTTGACCGGCCGGGCGGCGCTGTCGGTGTACGCTCGTGACGCCTCACATCTGGCCTGGGGCCGTCCGCTGGCAGTGGCTCTGCCGAGCCGTGAAGCGGATGTCGCGCGCATCGTCGCGCTGTGCGCGGCCGCCGGCGTGCCGGTCGTCGCGCGCGGCGCCGGCACGGGCCTCAGCGGCGGGGCGGTACCTCCGCCCGGCGCGCTCGTTCTGGGCACCGCCCGTTTGACGGATCTCGGTCCGGTCGACGCCGACGCCGGCGCCGTCCGGGCGCAGCCGGGCGTGTTGAACGCCGCCTTGACGCGCCACGCCGCTCCCTTCGGTCTGCATTTTGCGCCGGATCCGTCCAGCCAGGCTGCGTCGACGATCGGCGGCAACATCGCCGAGAACGCCGGCGGTCCGCATTGCCTGCGACTGGGTGTGACGAGCCATCACCTGCGGGCGCTGGACTGGTGCGATGCGCACGGGCGGGACTGGACCACCGGCGAACCGGTGGCGGTGGCGCGGGGCATCGACCTTCGCGGCCTGCTCTGCGGGAGCGAGGGCACGCTGGGGGTGGTGACCGCCGCCTGGCTGCAGTTGACCCCCGAGCCGGGCGCTGTCGAGACGCTTCTCGCGGAATTCCCTTCACTCGAGGAGGCCACTTCGTCGGTGGCCACGCTGTTGCGCGCCGGCCTGCTGCCGGTGGCCGTCGAGATCATCGACCGGCCCATGGCGCTCACCGTCGAAGAGGCGTTCGGATTCGGGCTGCCCACCGACGTCGAGGCGGTGATGATCGTCGAACTGGCCGGCGCCGCGGACGCGGTCACGACGCAGGCGGCAGCCACCGCCGGAGTGCTGCGCCGGGCCGGCGCGCGTGCCGTCAGGAAGGCCGGCGACGCGGAAGAACGCCTTGCCCTGTGGCAGTGTCGCAAGCGTGCGTTCGGTGCCGTCGGCCGGCTGTCACCGAACTACGTGAGCATGGATGTCGTCGTGCCGCTGGGTCAGCTTTCAGGGCTTGTGCGCGAGATCCAACAGGTGCGCGAGCGTTTCGATGTGAAGATTGCCACCGCGTTCCATGCGGGCGACGGCAACCTTCATCCGGCGGTCCACTACGACGAGCGGCGCGAAGGCGACGCCGAACGTGCCCACGCGGCCGCCGACGCGATCATCCGGGCGGCCCTGCGCCGCGGCGGCAGCGTCACCGGTGAACATGGCGTGGGCCTGGAAAAGCTGCACGCGCTGCCGTGGCAGCTGGACGCGGCGACGGCCGGGCTGCTGCGCGCCGTGAAGGACACGTTCGATCCGCGGGGGTTGCTCAATCCCGGCAAGGCGCTGCCGTCGGCGCCCGTGCGGGAAGGAGCCGAAGGTTACGCGCCGCTGCCGGCGGCGCCCACCGGCCCGGTCTTCACCTGGGACAGCCTGACCGTGTGTGCGCCGGCGTCCACGCCTCTGGCCGGGATCCAGGAGCAGGCGCTGGCCCACGGGCTGTGGTTGCCGCTGGGGCTGCCTGGTCAGGCGGCGGGGTGGGGGCTGGACGCCGGGCTGACAGCTGGGCGGGCCGTCGACCGGCTGCTGACCGGCCCTTCCTGGCTGGCGCGGGCGACGGCGCGGGATCTGCTTCTCGAAGTCTGGGCCACCACCGGCGACGGCCGACCGTTCCATGCCGGCGCGCCCGTGTTCAAGAACGTCGCCGGTTATGATCTGGTCCGCCTGCTGTGCGGGGCCGACGGCCGGCTCGCCCGCCTGCAGGCGTTGACGATGCAACTGAGGCCGGCGCCGGCCGCAGCCTGGGGCTGGAGGCTGGAACGCATGGCCGAGGCGCCTGACTCCGCGTCCCCTGCGGCTGCCGTGGCCGTCGGCGCGTTGCTGAAGGCCCTGACGAGCGGTGGCGACGGGCTGGCCGGCCATCAGGCGATCATGGAGCGGGGGCAGGAAGACGGCTGGCTGAGCGTGGTCCTGCTGGCTGCGGGGCCGGACTCCGGGACCTCCGCAGTGGAACTTCGGCAGCGTCTGGAGGCACCGGCGCGCGCCGCCGGATTGCGGTTCGTGGTTGCCGAACGGCGGCCGTTCGCGCGCGCGACGGAACTCGCCCCGGCGCTGGGCGTGCCTGCCTGGGCTCTGTCCGCCGATTCCTGGACCGCGCTGCAGCCGCGGCCCGGTAGGGGCGCCGGCGCTCTGCCACCGGTGCCGCGGCGCCTGATCTGGCAGGACGCGCCGCGAGTGGTGTGGACGCCCGAGTCGTCGGCGCCCTTGTCTCCGTCGTCGGGGCCGAGGGGGGCGGCGGCCTGGCTGGCCGACCGGATCGTGGCCGACGGCGTCGAGCAACCGCTGCCGCAGCCCGACGGTGGCGTGCCGTGTCATCTGCTGCGGAGTCTGAAGCGCTGCTTCGACCCGGATCTGGTTCTCGGCGGTCCGGTGTGGCTGACGGAGGACGCCGATGGCTGAGCATCCGGCATGGTCATGGTCGGACCACGAGCGGGCCCGGCTGGACGTCCTGCTGCGCCACTGCATCCAGTGCGGGCTGTGCCTGCCGGCCTGCGCCACCTGGGTGGCCACCGGCGACGAGACGATGTCCCCGCGCGGCCGGCTCCTGCTTGTTGGCGAACTGCTGGCCGACCCGACAGCATCCATTTCCGAGCCCTCGGTCCGCACGGCCCTGGATACCTGCATCGGGTGCCAGGCCTGCAGCGCCGTGTGTCCGAGCGGCGTGCCGTTCGCCCTGCTGGAAACGGCCGTCGAGGCTGCCAGGGCGTCCACGCCTCCGCCCGACGTTCCCCGTCCGGTTCCGCTGCCGGTGTTGCTCCGTCTGGAAGACCGGACGTGGCTCCGCGCGCTCGCCTGGTCGTCCGCGCGGGGGCGCGATCTGCTGCGTCTGGCGTTCGGGCCGCACTGGCGTCGCCGCGTGCAGGGGCGTCGGCTCTGGGGCATCTGCGCGCGCCTGGCCGGATCGGTCCCGAGGGCGCCGCGCTCGGACCGCGAACTGGTCGCCTGTCTGGATGGTCTGGCGAAGGGGCCGTCGACCCCCGTGGGGCGTCTTGAGCGTCCGGCCAGGCCTCGCGAATCGGTCGTCTGGTTCGCCGGTTGCGCCAATGAGGGGCTGTTGCCCGACTCTTCACGACGTCTGCGCGAACTGCTGGTTTGGGCCGGCGCCGGGCTCGTCGAACCGGCCGGAAACACCTGCTGCGGCGCCCTGGCGGCACACGCCGGCCAGCCCCGGCGGGCGGCCGCCCTGCAGAACGCCAACCTCGCCGCCTGGGGGACCGGCGGCGACGCGGCCGCCATCGTCACCGAGGCTTCGGGTTGCGGGGTCGCCGTACGCGGTTACGGCGACCGCTTGCCGTTGCCGCAGATCGACGCCATGGTCTGGCTGGCGGGCGCCGAGCGCCCGGCGTTCGGCCGCGTGCCCCTGAAAGTGGCGCTGCACGACCCCTGCCACGCACGCCACGCGCAGGGCATCGTCCGGGAGCCTCGGGCGCTGCTGCGGGCGATCCCCGGCCTGATACTCCTGGAGCCGGACGAACCGGACGTCTGCTGCGGCAGCGGCGGCCTGTGGTCGCTCAGCCACGGCGATCTTTCGGCGACCCTCGGCGCCCGCAAAGCCCGCCTGCTGGCCGCGACCGGCGCCGATCTGGTCGTGACGGCCAACGCTGGTTGCCTGGGCCAGATCGCCGACGGGCTGGCGGTCCTGCCCGGTGAGGCGCCACCGGTTCTGCCGCTGGGCGATCTTCTGTGGTACGCCGCGCTGCGTGCCGTTCGCTCCTGAACTGCGGTCGTTGTCCTCCGTAGGTTCCGCGACGCCGGCCATGGGGCACGCGGGAACCAGGGTGCAAAGAGGCGCCGCCCTTTCGGGCGGCGCCTCTGCCTGATTTCCTGGTGTCTGCTCAATGCGACTCGTCGAAACACCACCGGCAGGCACTGCGCGCCAACGGGGCTCAGAACCCGTAGGTCAGCCCCGCCGACATGGCCCAGGCCAGGGAATTGCCCCACACGTCTTCACTGTCGCGCCAGGTCGTTGTGTCGCGCGTCAGGTAGAAACGCCACGCCCATTCGAAATCCAGCGCCATGTGGCTGTTGATCGCATACTCGGTGCCCAGCCCGAACCATCCACCCAGGTTCGTGCCTTCGACCGGGGCCTGCTCGATGGTCACAGGTTCGGTGCCGCGGCCCGCGGTGGTCAGTTCCCAGTTGTAACGTCCGGCGCCGCCGCTGATGTACGGATTGAAATGGGAGCGCGGCATCAGCTTGTTGCCGAGATAGCCGGTCACACCCAGTTCGAAGCCGTCCAGTGTCAGGTAACTGTCGGCCGTCAGTCCGTTGCCGGCGTAGACAGCCAGTCGTTCGGCGTCGTCGGTCATGTTCTGGCCGCCGCGCACGCCGCGCACATACACGCTGAAGCCGTCCATGAGGAACCACTTGACCGCGCCGTCGAACGCCGGCGCCGCCGCGGTCAGGTTGTTCATGGTGTAACTCTCGTCCTTGACCGAATGCAGCGAGGCCCACCAGCCGACGCGGCCGGTCACGGCCAGCCGGTACGGGTGCTTGGTGCGCACGGTCGTGGACTGCGACGTGTCGGCCGGCGCGGCCGCGCTGGCATCCGCCGGTGCGGCGGTGACGGCGGCCCCGGCAGCGGGCGCGCCCACGCGCTTGAATTTCACGAAGCGGCTCGAGCCCTGCAGGGAGAAGGTCCCGGTGACACGGTCGTCGCCGGCCACATACGACCCGCTGAAGTTGACCGCGAACGGGGCGCCCTGCGGCTGGAACTTGAAGCTGATGCTGGTGCCGGTGACCTTGAGATTGGTAACGGGTGCCGAACCCAGCATGGGGTCTTCGAGCGAACCGTTCCAGGCGCTGTCCTTCTGGTCGAGGACCAGATGGATCTCGGCCTTCTTGCCGTCGGGGGTTTCGACCTCGCCGGCCCAGCGTCCGGCGGGCGACGAGGCGGCGGCGACCGGGCCGGAGGCAGCCAGAGCGGTGATCAGCACGGCGGCCCACAGGGCGCAAAGAATCCTGGGACGAGCTCCCCGCGTCATCGGCAATCTCCTCATGAAAGGCTCCTGCAATGGTCTTTCGGGGTGGTGCGGGGAATATACAGTTCAGCCAATTCCTTGTCCAATGCCCTTTCCCGGCGGCGCTCCGGAAATCTCGGAGGGGCGCCAGAACAGACTTGCGCTGGCTCGCGCGGCGTGGGTATACTTAGCCGGCTGGCAACAGGTCCGAGAGCGGGCTGAATCGAGACCGGGCTGAATTGAGACCTATTGGGTATATCGTGGCCTCGGTGATCGTCAGTTCTGTGATCGATACTTGCGCCGACCGTTTTTCGATGCGGGTTTTCACGACGGGGCTTGGCTGGCCGCGGCGTGGAGATATCGAAGTGGGTTCAAAGGCCTCAGGGGAATGAGTCGCCCTCTGTACGCTGGAGAACCAGGCTTCGCCCGCATCGATAATTTTTATCCCCTGGCGCCGGTCGCCTGCCGGCCCTTCCGGAATGAGGGGACCTCATGGCCCGTCCGTCGTCCGCTTCCTCCGCCGCGGTGCGGCCCAGCCTCGATTTCCTGCATGCGCTGCCCAAGACGGATCTGCACGTCCACCTGGACGGTTCGCTGCGCCCGGCCACCATTCTGGAACTGGCGCGCCACCGTGACACCGGCTACACGTTCGAAACCGAAGAGGACGTGCGCGCGGTCTGCCAGGTTCCGGACGACTGCCCCAGCCTCGTGGAGTACCTGCGGGTCTTCGACATCACCCTCAAGCTGATGCAGACCAGGGAAGCACTGACGCGCGTGGCCTACGAGTTGGCCGAGGATGCCCATCGGGAAAATGTGCGTTACATGGAAGTGCGGTATTCGCCCCTGCTGCACACCGGGGAAGGGCTCGTCTACGACCAGATCGTCGAGGCGGTGCAGGCGGGCCTGGACCTGGCGCGTCGCCAGTACGGCATCATCTGCGGGCAGATCATCTGCGGCATCCGCCACATCTCGGCCGCTTCCAGTCTGGAACTGGCCGCGCTGTCCGTGCGCTGGAAGGGGCGGGGCGTCGTCGGTTTCGATCTGGCCGGCGCGGAAAAGGACTACCCGGCCAAGGACCACATCGAGGCCTGCCTGTTCGTCCTGAACAACAACATCAACATCACCATCCATGCCGGGGAAGCGTTCGGGGCACCGTCCATCCATCAGGCCCTGCACTACTGCCGCGCCCACCGCATCGGGCATGGCACGCACCTGATCGAGGATCCGGACCTGATGGCCTGGGTCAACGATCGCCGCATTCCGGTCGAACTGTGCCTGGCCAGCAACGTGCAGACCAAGGCCATCCCCGACCTGCAGAGCCACCCCATCCGCCGATTCATGGAGGAGGGGCTGCGCGTGACGCTGAACACCGACAACCGGCTGGTTTCGGGCACGACGGTGACCAATGAATTCAAGCTGGCGGTGGACAACTACGACCTGAGCGAGGACGAGGTCCTGGGCCTTGTGATGAACGGGTTCAAGTCCGCGTTCCTGCCGCTGAAGGACAAGATCCAGCTGGTGGACCAGGTGCTGACCGAGTTCGCCTCGCAGGGCGCCGCCTTCTCCGGGGAAATCTCGCGCCGCCGCCGCAGCCAGATCTGAACGGCCGCCAACGGCCCGGTCTTTGTCTGAACTGGCCTGGCTAGTCCAGCCAGGCCGCCACCAGAGCGATGTCGATCAGCGCCCACAGCGCGAGCGCGCGGTACATGCCGCGTTCGTGGCCCTCGCCGGTCAGCCCGCGCGTCTGCCTCCGCCATCGCCACAGGTGCACCAGCCACAGGAACATCGCGATCGCCGGCAGCCAGCGCCGATCCCCGCGGCCGGCGACCGCCAGCGCCGCCTGCATGGTGGCCAGAGCGCCCAACCCCAGTACCATCGCCAGGGACAACGCGCCGGTCGCGCCCAGTCGCGTGGTCAGCGTGCGGTCGCCGCGTCCGCGGTCGGCTTCCAGTTGGTAGATCTGGGTCAGCGGATAGAACGAGCCGAACAGCAGGGCGAACGCCAGGCAGTGCAGCGCCGCGTCCGGGCCCGCAGCCGGAATCCCGTCCGGCAGCGCCGCCCGTCCGGTCAACAGCCCGGCTGCCGTGGTGCCGGCGCCGTACCCGAGCATGTTCGTCACCAGGTCCAGCCCGGGGCGGCCTTTCCAGCGCGGTCGGGGGTGGGAGTAGGCCACCGAAAGCGCCACGCACAGGGCCGTGACAAGTCCGAATTCCGGTCCGATCAGCGTGAAGCCCAGCACCGCGCCGCCGGCCATCGCCAGCAGACTGGCCGTGGCCAGCCAGAGGGGTGGTGACGGCGGCCGGCGCAGGTAGGCGACTGCTTCGGTGTCGCGATCCCAGGCGCTGTTGTAGGCCAGCGTTCCGCCATTGAGCAGGACGACCCAGATCAACCAGCCGACAGCCAGCGGCAGAAAGCCGAGATTCCCGACAGCGACCGGCAGGGCCGGGCCCGGCGGCAGGGCCAGGATGACGCCCACGGCGAACTGGGCGCTGAGAATGGGCCACTGGCGGGGCCGGGTCAGGCGCCAGGCGGCGGCCAGTTCGGTTCCGCGGATCACGGGCACTCGACGGTCGGCAGGGCACCACCGCTGGTCGCGATCACGGGGACGGGTTCGGGTGTCGTCGCGCGGCCCGAGGTGACGCTGGCCACCTGCTTTTCCAGCCAGGGCAGATCCAGCGTGGCGTTGACGCACATCCGTTCCATGCCGGCCAGCGGCGTCAGCAGCGCCGGCACCTCGGGCACGCTGCGCCAGGCCTTGACCATGCGGTCGTGACAGGCCGAGGCGATGATCACATCGGGCTTCTGCGTGCGTGCCATTTCGAAGGCGATATGGCTGCGGAAGGCGACCAGCGCCTGCACATGGTGCCGTTCGCAGATCAGGGCCACGTCGCCCAGTGGGCAGCCCAGGCAGGTCAGGCATTCGTCGAGCCCCCGCTGGACGTCGACTTTGCAGCCCGTTTTCTTCACGCAGCGGGGCATGATCAACAGGATGCGCCGCGCCGGCGATCCTTCGAGATGGTGCGCCACCCGCCGATTCTGCCGGCGGGCCAGCCAGGCGATCAGGTGCTGTTCGGCTTTCCCGAACGGGCGCAGCAGGCGGCGGGCGACCGCCACCAACCGCACGTACCAGGACCGCCGCCAGGGTGAAGCGAAGCTCACGCGTCGCCTCCCGTTCCGTTCGCCAGGATCCAGCGGCGCCGGATCTGATAGGCCAAGATGCCGAAGCTGACCGCCACGTTCAGCGACCGCTTGGCGCCGAACATCGGGATCTCCACCACGAGATCGGCCAGGGCCACGAGTTCGGGCGCCACGCCGCGCACCTCGTGCCCGACGACGAAGCAGTGCGGAAAAGGCAGTTCGGCCGTCTCCCAGTCCACCGAGCCTGGCACCTGCTCCAGCACGACCAGCGGGATGCCGTCGGCGCGCAGGCGGCGCGCGCAGGCCGCCGCGTCGGGCCAGTAGTCCCAGGGAACGGTCACGGTGGCGCCCAGCGCGGTCTTCTCGATGTCGGCGCGGGGGGGCGTGGCCGTGACCCCGCCCAGGTACAGCCCGGCCAGACCCACGGCGTCGGCGGTCCGGAACATGGAACCGACATTCCAGGCGCTGCGGATGTTGTCCAGCAGGGCGTAAGCCGGCAACCGGCCGGCCGGGAGGTCACGAAGGGAAGGGGGGGGCCCGGCGGCAGCTGCGGGCCGGAGATCGGGGGTGTCGTTCATCCCCATATTCTGGGCCAGAAACGCCCGAATGGCAACCGCTTGACATCTTTTGCCGCGATACGACGGGGAAGGCTAAACCCCCCTGCCGGAATGACGATATCCCCCGCAGACACGGACGTCATCCGCAACCGGAACGGGGCAGTGCGCCTATATGAAGCGACAGACAGTCAGCTTGTGCATCATTGCGCGTGACGAAGAAGCCACGATCGGCATGACCATCAAGTCGGTGCTGGCTCTGGTGCACGAAATCGTCGTCGTCGACACGGGCTCGCGCGACAACACGCGCATCATCGCCGAGGGCTATGGTGCGCGCGTCGTCGACGTGGCCTGGGAGGACGACTTCGCCGCCGCTCGCAATGTGGCGCTCACCGAAGCCCACGGCGACTGGATCCTGTTCCTCGATGCGGACGAGATCCTGCAGCCGATCCGACCGGTCGAGTTCCAGCGTCTGCTGAACGACCCCGGCGCCGCCGCCTACCGTCTGCGCATGATCAGCGCGCAGCCCGGCGATGTCGATCAGGTCGAGGGGCGCGTGCGCCTGTTCCGCCGACTGGACGGGGTGCGCTACCGCTATCCGATCTTCGAGCGGGTCACGCCGGACCTGAGCGACTGGTGCGCGCGCAGCGGCCAGGGCATTTTCGAATGCGAACTGGCCGTCATGCACGACGGCTGCGATGCCGATCGGCGCGCCCGGTCGCGCGAGCGCAATCTCCGCATCCTGCGCAAGGCCATCGGTGCCCATCCGGACGAACCGTACTTCCACTACCGTCTGGCCTGCGAGTCGCTGGTGCGGCTCGACGACGAAATCCTGCCGAACGCCGGGCTCGAGACGGCCATCGGACATCTGAACAACGCCTGGCAGAAGGCGCAGTGGCTGGACGCGGACTACCGGCGCACCCTGCCGTGGCTGGCCGACCTGTGCGCGCGCACGGCCGGGGGGCTGCTGGCGCTGGATCGCGCCGATGAAGCACGCGCGGTTGTCGACGGCGCGCGACGGACCTTCGCGGACCATCCGCTCATCCTGCTGCAGTCGGTGGCCGTTTCCTGCCGGCTGCTCCAGGAGGCCACCGAGCAGTGGGCCGGCGTCTCGGCGGCCAACCTCGTCTCCGGAATCCGCGACGATCTCGCCGTGATCCGCGAAGGGCGCACGAACACCTATGGCGCCGCGCTGGACAGTCGCGTGCGTGACCTGTATCCTCTGCGTTATCTGGGGGAACTGGCTCTGCTGGAAGGCAGGGTCAGCGAGGCCGTGGGTCTGTTCGAGCAGGCGCTCAGTCTGGATCCGGGCTATTCGTTCGGCTGGCTGGGCATGGCCGAATGTTCCCGGTTTGCGGGCGATCGCAAGCGGGCGCTGAAGCTCTATCTGCGCACGGTCACCGAGAACCCCGGCAACCACCGCGCCTGGCTGCGGGGCTGCGACCTGATGCACGAGATGGATTTCCACGACAACGCCGCCAGTTGGTGGCGCGAGGTCGAGGAGCGATTCCCCGAACATCCGGCCGTGCGAGCCGCCCGCATGCAGGGCGTCCTGCAGCCGCAGCCCGCCTGATCGGGTGCGGACCCGGGTCCCGGACCCGGACCGGAACGGCGGCCATCCAGCCGCCCAGGGAGTCGCCAAGATGGCCGAAACCGATCGCGCCGGCGCGGACGCCGTTCTCCTGCCGGGGGAGCTGCCGCCGCGCCGCCGCATTTTCACCAACCGGAACCTGCGGATGGGGTCGATCAGCGCGATCGGCTTCGACATGGACCACACGCTGGCGGTCTACAACGTCGAGAATTTCAGCCGTCTGTGTTTCGAGATGGCACTGGAGCGTCTGGTCAGCGACCGCGGTTATCCGGAGTCGATCCTCACCGTGCCCTGGCAGCCGGATGCCGCCATCCGCGGTCTGGTCGTGGACAAGAAGCTGGGCAATCTGCTGAAGATCGACGGCCACGGTCACATCACGCGGGCGCGGCACGGCAACCAGTTCCTGGATCGTGACGAACGGCGGGGCGCCTATCCGCGGGGGCGCACGCGTATCGGCACGCCGCGCTACCGTGTTTTCGACACGCTGTTCGACCTGCCCGAAGGCAGCCTCTACACGGTGCTGGTCGAGCAGGTGGCGCGGGGCGATCTGGTCCTGCGCGTCTCGTTCCGTCGCCTGTACGACGACATCCGTGAAACCGTCGACACGCTCCACGCCGACGGTACGCTGAAGGCCCGCATCACCGCCGATCTGGGCACCTACTTCATCCGCGACCCGGACCTGGTGCCGACGCTCGAGCGTTTCCAGGCCGCGGGCAAGCGGCTGTTCCTGCTGACGAACTCGGAAGTCGAGTACACGGGCGCGGTCATGCAGCATCTGGTCGGCGGAGCTCCCGGTGCGTGGGAAGGACTGTTCGACCTGATCGTCTGCGCGGCGGGCAAGCCCGGCTTCTTTCTCGAGCGCGGACCAGGACAGGCGGTGCAGCCGGATCTCCACCCGCTCCTGCCGGCCCGCCGCGCCAACGCCTACGTCGGCGGCGACTGCTTCCACCTGGAAAGGCTCCTGGACGCCAGCGGTGACGGCATCCTGTACTTCGGCGACCACACGTACGGCGATATCCTGCGCAGCAAGAAGAGCGTCGGCTGGCGCACGGCGATGATCGTCCCCGAGATCGAGACCGAGGTCGCCAACCTGACCCCGCTGCGCGGCGCCTGGCAGGAACTCAACGCGCTGGAGGAGCAACTGGAGGATCTGGTCGAGGCACGCGACCAGGCCCGCTCGGCCGGGGCGGCGCACGCCGCCACGCTGGCCCTGCTCGAACGTCGGCTGGGGGACGCCCTGGGCCGCCGCGCCCGTCTGCAGCGCCAGCTGCGCGCCGTCTTCAACCCGTACTGGGAGTCCCTCTTCCGCGAAGGCAGGGCGCCCAGCCGCTTCGGACAACAGATCATGGAATTCGCTTGTATCTATACCAGCCGGGTGTCTAATTTCCTCGGCTATCCCGCCGACAAGTTCTTCTCCCGGCCCCTCGAGGTCCTGCCTCACGAGCGCTGGGCCTTGCCGGAGACCTGACCGGGCCGCCCCGGCCGCCGCCCAAGGAGTCGCGCATGCTGGGTTCCAAGACAGTTCTGGTGGTCGGAACCGGCACCATCGGTGAACCGCTGCTGGGCCTGCTCTGCAATTTCAAGGCGCAGTTGGGCATCGACGAGGTGTTCTTCCACAAGCGCACGCCGCTGCTCTCGGACCGGAGCAAGGTGCAGGACCTCATCCGTCGCGGCGCCCGCCTGGTGACGGACAAGGACCGTGTCGACGGCTTCACCAAGATGGGGCTGCCGGTCGAGATCACGACCGACGAGGCGCTCGAGGCGGCCCGCGTGGTCGTCGACTGCACGCCCAGCGGCAACGCCATGAAGGAACGCTGGTACCAGCAGTACGAGCAGAGCACCGAGGTGTTCATCGCCCAGGGCAGCGAATTCGGCTTCGGCAAGCCCTACGCCCGGGGCATCAACGACGACGTGCTGAAGATCGGCCGCGACAAGTACCTGCAGGTCGTCAGCTGCAACACCCACAACATGTCGGTGCTGATCAAGACTTTCGGACTGCAGGGAACCGGTCCGGAGAACCTGGTCGAGGGACGTTTCATCTGCATGCGGCGGGCGAACGACATCAGCCAGGATGCCGGATTCGTGGCCAGCCCCCAGGTGGGAGCGCACAAGGACCAGCGCTTCGGCACGCACCACGCGCGCGACGCCTGGTACCTGTTCCAGACCATGGGCGGCGCCTACGACCTGAACCTGTTCAGCAGCGCCATGAAGGTCAACAGCCAGTTGATGCACATCATCCAGTACAGTCTGAAGGTGCGCAAACCGGTCACGCGCGACGAACTGATCGCGAGGTGCGATGCCGACGACCGCATCGCCCTGACCTACAAGACGACGGCCAACAGCGTCTTCTCGTTCGGGCGCGACCACGGTTTCTGCGGGCGCATCCTGAACCAGTCGGTCATCCCGGTCGATACGCTGCACGTCTCGTCCGACGGCACGCAGATCACCGGCTACGCCTTCACGCCGCAGGACGGCAACAGCCTGCTCAGTTCGGTGGCGGCCGTGGTGTGGGGATTGTATCCGGAGACGTACGACAAGATCGTGCAGTGCCTGAAGCCGTACTTCTTCCAGGAAGTCTGACGGGGTCCGGGCCGAACCGGAAGGAAACCAGGCCGCGCCGGATCACGGCGCGGCCTTTCCGTTGCGCGGGCCGTGCGTCAGCTACCGGGCGGGCGTTGCGGCGCCCAGTCGGCGCCGCAGTGCGGCGGCTTCGGCCACGACGGGCAGATCGGCGTCGGCTTTGGCGAGCGTCCATTCCAGTTGCGCCAATGTCCGCTGCGCAGCCTCGGATTCGCCCAGTTCCAGATGGCAGCGCACTTTCAGCAGCAGCGATTCCGGCAGGCGGCCGTTGATCGCCAGCACCGGGTCGATCTGTGCCAGCGCTTCGCGCGGGCGACCGCTCAGGCGCAGCGCTTCGGCAAGCCGGAAATTAAGGTAGAACAGTTCGTGCTGCGCCGTTCCCGGCTGGAGGATCCGCAGCGCGGTGGCCCAGGCCTGGGCGGCGCGCGCGTGGTCACCCGCGAGGTCGGCCACGATGCCGTCGAACTGGCTGGCCGTGCTTTCGATGCCGTGGCGGGCCTTCTCGCGACTCTGGTCGTTGTAGGGCGGCGATGCTCGCCACGCAACGAGGCAGGAGTCCATCACGGCCCGGCTCTCGGCCGTTCGCCCCATGTAGGCCAGACCGACCGCGCGGTAGACGGCCGAGGCGTCCTCTTTCGCGTGACGGGAGATGAATCGTGCGGTGGCCCGGCCAAGGTCTTCGTTCATGCCTGCTTTCAGGTAGGTCGAGATGATCTCGCGATCGACGCGCAGTTCGAGCTCGCTGCCGGCCACCTTGTCGCGGAAATTCTCGAGGAGATCGAGGCCGCGCCGCAGTTCGCCGCGCGCAAGGTAGACCTTCCCCAGATTGATCAGAGAGTGGTAGAAGTCCGGCTGCATCGTCACCGAGGTGACGAACTCGGCTTCGGCGTCCTCGTAGCGGCCGAGCGCCATGTAGACTTCGCCCAGCGAGTCGTGGGGGTTGGCCAGATCCGGCGCCAGGAACGCGTACTTCTGCATGTACTCGATGGCCTGTTCGTAATTGCCCCGGTTCAGCTCGAGGTAGCCGAGCATGTTGTAACTGGTGGCGTAGTTGGGATCCTTGTCGAGGATGCGCAGCCAGGCTTTCTCGACGGCTTCGTCGTCGTTGGCCAACGCGGCGCGTTCGGCGGCGGCCACCAGGACATAGATGTTGGTCGGATCCTCGATCTGCAGCACCTCGAAGAGCGAATCGCGCATGGCGACGAACCGTGAGCCGCCCATGGCGCTCAGCCGCAACTGGGCCACCAGGCGGCGCCGGCTGTCCTTCATGACGCCGGTCAGGCTGTCCGCGCGCGCCAGTTCGCGCTTCATGTTCTGCCGCTCTCCGAGCTGCATGAAGGCGAGCGTGCGCGAAATGGAGGCCTCGGCCAGTGAAGGGTCCACCTGCAGGCACTGCCCCAGCTTCTCGACCGCGGCCCGCAGCCGGAAGGCGTGCAGGTCGGCCGTTCCTTCGTCGCAGAGCTGCACGGCCTTCGGATTGCGGGAGACCTTCGCGTGGTCACGCGAACCGGCAGCCATCAGGCCGATGCCGATCAGGGCCGCAGCCGTCACCAGCGCGATGATGATCCACTTCAAGAGTCCGCCTCCGGTTTCATTCCGCCCGCCTAGGCCGATTGTCCGTCGGCCATGACCATCTGGTCGACCGTCGAGATCTTCAGGCCGATCATGGTGATGTCGTCATCCGCTTCGTTCCGTCCGCGGAAGATGTGCAGGTCGCGGGTGATCGCTTCGAAGATGCCCGCCAGGTGTTGGTCCCGCTCGTGGAAGAGCAGGTCGCCCAATCGCAGTTCGCCGAAATCCTCTTCGCCGTCGGGACCCTTGGTCTCGGTCACGCCGTCGGTGTACATGAACAGCATGTCGCCGGGCTCCAGCTTCAGGCGGCCTTCGTCGTAGGTGCCGAAATCGAAGGCGCCCAGCGGCAGGCCGCCTTCGCTGAGAAGTTCGCGCGTGCCGTCGGCGCGCATCAGCAGGGGTGGATTGTGTCCGCCGGAGCTGTAGACCAGCTGCCGGGTCAGCGGGTCGAACAGCGCCAGGAACATCGTGGCGAAGTGCTGGGGGTCGGTGCTCGCGTGGATCTGGCGGTTGATGCGTTCGAGCAGCAGCCCGGGCGAGTCGCACATGTCGCACTGCGCGCGCAGGGCGGCCTGCAGGTTCGAGGCGAGGATCGACGCCGGGACGCCCTTGCCGCTGACGTCGGCGATGACGATCGCCAGCCGCCCGTCCTCGCGCTCGATGACATCGTAGTAGTCGCCCGACACCTGCTTGCTGGAGATGTTGACCGCGTCGATCTCCAGGCCGGCCGCGCGTGGCAGACGGCGCGGCAGCAGGCGGGACTGGATCTGGCGGGCCATCGCCATCTCTTCCTCGAGCTTCTGTTTCATGGCCTCTTCGGCGTAGAGGCGGGTGTTCTCGATCTGCAGCGCCGCTTGCCCGGCGACGATCGTCAGCAGGCGCAGTTCGTGGAGCTGGTATTCCCCGTCGCCCGGACGCCGCGGCAGGGCCGCCACGCCTACCAGCCGGCCCTGCAGCACCATCGGGATGAGGAGTTCGACGCCGGCCTCGGCCAGCAGGCGCTGCTCCTGGAGGCGCGCCAGCAATTCGACCTGTTCGCGGGTGATGGCCAGGCGTCCGACGGCCTGGTCGGCGCCCGGCGCTTCCGTCCAGAGCGGCTCGCCGCGCAGCACCAGATGGCGGGACAGCCCCGGCAGCGTCAGCTTCTCGGGATAGGTGGCCGGGTGCAGCGCCGGCTGGCCGAACGACGCTTCGCTTTCGGCCGAACGCGACGTCCGCGGACGCGTCAGGGAGGCCAGCGTGTACGTGACACCGTCTCCGCCCGGCGTGGCCAGGTAGACGGCCAGACTGGGCAGCTCCATCACGGACTGAAGCCGGGAGCCCACCCAGCGCAGCATCATCTCGCGCTGGATCAGGCGGGGGATCTCCTTGCTGAATTCCTCGATGAGCAGGGCCAGGTTGTCGCGCGAATGAAAGAACCGCGCGTCGAGCGCCCGCTGCAGTTGCCGACGCACGGGCCACAGTCCGGCCGCCACGCCCAGCGCCGTGCCCGCGGCCGCCAGCGGGCCGGCGCCGGGCAGCAGGGTCAGCGCCTTGCCGCCCAGCCACCAGGCGCCACTCAGGAAGCCGCCCCAGATCAGGGTCGTCAGCAGGGCGTAGGACAGGTTCCGCTTCAGCAGCACGTCGATCTGCAGTACCTGGTAGCGGGCCACGCAGTAGCCGAAGGAGATGGGGATCGCCGCCAGCGGCAGGGCGCCCAGGCGCGTCAGCCCCGTGCGGAACGACAATTCCTCCATGCCGATCTTGAAGACCAGGAACGGGATCACCGCCGCCAGGGTGCCGACGGTCAGGATGCGCACGCGGCGGCGCATGAGCGGATCGCGGTAGCTGAAGTAGCCGTGGAGCAGGGCCGCCAGTCCGCACATGTAGAAGACGCCCAGCACGATCCAGCTGGCGGCGTGGATCCGCGCCCCCTGTTCGCCCAGGAACTGGTCCAGCGTGAACCGCAGGTAGAGCACCCAGGGCAGCAGGTACAGCAGAGGCACCAGGAACGGATGGCGGGTCAGGACGAGCTTCTTGGTGGGAAACACCAGGAAGAAGTTCAGGAACACCGCGGGCAGCATGAAGCGTGCGAACGCGCCCATGTTCTGCGCGATGATCGCGCCCAGGAAGTAGCTGGCCGCCTGCAGGTTCGTCATGAAGTAGAGGGCGAACAGCAGGCACAGGACGAAGAACAGCGCCGCGGGCCGATCGTCCTGCGCGCGCAGGTAGACGGCGAAGCCGATCACCAGGTAGATGATGGCCAGGACGACGTTGACCGCATAGTCCTGCAGGTCGACGCGGGTCGAGGTGAGCGGCACCTTGACGGTGATTTGATCTCCATCGCGCTTGATGAGATAGTTGATCTGGTCGCCGGGGCTGTAGCGACGCAACTCGCGGGCGGCGCTCTGCGGTGAATCGACGATGGATTTGCCCAGACCGACGATGATGTCGCCCGGCTGGAGCGGCGTCGGCGGGCCCTGCGGGCGGGGAACCAGATCGAGCACTTCGAGCTGCGGACGCCCGAGCAGCCAGACCGTGCCGTCGCTCGGCCGCGTGCGCGTGGCGTCGTAGCCGCTGAACAGGATGGCCGCCAGCGTGAACGCCCCGAGCGCCAGGTGTGCCTGGCGCGACAGCAGCAGTCGGGCGAGGCCCGACAGGGCGTGGGATTGCTGCCGTAGAGGCGGCATGGTGCTCCGTGGTTCGTGGAGCCGGTCCGGCGCGTCGGCCGGGCGGTCTCTGCGCTGCGATTTCGCCGGCCGCCGGCCGGGGCGCGGCCGCCGGATCGAAGCCGGAAGTATATCGCCGATGGCCGCTGCCGGCATCCGCGATCCGGTCGACGTTACCCGCCGTCCCGGCAGGGTATTCGGCGATGGCCGTGGCCGTCGACAGTTTATGACGCTTGCCGACCCCGGAGGGTTGCATGGGACAGCGCAAGCCGCGCACACGCAAGGTTATCTGGGATCCGGCCGCCCTGCCGGAGCCGGTCAGGGTCGGCCGCGGCCGGAGTGCCGTGGAGCTCCGGGTCCGGGCGGTGGGCCGCGACCTGCTGGTGACGGTGACCGGAGGCCAGGCCCACGCCGGTGCGGTTGCAGTGGCGGCGCCGGGGGGCGTGGCGGTCGAAGGCGGCGACGGTTGTCTGGTGGTGCCGCCCCACAAGGAAGGGCCATTGGCCCGGGAATGCGCCCGTCTGGTGGCTGAGGCCGCGGGCTGCACCTGCGTGGCCGTGGCCGGCATCCACCAGGACGAGGCCACCCCCGACGAGATCGCGGCGATCGTCGCCAACGCGAGGGCCGGCATGCGGACGCTGGCCGCGGCGCTGGACCGGGTGCCGGCGGCTCAGAGGTACTGCAGCGAGAGGCTGCCGAAGCCGAGCACGCCGTAGGACAGCCACGCCGGGTGTTCGCGGCCCAGTTCCAGACGGCACTGCGCCGCGGCCCGCCAGGCGGCCGCGCCGGCGCACCAGCCGCGACCCATCCCGCGGTAGAGGTGTCCCGCGTACAGTCGGGCAGGGTTGCTGTACAGGGGCACGAGCGGTCCGACGAACGTCGAGGCGCCGGCCCGGACGAAACGCGAACCCAGTTCGGGAACCGCGCACCAGCTGTTGGAGAACACCAGCGGCGGCAGTTGCCCGCGCTGGCCCAGCGTCTCCGGCGCCACCGGTCCGTCGTCGAGCAGCCAGGACGAACTGCCGCCGGATCCGCTCGAGGCCGACAGGCGTCCGCCGCTGTCGGCGCTCAGCCCGGCCGAGGCGTGCGCCGTCTGCCTGGAGTGGCTTTCACAGATGTCGTCCAGCAAAGACGTGACCGGGTCGATGCCGAGGATCTCGCCCTCGCAGCCGAGCGCCTCGGCCAGCCGCTCGTCGTCCGGGAACGACGCCTCTTCGACCAGCCGGTTCATCCAGTATTCGCCGAGCGAGTCATCGTGCCGGGCCGGCGCGCTGACCGGGCCGGCGAAATGGAGGATCTGATAGGCCACGTTCTGGTCGCACAGCAGCCCGGGCGTCACCGCGTCCACCGGCACTTCCAGGCGAGCCAGCGGTCGGCCGGGCAGGCCGTCGCCGAGCGCCTCGGCGATCGCTTCGGCTTCACGATAGATCAGGCGGCGCATCTGCGGATCGGTGTGGCCGGGGATGAAGAGCAGCTCGGGCAGACGGGCGTCCGGCGCCTGCAACTGGTCGCGGACCGCACGCAGATCCTGCGCGCCGCCATCGCCCACCAGGAATCCGGCGCGCACCTGGCGTTGCATCCACGGGCGCCGCGCCGGGGTCGGCGGCAGCGCCGCCGGGCGCAGGCTGGCGCACAGCGGATGCTGCTCCAGCAGGAAATGCAGCCCGTTGTGGAGCCAGTTCCAGGGCAGTCCCAGCCACTGTCCGTCGACCACGAGATGGAAGCCGGTCAGGTTGTCATGGGCCGCTTCGCCGACATCCGGGGCATCGACCGTGGCCGCGGGGCGTGTCCGGTCGAAGGCGCGCGGCACTGTCCGGCTCAGGGCTTCGAAGAGGCAGCGCCCCGTCTGCTCCATCACCGGCAGCAGGCTGGCCGCGTCCAGACCGTCGCGCTGCTGGACCTGCGGATACCGGGCGGCCAGGGCTGCCGCTTCGGCCAGATCGCGGTCGAGCGACTGGTCGGTTCCCGGTTCGGGCAGGATGATATCGAACCAGCGCATGGGACCCTCCGGACAGGCCCGCGCCACGGGGCGGCCGCCTGTGCATTCAAGATGTTGCCCGACAGTGAGTTGCCCTGGAAGGGCCAAGTCGGGTGCGGCGCCGTGGGAGCGCCGGGATCCGATTTGCAGATTCCGTGCCGGTCAGGCGAAGGTCATCGTCGCGAGTGGGCAGCGCGGAGGGGGGAAGCAAAAAAATCCCCCGCCGAGGCAGGGGATGCAGGCTTTGAACCGCGATTCCCGTTCATCCGGAGGGCCTGAACGCATCGATCGAGCAGCGGTCACAGCGGCCACAAAAGCCGGTCAAAAAAAAAGGTGGTGCCCAGGAAGAGACTCGAACTCCCACGGGGAAACCCCACTACGACCTGAACGTAGCGCGTCTACCAATTCCGCCACCTGGGCACCAGTACCGTTTTCCGCTGCTCGCCCGACCGGAACCGGGTAAGCGGGGCCAATCTAGCGGGCGCCGCCGGGACTGTCAACCCGCGTCGGTTATTTTGGCTTCCGGAGCCCGGCCCGGGACCCGCCGCCGAAGCGTTCATTGGCACCGCTTCCAACGCAGGGTATATTCTGCAGTCTGTCGTTGATACGGGTTTCGCGGGCGGGAGTTGGGCATGGCGCGCAAGGTCGACACCGAAGGTTTGAAGATGGTGGCCAACAACCGCCGCGCCCGTTTCGAGTACGAGATCCTGGAGACGTGGGAGGCGGGGCTGGTCCTGCAGGGCACCGAAGTCAAGGCCCTTCGCGAAGGCCGGGTCAACCTGGGCGATGCCTACGGCGAGATCCGCGGAGGCGAGGGCTGGATCGTCAAGATGCACATCGGCCCCTACGAAATGGGCAATCGCGAGAACCACGAGCCGTTCCGTCGCCGGAAGCTCTTGCTGCACCGGCGTGAAATCCGCAAGATGCTGCCGAAGCTCGAGGAAAAGGGCCTGACCCTGGTGCCGCTGCGCCTGTACTTCAAGGATGGGCGGGCCAAGCTCGAACTGGGGCTGGGCCGCGGCAAGAAGATGCATGACAAGCGCGATGCGAAGGCGAAACAGGATGTCCAGCGACGGATCGCCCAGCATGTGGGCCGTCGCGAGCCGTGAGGAAGCGCACGCGATGATCTCACTTTCCCGCCAGGACCGCCCGGTTCCGCGCGAGGTCTCCGACCGCACAGCCGTTCCGGAGACCGGTGTGGCGCGGCTTCTGCCGCTGCTGTCGGCCGTCCTGTTCATGGTTCTGGTGTCGGCAGGAAGTCTGCCGAAAGCCGCCGCTGCCGCGGACACCTATCTGGATCCTTTGGCCTACACGCGTGTCGACGCGCAGGCGCCCGCCGTCAATCTCGTCATCGAGCAGAGGGGGACGCGCCGGACGTCGACGGTGGCGGCGCGCCGGCTGCTGACCGATTCGCGCGAACTTTACCTGCGCTCGGCCGATCTTTCGCTGGCGCTGAAGGCCGCGCGGCTCTGGCAGGACACTTTGCGGCGACTGGACCTGGACGTCGGCGGCCACATCTTCACCGTGACCGGCGGCAGCCGGGTCGTTCTGAGCGCCCGCGGCGAGTCGCTGCTGCCGGTGCCGGTGCTTGATCACCGCGGCGACCTTTGGCTGCCCATGGTTGCATTGCTGCAGGTGATCGGTCCCGAGGCGCGGCTCGACGTGTCGTTCGATGCGGGTGCCGGCCGTCTCGTGCTCGGTCGCGCGGACGACAACGTGGAAGGTGTGGCGGTCGAGATTCTCGGGCGCAGCACCGCGGTGCACATCCGCTGCCGTGATGTGCTGACCTGGGCCGTGGTGCGGCCCCGTGCGGATGTCGTGGAAGTGACGCTGACCGGTGGGCGCGCGGATGCCGCCGCCCTGGCGCGTACGTCGGCGGCGGGCCTCGTGCGCGCCATCGAAGCCAGCCAGGAATCCGATCGCGTCGTCGTCACGCTGCGGCTCGGCGACCTGGCGGGAACCGAGCGCGCCTATGCGGCCGACGGTGGCCGGGAAATCGTCGTCGTGCTGGAAGAGGCGCAGGCGGCGAGCCTGCCCGAACCCGTCCCCGCCGGCGAAGTTGAACTGGCCATCACGCCGCCGGCACTGCCCGACGACGACCGGGTCCGTCCGCTGCGAAGGGTCGTCATCGACCCGGGACACGGCGGCGCCGACACCGGAGCCGTGGGCCGTCGGGGCATCATGGAAAAGGATGTGAACCTGGCCGTCGCCCGCGAACTGAAACAGTATCTCGAGCGCGCAGGCGATCTGGACGTGGTTCTGACGCGCTCACGCGACGAGGCGCTCGACCTGGACGCCCGCGCGGAAGCCGCCAACGTGGCCGGCGGCGATCTGTTCATCTCCCTGCACTGCAACAGCTGGTTCGACGATCAGGCGCTGGGCTTCGAAACCTATTTCCTGTCGCCCGCCAGCAGCGACTGGGCTCGCAGCGTCGAAGCGGCGGAGAACGGCGAGCCGGCGGCGGGGCGTGAGCCCGGCGATGTCGAATTCATCATCTGGGAACTCGTGCAGAACCGGTTCATCACGCGCAGCAGCCAGTTCGCCGAATTCCTGCAGGCGCGCGCCTGCATCGAACTGGGATTGCCCGACCGTGGCGTGCGGCAGGCGGGATTCCGTGTCCTGGTCGGGGCCTACATGCCCGCCGTTCTGGTCGAGATGGGTTTTCTCAGCCACGCCAAGGAAGAGCTGCAGCTGGGTGAGCGGGGCTACCAGCGTCAGCTCGCCCGGACGATCGGTGAAGCGGTGCTGGCCTTTCGCCATCAGGCTTCCATGACCGCTACGGGACAGGGGGGCGCGCCGTGAACGACCTGCGTCCTGCCGATGGCGACGAGTTGCAGGAAGGCGTTCGCCGGGGTCCGCGGCGGCGTCTGTTGCTGGTCGCTCTGCTGCTCCTGACGTTGGCGGCCGCGCTGACGGCCTGGTGGCTGAAGGAGCAGGCCGGGAAGCCGACCGATCTGCTCGGCACGTCCGCGGAGGCGCCGGCTCCGGTCCTGGACCTGCCGCGCGCAGGCGACCGCGCCGTGGTCGTGGTTTTTCCGCGGTGGGACGGCAACGGCTGGGTGGACGAGGACCGCCGCGTGATCAGCCGGGGCCAACCCGGCGAAGACCTGCTGGCTCTGATGGAGGCTCTCTGCGCCGGGCCCGAGAGCGGCCGCGCCATCAGCGCGCTGCCGCACGGGACGCGCGCCCTGGCGGCGTTCGTCGATCCGCGCAAGGGCAGCGCCGTCGTCGACTTCAGCCGCGAGCTGGTCGTCGGGCATCCGGGCGGCAGCGCGGCGGAAACCGCGACGCTGGCTTCGATACTGCGCACGGTCGCGTCGAATTTCCCGCAGATCACCGCCTGCACCATCCTCGTGGAAGGGCGGCAGGTGGGGACGTTGGCCGGTCACCTGGATCTGACGCATCCGTTCACGCCGCGGCGGTGGCTGTAGATGCGCATGAACGATGCCCCCGGCGCGCGCTCGCCCATCGGCGTCTTCGACTCCGGACTCGGCGGGCTGACGGTCCTCCGAGCGCTCCATGAGCGCCTGCCGCGCGAGGACCTGCTCTATTTCGGCGATACCGCCCGCGTGCCGTACGGAACCAAGGGCGAGAAGACGGTGCGTGCCTTCGCGCGCCAGGACGCCGGGCTGCTGGTCGCCCGTGGCGTCAAACTCGTGGTCGTGGCCTGCAACACCGCCAGCGCGTTCGCGCTGGACCACCTGCGCGAGGTGCTGCCGGTTCCCGTGCTCGGGGTGATCGGTCCGGGACTGCGCGCGGCGCTGGCTGCGACGCGCGGCGGTCCGGTGGGCGTCATCGGGACCTCGGGCACGATCCGGTCGGGACGCTACCAGCAGGGCCTGGCCGCGGCCGGGCTGCCGGCTGAGCGGATCGTTGCGGCCGAGTGCCCTCTGTTCGTGCCGCTGGTCGAAGAGGGCCTCGAAGGCAATGCCATGACCCGCCTGGCGGTGGCCGAATACCTCCGGCCCGTGCGCGCGGCGGCCGTTGACACGCTGATTCTCGGCTGCACACACTATCCGCTGCTGCGTCAGGACATCGCCGCCTATCTGGGGCCGGACGTGCGCCTGGTCGACTCGGCCGCGGAACTGGCCGGAGCGGCCTGCGAGGAACTGGCCGCGATGGACCTGCTCTGCCGCGACGGGCAGGGCGGTTGCGAGGATCGCGCCGGACGCTTGTCGTTCGTGCTGAGCGACATTCCCTGGAAGTTCGCGGAGATCGGCGCCCGTTTCCTGGGCAAGCCGATCGACGACGTGGAAACCGTCGGACTCGACGAGATGGAAGCGGTCGGGCACGCGCTCGACCGGTATGAACACGGAAAGGACCAAACGTGACCGAACGCGCCGAAGGTCGGGAACCCAATGTGCTGCGCCCGGTGCGCATCACCCGCGATTACCTGCCGCACGCCGAGGGTTCGTGCCTGATCGAGATGGGGCAGACGCACGTCATCTGCACGGCGACCATCGCCAACGGCACGCCCAAATGGCTCAAGGGTTCGGGCCAGGGCTGGGTGACGGCCGAGTACGGGATGCTGCCCCGGTCGACCGGCGAGCGCATGCGTCGCGAAGCGGCCGGCGGCGGCCAGGGTGGACGCACGATGGAGATCCAGCGTCTGATCGGACGTTCACTGCGTGCGGTGACCGACATGCGTGCGCTGGGCGATCTGACGATCACCGTCGACTGCGACGTGATCCGCGCCGACGGGGGCACGCGCTGCGCCTCGATCAACGGCGGCGCCGTTGCGCTGTACGACGCGCTGCTGCGCCTGAAGCTGCGCAAGCATCCCATGCACGGGCTCGTGGGCGCCATCAGTCTGGGTGTGTCGAACGGCGAAGTGCTGGTCGATCTGGATTACCGCGAGGACTCGAGCGCGGACACGGACCTGAACCTGGTGATGGCCGAAGGCGGCGGACTGATCGAAGTGCAGGGCACCGCCGAGCATCGCCCGTTCACGCGCGCGCAACTCGACGCGATGGTGGATCTGGGCGGGGCGGCGATCGCCCGCGTCAACGAACTGCAGCGCAAGGTGCTGAATCTGGTCTGAGGATTCCGGCCTGAGGGGTGGACCGTGGCGGAACGACGCAAAGTGGTGCTGGCCAGCCGCAACCGGGACAAGCTGGGCGAGCTGGCCGAGCTGATGGAAGGGTTGCCGTTCGACGTGGTGTCGGCGCTGGACTACTCCGGGATGCCGGACGTGGTCGAGGACGGCGTCACGATCATGGGCAATGCCGTGCGCAAGGCCATGTTCGTGGCGGCGTGGACCGGCGAGATCGCGCTGGCGGACGACACCTCGCTGCAGGTGCGGGAGCTGAACAGCTGGCCGGACATCTTCGCGGCCCGCTTTTCCGGACCGGAAGCCACGTACGCGAGCAACGCGGCCCTGCTGCTGGACCTGATGAGGGATGTGCCGGACGGCTCGCGCCAGGCGCGCTTCGCGTCCGCCTGCGCGTGGATCGACCCGCGGCCGGGGCCGGGGACGTTCCCGGTGGCGGCGCCGGCCACGCGGCGCTGGCTGCACAACCCCTGGGCCCGCGCCGTGGAACTGCGCGACCCCGAAGGCAGCGCCGGTTACTGGGAAGACCTGGGAGCCGACCAGCGCGAATGGGAATCGTATGCGGCGTCGCGCAGCGCCGACCTCGCCAACTGGGGACACGACGCCGTGCGCCTGCGTGAAGTGGCCGCGTCTCTGCTCGCGTCCGGGCCTGGCGGGACAGCCGGTCAGGACGTCGCCCGGGCGGTACGGCTGCCGGACCCGACCATGTGGACCGCGTCGTCCAGCGAGCAGGCCGGAGCGCCGCCCACGGTGGTGGCGCCCGCGGGCCTGCCGCGCGAGGCGCCGGGACGCGAACGGCACGAATCTCTGTGGCTCGAGATCGGGGCCGAGGGTCGGCTGCTGGGCGACATCACGCGGCAGCCCCTGGGATCGGCGGGGTTCGGCTACGATCCGATCTTCCGCCCCGTGGGCTCGCCCTACACGCTGGCCGAACTGACCCGTGACCAGAAGCACGCCATCAGCCACCGCGGACGCGCCCTGGCGCGGATCCGGCGGGCGGTCGTGGTGGCCTACGGGCTGGGCGCGGGGGTTTGAGGCGTTTGGCGCCTGGCGGCGACGGGCCCTGTGGCCGCCGTCGCCTGTCGGCGACGCCGCGGCGATTGACATCGACCCGGCCTGTCGTTACCCATTGGGGCCACAGCGTGCGGCGAAGGCTGCGCGACGGGCTTCCCGGGGCGGCGAACGGCGCCGGGGAACGGAAACTGCTCAGGTCGGGGCGTGGCGCAGCCCGGTAGCGCACCTGCTTTGGGAGCAGGGTGTCGCAGGTTCAAATCCTGTCGCCCCGACCAACGGATCGATGGTCTTGACACGGGCGCGCCACAACGCCATTATTCGCGTCCGCCCGTGGGAAAGGGCCTTTCCCCCGAGCGCGGGTTCCCGGCGATCTGGATCGGCGCGCCCGTAGCTCAGTTGGATAGAGCAGCGGATTTCTAATCCGCAGGCCGCAGGTTCGAGTCCTGCCGGGCGTGCCAGAAATCGCGAATAATGGTGGTGGATGTAGCTCAGCTGGCAGAGCCCCTGGTTGTGGTCCAGGTGGTCGTGGGTTCGAGCCCCATCATCCACCCCATTTTTTTTTCGCTTTCCCGGCTTGTTCTGTCCTAGTGTGACCTCCCGCTCAACAGCCTGGGAACCAAACCGAATGGGCGGGGACGCCGCGCCGGCGCAAAGCGGCGGCTGTCCCGACACGTCAAGGAGGGCGCAATGGCTGGCGTCAACAAGGTCATCATCATCGGCAATCTGGGTCGTGATCCCGAGATCAAGTACACCCAGAGCAACGTGCCGGTGGCCAACTTTTCGGTGGCCACCACCGAGAGCTGGAAAGACAAGAACAGCGGCGAATGGCAGGAAAAGACCGAATGGCACCGCGTGGTCGCCTGGAGGCACCTGGCCGAGCGCGCCGAGCGTTACCTGAAAAAGGGTAAGCAGGTGTACGTCGAGGGCCGGCTCGAGACCCGCAAGTGGACGGGCCAGGACGGTCAGGACAAGTACACCACCGAGATCATCGCCAACCAGTTGATGCTGCTCGGCCGTCGCGATGAAGGCGAAGGCGGCGGCGCTCCCGGTGGCGGTGGCGGCGGCAGCTACGGGGACAGCCCCGCGCGCGGCGGACGCGGCGGCGGCACCGGCGGCGGTTCCGGCGGCGGGGACTTCCACCCCGAGCCGATGAGCGATCCGGGTCCGTCGGACGACGACGATCTGCCGTTCTGACCGGCGCCCCAGCCCCTGGACAAAGGAAGAGGCCCCTCACGGGGCCTTTTCCTTTGGGTGCCGCTCGTGTCGAGTCGTGAAGAGGCTCAGGACACGGTCAGCCCCAGTTTGCGGCGGATCTCGTCCTGCACCCGCGCCGGCGGAGCGGTGCCGTCCACATCCACGACCAGATCATGTTCGCGGAAAAAATCGAGCACGGGCGCCGTCTGCGAGCGGAAGTCGGCCAGACGCGAGGCGATGGCCGCCGGCGTGTCGTCCGCGCGGGCGACGATGGGACCGCCGCAATCAT
>JFJP01005347.1_pt1 | contig 37531 bp, 41 predicted proteins | sample 431651 | NCBI WGS metagenome assembly JFJP01 (sample SAMN02602958, study PRJNA72255) | Microbial mat metagenome, whole genome shotgun sequencing project. | biome: fresh water; feature: sink hole; material: water; isolation source: purple microbial (photo- and chemosynthetic) mats found in... | reverse complement strand
GCACAGGCTTCCAGCACTTCCCGGCAAGCGGTGGCGGCCAATCCGTCAGCCTGAGCTGGGCCACATCGGGCATGTGAACCATGTTGTCGGTTTCGTCATCAGCCACCAGTGCCGCTTTCGGCCAGTTGCAGCGGCAACAGGCCACGCGCTTGGCTGAGCAATACGAAGCACGTGCTTCATCTTTGCGTGCTCAGGCCCAAAGTGCCCAAAATCAGGCGGACCGAGCGACGCAGCGGGCTGACAACCTGTCGATCCAGGCCGACCAGGCACAGGGCCGCGCTGACACCGCCAAAACCACGGTGAACTCAGCCAATGCCATGGGCGAACTGGCCCAGACTCAGTCAGCCCAAATCGTGCAGGCGGTTCAGCGGGCGCTGCCAGTGGCCAACGCTGAACAGGCTGCTCCCGCTGCGAGCACCGCCGCCGTGGCCCCCAGCGCGGGCTTGGTGAACCTGCAAGGCCAGCGCATCGGCGTGCGGGTGAACGTCAGCGTTTGACGTGAAACGTTGTTTGCAGTGGGTCAATATTTGGCGATGACTGCTGGCCACAAGCTGAAATCGCCAGCTGATATCCTGCGGACAGGAGCCCACCATGTGTACTGCGATTCCACTGAAGATCATCAACGTCTTGTCTCGGAGTGAGGCTGTCTGCAACTCGGATGGCACAGACATTACGGTCGATATTTCGTTTGTCGATGAGGTCGAACCTGGAGATTGGGTATCGGTGCATCTGGGGGTGGCGAGGTCCAAAATGACCCATGCCGAAGCGCAAGTCATTCTGGATGCTTTGTCGGCTCTCCAAATGGTCCGGGACGGTCAAACGGATGTGGACCATCTCTTTGCGGACCTCATTGGCAGGGAGCCGCAGCGCCCACCGAAAGTTTGAACTCCGAGACCCCACATTCACCGGAGTGGATCCAACTTTCACCGCGCCCGGCTTTTGGCGCGCGCCAGCACAATCCACGGGCTTTTTGATCTAGCTCAGTCTTTTCTGCAGTTGGATGGTGCAAATTCACTGCATGCAAATATGCGTTCAAAATGAAGTACTCGGTTTATCTGCGACGGACAGTCGCGGAAGCGGCGTACGGCTGTTGGCCATGGGTGTTGGCAACACACTGATGACCGATGAGGCTGCTGGCCCTCGTGCAATGGAGGCGTTCCGCGCCATTGCAGGTGATCTGGAGGGGATCACTTTCCTCGATGCGGGAACTCTGAGCTTCACGCTTGCCGACGAGATTTCATCCCACAACGCGATCATCGTGTTCGATGCGGCGCGACTGAAGGCCGCACCCGGCACGGTTCAAGTGCTGGAGGGCCAAGCCATGGACGACTTCGTGCGTTCGGGCAAGCTCACCGTGCACGAAGTGGGCATCACTGATTTGCTGGACATGGCGCGGATCACGGGGGAGTTGCCAGTGCAGCGTGCACTGATCGCCATAGAACCGGCTGAAATAGGTTGGGGCTTGGAGTTGTCAGCAGCTGTCGCCGCAGCCATGCCGCTGGCCGCCAGGGCCGCAAGATCTGTGGCAGAGAGGTTTCTTGCCAACCAGGGGGAGGTGGTATGAGTATCCCCGTGTTGCGCGACTTTCTGCCGCCACCCAGAACGGGCAACGTGATCCTGCTGCTCAATGAGGTGCGCCATGCACTGGATCGATTGCTGCACACGTCTGAGGGAACGACGATTGATCTGTCGGGCATCCCGATGACGGCACCAGAGCAAGAAGAGCTTGATGCAGCACTTGGATCAGGCGAGGTAACGGCGACTCTGTCTGCTTCGGGTCCTTCCGAGATCCGGGAAACCGCGTTCTCCGGCGTTTGGCGGGTGGCTCACAAGAGTGAGAGTGGGCAAACCCTCGGCCGTTACATTGAAATTGCAGCCATCCCTTCCATCCTTCTTGCTCAGCCTGCGGATATCGCTGCTGGCTTGGAGCGTCTGTCTCTCCATCTGTCCCCATCCAGTGAACACAAGGTGACCTCATGACCATCAGGGAACTCACACTGGGCGAGCATCTGCAGGCCAGAGGTGTGTCGCGGCGCGCTTTCATGAAGTACTGCGCCACGACCGCCTCGCTCCTGGCATTGCCGCCCGCATTGGTGCCCAAAATCGCCCATGCCCTCGAAGTGCAACGAAGGCCTTCCGTGATTTGGCTCTCTTTCCAGGAATGCACTGGGTGCACGGAGTCGATCACGCGGTCGAACAGTCCGTCGATCGAGTCGATGATTTTCGAAACCATCAGTCTGGACTACCACCACACGCTGCAGGCTGCCTCCGGGCACGCTGCCGAAGAAGCGCGAGAAACCGCAATGAAGGAGAACTGGGGCAAGTACCTCGTTCTCGTCGACGGATCGATCCCAATGGGGAACATGGGTTACTCGACAACGGCCGGTGAGAGCAACCTGGATACGCTCAAGAGAGTGGCAGAGGGGGCTGCAGCCATCGTGGCCATCGGCACGTGTTCGGCATATGGTGGCATACCGAATGCCAATCCCAACCCGACCGGGGCGGTATCCGTCTCCGACATCATCAAGAACAAGCCCATTGTCAACATCCCGGGATGTCCACCCATCCCTGCGGTGATGACGTCGGTCTTGGCCCACTACATTGCGTTCGGTGCTTTGCCCGAGCTCGATCACCTGGGCAGACCGAAGGTGTTCTATGGCCAGAACATCCATGACCGCTGCTACAGGAGGCCGTTCTACGAACGCGGTCAGTTCGCGGAAACCTTTGACGACGAAGGGGCCAAAAAAGGCTGGTGTCTTTACAAGCTGGGGTGCAAGGGCCCCACGACCTACAACGCTTGCGCAGTTCTCAAGTGGAATGAAGGTACATCCTTCCCGATCGAGGCTGGGCATGGTTGTCTGGGCTGCTCGGAACCCAAATTCTGGGATGCCGGCAGCTTTTACAAGCCGCTTTCGCAATCGACGCTGCTGGATGCGCGCACCGTGGGAGTGGCGGCCGCAGTCGGCATTGCGGTGGGGGTAGGCGCTGGGGTGGCGAGCCGCGCTGTCCAGAAGAACGCCCGATCCGCAACGCCTGCTACACATCCTGACGTCAAGTCTCTCCAGGAGAAAGCATCATGACGCTTCTTGAGTTTGCGCGCGGCCCCGCGCTTCAATGGGCTGCAGCCATTTTTGTCGTCGGAATGCTCTGGCGCACGGTCGGATTGCTCATGCTCATGCGATCTCATCCGCTGTCGGCAGACCGGCGTGAGAACCTCGCCGTGGGTGGCGTGCGTGCGGTGTTTCACCGGTTTTCGCTTTCCCACGTCTTTCAGAAGAAGGTGGTGTTCCAGTATGTGGCGGGCTGGGCGTGGCACCTCGGGTTTTTCATTGTGTTGTTCTTCTTCCAACTGCACATCAATTTTTTCGCCGGCATATTGGGCTTCTCATGGCCAGCGCTACCCAACGGGTTGATTGTGGTCTTCGGGTCAATGAGCGCTGCGGTGTTGCTGATGCTCTTTGTGCGCCGGTTCACACATCCGGTTCTGAGGTACCTGTCAACTTTCAACGACTACTCGAGCGTGCTGGTCACCGCGCTCCCGTTCATCACGGGGCTCGCTGCCTACATGCACATCGGCCTGCGTTATGAAACCCTGTTGGCGCTGCATTTCCTGTCCATTGCTTTGCTGTTGGTCTGGATGCCCTTTTCCAAGTTGTTCCACGTCGTCACCATCCTTCCGTCCCGCTACATACTGGGTGTGAAGTTCTGGCGCAGGGGAGTTGAAGCATGACCGAAGTCGTCACCAAACAAGAGTTGAACGATGCCTTTGCCATGTTCTATGGCATGGCGGCGAGCCTCAAGGAGCTGGCACCCCCCGCAGTGAATTACTCCGATGAGGAGCGTGTGGCGCGCGCGAAAACGGTTTTTCTCAAGGCGTTGGACAACGGGTATGCGACGCAGCTGGATGCTTGTGTCCACTGCGGTGCCTGTGCCCAGGCGTGCCAGTACTTCATTGGCACGGAGGATCCGAAATACACCCCCATCCACAAGCTGGATGTGATGAAGCGGGTGTATCAAAGGGAACTGTCGCCACTTTCGTGGTTGCTGAAGCCCTTTGTGGCCGACATCACCATTGACGATCTTCACGAAGAACGGCATCTGGCTTTTGAGGCATGCACCATGTGTGGACGGTGCAACATGGTCTGCCCGGCAGGCATCAACATTGCCGACATGGTTGCGGTGAACCGTTCGGCTCTGGCCTACGCTGGCTTGATGCCCGACGAGCTGCGGTTCATGGTCGCCGAACAAGAGGCGGACGGTACGATCTTCGGTGCAGACAAGGATCTTTTCCTGTTCCGTATCGGCGTGCTGGAAGAAAAGCTGGGTTTCAAGATTCCGGTCGACAAGGAAAAAGCCGACGTGCTGCTGGTCACCTCCGGCTTGGACATCCACCTGTTTTCAGATGCCACCGGCGGTGCGATCGAAACCCTTCAGCACATGGGTGTGGACTACACGTTGCTGTCGGATGCCTATGAAGGGGCTAACTTCGGCTCATTGGGTGGCGATGACGCGCTCAAGAAGAAACTGACGAAGAAACTGACCGAAGCCGCTATTCGCGTTGGCGCCAAAACAGTGATCGTGCCTGAATGCGGGCACAGCTTCCCGGCGTTGCGCTGGGGGGCAGCCGAGAGCATTGGTCGGGAGGTGCCGTTTGATGTGTCCACCGTGTCCGAGTACTTTGGCAAGGCGGTCATGGACGGGCGACTCAAGCTTCAGGCAAAGGATCACCCTGGCATTGTTGCCTTGCACGACCCCTGCAAGGTCGGTCGTTGGGGCGGTGTTTTCGATGAGCCACGTGAGATCCTCAAGGCTTGCGGCTACAACCTCAAGGAAACCGAGAGTTCGCGGGAATTCAACTTCTGTTGCGGTGGTGGAGCGGGCAACTTCCTGATCCAGGAGGCCGATCAACTCAAGCGGGTGGGATACCGCATCAAGATGGGCGAGATAAAGGCCACCGGTGCCGAGCAACTGATGGTTTCGTGCGGGTCTTGCCGAATGAACTTCGAGGTTGGCAAGGTCAAAGCGGGTGACAGCATGCCTGTGGAGAGCCTCGCCGCCGTGATTGCGGCACACCTGCCGGCAAAAGAAGGAGCGGTCAAGTGAGCAAACGTATCGTTGTTGATCCCATCACCCGGATCGAGGGGCATCTGCGCATCGAAGCTCAGATGGAAGGCAACAAAATTGCGGCAGCGTATTCGTCGGGCACTTCTGTCCGGGGCATCGAAGTCATTCTCAGGGGGCGTGACCCTCGCGATGCATGGGCTTTTGCCCAAAGGATCTGTGGTGTGTGCACCTTGGTGCACGGCATGGCCTCGGTCCGGGCCGTGGAGGATGCGCTGAAGTACCCCATTCCGCCCAACGCGCAACTGATCCGCAACTTGATGATTGCGGCTCAGTACGTGCATGACCATGTGATGCACTTTTACCACCTGCATGCGCTGGACTGGGTCGACGTGGTGTCGGCGCTCAACGCCGATCCGGCGGCCACGTCTGCTTTGCAGCAGTCAATCTCCAAGCACCCTTTGTCATCGCCAGGCTATTTTGCCGATGTCAAGAAGCAGCTCAAGGGGTTCATCGAGACCGGTCAGATCGGGATTTTTGCCAACGGCTACTGGGGCCATCCGGGCTACAAACTGCCGCCTGAAGCGAATCTCATGGCCGTGGCTCACTACTTCGAAGCTTTGAAGTGGCAGCGCGAGGTTGCCAAGCTCCACGCGATATTTGGTGGCAAGAACCCGCACCCTAACTTTGTTGTTGGCGGTGTACCTTGCCCCATTGACTTGAATTCCGATTCCGCCATCAACGCCGAGAAACTGCAGAAAGTGCGCGACATCATCCAGATGGCCCGCGAATTCGTGGACAACGTCTATTTGCCCGATACGCTGGCCATTGCGGGTTTCTACAAGGACTGGGCTACCCGGGGTGAAGGCCTTGGCAACTTCATGACCTACGGCGATTTTCCGGCAGATGGCATGAACCCGGCGACTAACCTGGTGCCTGCTGGCGTGATCCTGAACAGGGATTTGTCCACCATTCATCCGCTTGACCTGGGCAACCCGAACCAGGTCGAAGAATACGTGTCGCACAGCTGGTACGACTACAAAGGTGGCAAGGACAAGGGGCTGCATCCGTGGGATGGGGAAACAACCCTCAACTACACGGGGCCTCAGCCACCTTTCGAGCAGCTTAACGTCGAAGGTGCCTATTCCTGGATCAAAGCTCCCCGCTGGAAGGGCCATGCTGTCGAGGTGGGGCCGCTGGCGCGTGTGCTCATGCTCCACGCATCGGGTCACGAGCCGACCAAGGATCTGGTGGGTAAAACGCTATCGACCCTTCAACTGCCAGTCCAAGGCCTGTACTCGACTTTGGGCAGGGTCGCCGCCCGGACATTGGAGACCAAAATCATTGCAGATGCCATGCGAGGTTGGTACGACAGCCTCGTCGGCAACATTCGTGCAGGTGACACCAAAACGTTCAACGAAACGCTGTGGGACCCCTCCACCTGGCCGAAACAGGCCAAGGGTGTGGGCTTCATGGAAGCGCCACGCGGCGGCCTGGGGCACTGGATCGTGATCGAGGACGGCAAGATTGCCAACTACCAGGCTGTGGTGCCGTCAACATGGAATGCAGGACCCCGTGATCCGAAAGGGCAGCCGGGGGCGTACGAGGCTGCGTTACAGGACAACCACACCATGGCCAACCCAGATCAACCGCTGGAAATCTTGCGGACGGTTCACAGTTTTGACCCTTGTCTTGCCTGCGCAGTCCATGTGATGGACCCGGATGGCACAGAGCGGGTGAAAATCCAGGTGAGCTGATTGTTCGGCCGGTTGCTTGATACAGAAATTACACAGGAGTTGCAAAAATGAGTGAACTTTTCTCGCCGGACTGGATGGCTGGCTTTGCCAGCAACTGGAATGCCGACCCTGAATTGGGTGCGGCGTTAGCCACCATCGATTTCTCGTCCAACGTGGCCTACGGCTACACCGGTGACGACGCGCCCAAAGGCGTACTGATCGTGAAACAGGGCATGGCGACCGACAGTGGGCCGTATGCGGGACAGCCCTTGAATTGGGACATTCGGGCATCGGCCGATACATGGGCGTCATGGATGAAGACACCGCCCAACATGATGAAGTTGGGGGTAAGTTTCACCACTGGCAAGCTCAAGTTTGTTGTGGGCGACTACGGCGCAATGATCAAGGATCCCCGCATGGCAGGACCTTTCATCAAGTCGTTTGCCGCCATGTCGAAGGTTGCTTGACGACCAACGCACTGCTGCTTGTCTTGCCCGCGCATTGCCCACCGATATCCGCACAGCACCACCCGAAAAAGGATAAACCCGTGTCATTGAACGTCATTCGCCGCATGGCCACTGCTGCATTGTTGACCGTTGCCACTGGCGCAGCCCAGGCCCATACCGGCCACGGCACCCATGGCTTGGTGGAAGGTTTGATCCATCCGTTCGGCGCAGATCACCTTCTGGCCATGGTCGCAGTAGGTCTCTGGTCGGCCTCTGCGCTTCCCCTCCGCCGCTCATGGTGGGGCCCCGTCACATTCATGGGTGCATTGTTGGCTGGAGCCATGCTTGGTGCATCTGGTTTGTCGTTGCCATACCTTGAACACGCCATCGCCCTCAGTGTGGTGTTATTTGGCGTGATGTTGGCTGGGGCCCAACGTGGCTTGCCGGTTTCGGCAGGTCTTTGCCTGGTGGCTGCTGCGTCGGTTTTGCACGGGTTGGCACACGGCGCAGAATCGCCGCAAACCGGATTCTCTGGGTACGCGGCGGGTTTTCTGTTGACCACTGCCATCCTCCATCTCGGTGGCATCTCTATGGGCTTGGCCATGAGCCGCTGGATGTCACAACGCCGTGGTGCTGTGCTGGGTAGCCTCGGCGCCGCACTCGGTGTATCTGGGCTGTACCTCTTTGGTCAAGTGGCGACTTGAGTCACAGATGATGGGGCGCCCTGCCAGAAAGAGGATGGGCGCATGAGCGGTGCAGCCAACCTATTGCTGCGTGAAGCCGTCATACGGCCCGGTGAAGTTTTGGGTCATTCCATCAGCTTGCCCACCGCGACATGGGTGGAAGACTTCACACGTGGGCGCCCCGCATCGGTGGTTCCCGGTTTGCTTGCGGCGGTGTTCAACTTGTGTGGTCATGCGCACAGGTTATGCAGCGAATTGGTGCTGTCTGCCGCCGGATCGGGCCCGACGCCCGACGGCGTCGTCCTGTCTGAATCGTTGAGGCGGGAGACTGTTTCCGAGCATTTGCGGCGCATCGCCATCGATTGGCCGAGGTTGCTCTCGAACTCCGATGACATCTTCTATCTCCGCGACCTGGCGCAATCGCTGCCTACCGCTCCCGCATTGATGAAGAAGGGCCCGCTGACTGCCGCCGATTGGTTGGTACAAACCCGTTGGCTGGAAGAAAACCTGTTGGGCGTGCCCGCGCCGACCTGGTGGCGGAGCTGGACCGCTGACCCTGAGGGTTGGATGCGCGAGTGGACGGGCCAATCCCAAGGTCAGTTGCCTGAGTTGCTGGTCCAAGCAGGAGACCCGGATTGGAGCTGGATTTTGCCTGTCAAGAATCGTATGTCTGAACACGCAACAACCCACACAGGATGTTGGAGTCGCATGGCGGACGGACCACAGCGCGGCTTGTCGGATTGGGTGATGCTGGGTGCCCGCATCGCAGATCTGGTGGCGCTGTGTCTCGACGACGGTTCTCCAAACACAGGCCCGCGGCGTTTGCGCTGGGGCACACGCACCGAAGTGCCTGACCGTGCCGCCACGCCTGTGAGTGGCGCAGCCGATACAGGCCCAGTGGCGGTGGCTTGGGTGGAAATGGCCCGGGGCCTGCTGGTTCACCGTGCCAGACTCATCCCAGGGCAGTCCAAACCCACCGTGGCTTTCTACTCGGTGGCGGCCCCCACCGATGTGAACTTTTCACCTTGGGGTGAAGTGGCGCACGCGGTGGCGGCTCTGCCCAAAGTGGCAGGGACCCCACAAAGTGTCATGCGGGTCCAACGACTCATGGCCGCTTTTGACCCCTGCGTGCCGTTTCGCGTGGACGCGCCCGAAGCTTTACCCACGCCGGAGGCCGCCCGTGCATGAGGCCAGTATTGCAGGCGGCATATTGCAACTGGTGGAGCAAGCTGCCGCTCGCGACCCCTTTTCGCAGGTGCTGTCGTTGCGTCTCGAAGTTGGTCAGCTATCTGGTGTCGACGTCGACGCACTGCGTTTCGCGCTAGAGGCCCTCGCGCCTGGCAGCTTGTTGGCGGGTGCCGCTATCACCATCGACGAACCACCAGGCCAAGCATGGTGTCTTCCATGCATGGCGTCGGTGCCCCTTCCACAGCGGGGCATGGCGTGTCCGCTGTGCGGGGGGTATCAATTGCAACCCACGGACGGCGCTGAGCTGCGTGTGGTTGATCTTCAGGTCAGCGATACCTGAATCCGCTTATTCTTGGCATAAGGAGCCTCAGACATGTGTGTTGTATGTGGATGCAGCGGGAACAGCCCCAAACTCGAAGCGGTGCCTGATGCGCAGGCCGCTCCCAGCACCTGGCCATCGGCACTGACTTCTGTCGCCGCTGGGGTGACCGGGCCTGTCGGTGCGCCGTCACCTGCCGACCTTCATTTCGGACTGGGTGAGGCCAAAGTGTCGGTGCCGGGACTCAGCCAGTCTCGCACCGTTCAGATCGAGGCCGATATCCTGGGTGCCAACGACCGTGTGGCTGCCCGCAACCGTCAGCACTTTGCCGCCCATGGTGTCACCGCGCTCAACCTGGTCAGCAGCCCCGGATCGGGCAAGACCACGCTGCTGTGCGCCACCATCGAAGCCTTGCGTGAACATCATCCGCATCTTGCGATGGCAGTGATCGAGGGTGACCAGCAGACCAGCTTCGATGCCGACCGCATCAGGGCCACTGGTGCGCCCGCTATTCAGGTCAACACTGGCAAGGGCTGCCATCTGGATGCGCCCATGGTGGCAGCAGCATTCGAGCGTTTGCACCACGGTCATGGCCTGGTGGGGCACGATCATGATCACGAACACGCTCATACCCATGGTCACACGGCTTCTCCTCAGGTGTTGTTCATCGAGAACGTCGGCAACCTGGTCTGTCCTGCCCTGTGGGACTTGGGTGAGGCGGCCATGGTCGCCATCCTCTCGGTTACCGAGGGCGATGACAAGCCGCTCAAGTACCCTGACATGTTCGCTGCTTCTACGCTGATGGTGCTCAACAAAATCGACCTGCTTCCGCATGTGCGCTTTGACGTGGAGCGTTGCATCGCTCTGGCGCGTCAGGTCAACCCGTCCATTCAGGTCATTCAGTTATCGGCCACCACCGGCGAGGGCATGGACGACTGGCTGCACTGGCTGGAACACCGTGTACCCGCGCTGGCACAAAACCACCACCATGGGCATGCGCCTGGCCACAGTCACGACACCCCCGCCACAGAGGCCGCCTTGCGCCAGCGCGTGGCCGAGCTGGAGGCTGAATTGACCCGCTTGCGTGCCGCCTCGACCTGATCCCCGTTCACGCCTGACCTTATGACTGTTGCCATCCTGGCTCTGGGGGCCTGGTTGAAAAACACCGCATGCCTGGTCCGGTGGGAAGGTGCGCTGCCTGAAGTGATCTGGTCCGACTTGCACGGAGACCTGTCTGAACCCGAGGCTTGCCGGGCACTGGAAGCGTCGGCCCTTGCATTGCTGGCGCAGGCTGGCTCTGGCGGAGTGGCCGCCATCGCACACGACCTGCACCCCGACTTCTTCAGCAGCCAGCTGGCGGTTCGGCTGGCCGCGCAGTGGGGTGTACCTGCCATCGCAGTGCAGCATCACCACGCGCATGTGGCCGCGGTGGTTGCAGAGTGGGACAGCGCTCACCCAAGTGCCGCGTCAAACCACAGCGCCTGGCTGGGATTGGCCCTGGACGGCATGGGAATGGGCACAGACGGCACAGCCTGGGGCGGCGAACTGCTTGCCGTGAACGTTGGAAGCCAGCCGGGTTGGCAACGCTTGGGCCACCTGCAAACCCTGGCTCTGCCCGGCGGCGACAAGGCCGCCCGCGAGCCTTGGCGTGTGCTGGCTTCGGTACTTCATATTTCGGATCGGCTTGCGCTTAATCAGAAAGCGCTGGAGGCCAAATTTCTTTCAAACCTGTCCAGCATCCAGGTGGCGACCGTGGCTCAGATGCTGACGAGGGGAATCAACTGTCCTTCCACCACCAGTGCCGGGCGTTGGTTCGACGCCGCTGCCGCTGCGCTGGGTCTGTGCGGTTGGCAACGCGACGAGGCCGAGGCTGCACAGGCCCTTGAGCGGGCAGCCTCCATGGCGCTGGCCCAGGAGCCTGATTTACCTGCACTGCCCGGCGCACGCTGGCTGTTGTCCGAGGTTGACGCCAAGGCCTCGTTTGCACCTTCAAGGCCCCACGTGTTGGAATTGGTACCGCTGGTGGAAGCCCTGTGCGCCGTCAATCCTGCACATACCGCCGCCGTGAATCGCGCTGCTGCGGGGTTTCACCTCGCCCTGGCCGATGGGCTGGTGGCTGGGGTGCTCAACGCACGCGATCATTGGTCAGGCCCCGGCCCGGCACCCCACCGGGTGGCGCTCAGTGGGGGCTGTTTTTTCAACCGGGTGTTGCGCGAACGGGTTCAGAGTGGCTTGCATGCTGCAGGACTGGTCACCGCCTTGCCGACCCACCGGGGCTGCGGCGACGCTGGTCTTGCCCTGGGCCAAGCCTGGGTGGCTTGGCAACAATGCATTTGCGAACCGAACAAGGAGTTGTCCTCATGTGTCTAGCTATTCCCGCCCGAGTCGTTGAACGGCTGCAAGGCGATCAGGCTACCGTTGAACTGGGCGGTATTTGCAAAACCGTCTCCCTTGCTCTGGTGCCCGAGGCCCAGGTGGGCGACTACGTCATCGTCCATGTGGGCCACGCCATTGGCCTGCTGAACCCTGACGAGGCCGAACGCACCCTTGCCCTCTTTGCGGAACTTGGCGAACAGACAGGAACCACGGCATGAAGTACATCGACGAGTTCCGTGACGGTGACCTGGCCCGCCACATCGCCGAGCGCATCCGCACCGAGGTTCAACCCGATCGCGCCTATCGCTTCATGGAGTTTTGCGGCGGCCACACCCACGCCATATCGCGTTACGGCGTGCTGGAACTGCTGCCACCCAACCTGCGCATGATTCATGGTCCGGGCTGCCCTGTGTGTGTGCTGCCCATTGGTCGGGTGGACATGGCCATTGAATTGACGCTGAACAATCCGGTCACGCTGTGCACCTACGGTGACACCATGCGCGTGCCCGCCAGTGGCAGCTTGTCGTTGACCAAGGCCAAGGCGCGCGGGGCCGATATCCGAATGGTGTATTCCGCTGCAGACGCACTGGCCCTTGCCCAAGCGCAACCCGATCGGCAAGTGGTGTTTTTTGCCATCGGTTTCGAGACCACCACCCCGCCCACTGCCCTGGTCATTCGGGAAGCCGCCCGACTGGGTGTCACCAACTTCAGCGTGATGTGCAACCACGTGCTCACGCCCCCGGCCATCCGCGCCATCCTGGACGGGGCGCCAGCAGGCTCGACCGCAGAACTCGATGGCTTCGTGGGCCCCGCGCACGTGAGCGTGGTCATCGGCTCCGACCCCTATGCCCGTTTCGCCCGCGAGTACCAAAAGCCCGTTGTCATTGCCGGATTCGAGCCACTCGACGTGCTGCAGGCCATCCTGATGCTGGTCCGCCAGGTCAACCAAGGCCGTGCAGAGGTGGAAAACGAGTTCACCCGCGCCGTCACTCCACATGGCAATCTGAACGCCCAACAGGTGATGGATGACGTGTTCGAACTGCGGGAGGCCTTCGAGTGGCGGGGGCTGGGCACCATGCCGCTGTCGGCGCTGCGCATCCGCGAGCACTACCGCGCATTCGATGCTGAGGATCGCTTCGGCCTGAGCTACCGCACCGTGCCCGACAACAAGGCGTGCGAGTGCGGCGCCATCTTGCGCGGAGTCAAACGCCCGCAGGACTGCGCCATCTTCGGCACTGTCTGCACCCCTGAAAACCCTGTGGGCTCATGCATGGTCTCCAGTGAAGGGGCCTGCGCCGCGCACTACACCTACGGGCGTTTCCGCGACGCCGCCCCCACCCAGGAGGCCACGGCATGACCACGGCCTACACCCGCCCGCTGGACATCAAACGTGGCCGGGTAGACATGAGCCACGGGGCCGGGGGCAAGGCGTCGGCCCAACTCATCGAGGAACTGTTCTTGCCCGAACTCGATAACCCCTTCTTGCGCCAGGGCGACGACGGGGCACGGCTGCCCATCCCGGCGGACCTCGGGGGGGGGCAACTGGTGATGGCCACTGACGCTCACGTGGTGTCACCCCTGTGGTTTCCAGGCGGCGACCTGGGTTGCCTGGCCGTGCACGGGACCATCAACGACGTGGCCATGCTGGGTGCGCGGGTGCTTTACCTCAGCGCCGCCTTCATTCTGGAAGAAGGTTACCCGCTGGCCGACCTGCAACGCCTGGTGCGCAGCCTGGGCCATGCCGCCCGGGAGGCTGGGGTACCGGTGGTGACAGGTGACACCAAAGTGGTGGAGCGCGGCAAGGGTGACGGCGTGTTCATTGCCACCACGGGCGTCGGTGTGGTGCCATTCGGCCTGCACATCAGCGGGCGCAATGCGCGAGTTGGGGATGTGGTGTTGCTGTCGGGCACCGTGGGAGACCACGGTGTCGCAGTGATGTCGCAGCGCGAATCTCTGTCGTTCGAGACACAGATCGTCAGCGACACGGCAGCGCTGCACACCCTGGTGCAAGCGCTGCTGGATGCTGCACCCGGCGCGGTCCACACGCTTCGCGACCCTACCCGCGGCGGGCTGGCCACCACGTTGAATGAAATTGCCCGCCAATCGGGCGTGGGCATTCGCCTGCAGGAGGCTGCTATCCCCGTGAAGCCTCAAGTGGAAGCTGCATGTGAACTGTTGGGTCTGGACCCTCTGTACGTGGCCAACGAAGGCAAGCTGGTCGCCATCGTTGCCGCCGAAGCTGCCGACGCAGCACTGGCTGCGTTGCGTGCCCATCCGCTGGGGTGCGATGCAGCCCGCATTGGCGTGGTCACCGAAGACCGTCACCGCTTCGTGCAAATGGACACCCGCTTTGGTGGCCGCCGGGTGGTGGACTGGCTCAGCGGAGAGCAATTGCCGCGCATTTGTTGAGCCGATCCCTACCTTGTAGTTCAGCAGCCCCGTGTGATCGGTATCTCAACCTCTTTGGCCACCAACATGTGTTTGGCCAGCTCCAGTTTGGCGATGGCCACGCGGTGCACTTCGTCAGGGCCGTCGGCCAGGCGCAGGGTGCGTTGGCTGGCGTAGGCATAGGCCAGCGGAAAGTCGTCGCTCACGCCGCCGCCACCGTGGGCCTGGATCGCCCAGTCGATCACCTTGCCTGCCATGCTGGGGGCAACCACTTTGATCATGGCGATTTCGGTGCGGGCCACTTTGTTGCCGACGGTGTCCATCATGTACGCGGCTTTGAGGGTGAGCAGGCGGGCCTGGTCGATCATGATGCGCGACTCGGCAATGCGCTCGTGCCACACCGACTGGGCCGAAATGGGTTTACCAAACGCCACGCGCATGTTCAGCCGTTTGCACATCAGCTCCAGCGCACGCTCTGCGGCTCCGATGGAGCGCATGCAGTGGTGAATGCGCCCTGGCCCCAGGCGGCCTTGGGCTATTTCAAACCCACGGCCTTCGCCCAGCAGCAGGTTGCCCACAGGCACGCGCACGTTTTTCAGCAGCACCTCCATGTGGCCGTGGGGGGCATCGTCGTAGCCAAACACCGACAGGGGGCGCACCACTTCCACGCCAGGGGCGTTGGAGGGCACCACGATCATGGACTGCTGTTGGTGGCGGCCCGCCTCGGGGTCGGTTTTGCCCATCACGATGTACACCGCGCAGCGTGGGTCGCCCGCACCGGACGACCACCACTTGCGGCCGTTGATGACGTATTCGTCGCCGTCGCGCTCGATGCGGCACTGGACGTTGGTGGCGTCGGACGAGGCCACTTCGGGCTCGGTCATGAGGAAGGCGGAGCGGAATTCACCCCGAAGCAGGGGTTCCAGCCACTGGTCTTTGAGGCTTTCAGAAGCGTAGCGCTCCAGGGTTTCCATGTTGCCGGTGTCTGGTGCCGAGCAGTTGAACACCTCTGCGGCAAAGGCCACGCGGCCCATGATTTCGCACATGGGCGCGTATTCCAGGTTGGTCAGGCCTTCGGGTGCGCGGGGAGAGTTGGGCAAAAACAGGTTCCACAAACCTGCGGCCTTGGCTTTGGGTTTCAGTTCTTCAATGAGGGTAGTGGGCACCCAGGCGTTGCCTTTGGCGCGGTTGGCGGCAATTTCGGCAAAAAAGCGGCCCTCGTTGGGGTAGATGTGCTCGTCCATGAAAGCCAGCAGGCGTGCCTGCATGTCTTTTACCTTGGGCGTGTAGTCGAAGTTCATGGTGTTGCCTTTCGTTTGAATGTATAGCTGTCATCGCTTGACTGATAAGCGCTAGATGCCAAAAAAGTATTGAAAACCATCTGCTGTCACGCCGCCTGGGCCAACTGCCACGCCAATTGCGCCAGGGGCCGTGCCCCTGCTGCCGAGGCCTGAGCCTGGGCGCTGGAGGCCGTGCCCATTTGCACGCGCTTGGCGATGCCTTGCAAGATGGCCGCCAGGCGGAACATGTTGTAGGCCAGGTAAAAGTTCCAGTCGGCCTTCAGCACCTCAGGCGTGGTGAAGCCGGTGCGCTGGCAATACAGCGCGATGTAGTCGTCTTCTGCCGGTATGCCCAACGCGGCGAGGTCCAGCCCGGCAATGCCCCGAAATGCGCCGGGTGCGATGTGCCACGACATGCAGTGGTAGGCAAAGTCGGCCAGCGGGTGGCCTAGGGTGGACAGCTCCCAGTCCAGCACGGCCAGCACACGGGGCTCTGTGGGGTGGAACATGAGGTTGTCCAGCCGGTAGTCGCCGTGGACGATGGACACCAGCGATTCATCGCGGGCACTGGCGGGCATCTGGGCGGGCAGCCAGGCCATCAGCGCGTCCATTTCGGGAATGGGGTCGGTGATGGAGGCCAGGTATTGCTTGCTCCAGCGACCAATCTGGCGCTCGAAGTAGTTACCCGGTTTGCCGTAGTCGCCCAAGCCAACGGCAGTGGGGTTCACGGTGTGCAGCTCGGCCATCACCCGGTTCATTTCCAGGTAGATGGCGCGGCGCTCGGCAGGTTGAAGGCCAGGCAGCGATTGCTCCCACAGCACACGGCCGGGCACAAACTCCATCACGTAGAACGCACGGCCGATCACCGCTTCGTCTTCACACAGCGCAAGCATGTGGGCTACCGGCACGCCTGTACCCTGCAGCGCATGCATCACGCGGTACTCACGCTCGATGGCGTGGGCCGAGGGCAGCAGCTTGGCCACAGGCCCGGGTTTGGCACGCATCACATAAGTGCGGGTGGGCGTGACGAGTTTGTAGGTAGGGTTGGACTGACCCCCACTGAACAGACTGACTTGCAACGGCCCTTCAAACCCGGCCACCTGGGCTTGCAGCCAGGTGAGCAGCGCGCCTTCGTCAAAGGCGTGGCTGGCGGGCACGGCCCGCGTGTTGTCGGTGGGGTTGGTGTGTGTCATGGACAAGCGGGGGTTGTGCTGCCCATGCACACGGGTTGCAGGGTCAGGCTTCGGTTTCGGAGATGCGCATCAAGGCTTCGCGCTGGCGCACCACCAGGCCGCCCGGTTCGATGCGGATGGCGCCCTCGCGCTCCATGGATTTGAGTTCCTGGTTCACGCGTTGGCGCGACGCACCCAGCAACTGGGCCAGTTCTTCCTGCGCCAGTTGCAGGCCAATGCGTGTTTCGCTGCCGTCGGCCAGGCAGGGCACACCGTAGCTGCGCACCAGATGCAGCAGTTGCTTGGCCAGGCGTGCGCGCAGGGGCAGGGTGTTCAGGTCTTCCACCAGACCGAACAGGGTGCGGATGCGCCGCGCCTGCAGGCGCATCAGCGCCTCGTACAGCTCGACGTGCTGCGACAGGATTTTCTGAAAGTCGGTGCGGGCCACACACAGCAGCGTGGTGGGGCCGTGTGCATAGGCATCGTGCGTGCGCTGGTCGCCGTCGAACATGGCTATGTCGCCAAACCACACACCCGGCTCCACGTAGGTGAGGGTGATCTGTTTGCCCGACAGTGACGTGGAGCTCACCCGCACGGCACCCTTGGCCACAGCGGTCCACTCGCTGGGTGGGTCGCCGCGTGCGGTGATCAGGTCGCTGTCTTTGAACCGTTTGACGTAAGCGCATCGAAGGATGTCGTGCCGCAATGATGGGGAAAGGCTGGAGAACCAGCGACCTGAGTTGATCGCCTCGCGTTCTTCCATTGTCAGAATGGGTTCGTCGATGGGCATGTCTTTTCCGTGACTGGAGGGGCTGTGGATTGTCGCGATGGGGACCACCCCCGGCGCTCAGGGTTTGCCGGGGTGCGTGTCGCTCAAGTGTCTTTGTGTGGCGTTCAGAGTTCAGGCTGTGTCAAGCTGAGGCCCAGGGCCCCACGTCGGCGCAGCCAGGGGGAGGGGCGGTAGCGCGTGTCGCCATACACGGTTTGCAGGTTGAAGAGCACCTCCAGCACGTTGGTGGGGCCCATCAGGTCGCCCCAGGCCAGCGGGCCGTGGGGGTAGCCCAAGCCCAGGGTCACGGCGGTGTCCAGGTCGGCAGGGGTGCAAATGCCTTGCTGGCACATGTCAGACGCAATGTTGACGATGTGTGCCAGCACCCGCTGGGTCACAAAACCACCGCTGTCGCGCACCACGCTCACGGCTTTGCCGTCTCGGGCGAACAGGGCCCAGGCCGCGTCGCGCATGTCGGCGCGGGTGGCGGGGTTGGTGGCCAGCACCCGGCGACGGGTGGCGGTGTCGGGCAGCATCAGGTCAATGCCCAGTGTGCGGGTCGCATCCAGGCGCTCCACCGCCACAATGGTGCTCACGTCCAGCCCCAAGGGTGCGACCAAGATCAGCGCTTGCTCTGACGGATTCGCCGCCGTTTCAATGCGAGCGCCGAGGTCTTTGAGCAGTTGGTACAGCTCGGCGCGACGGGCTGCTTTGGGGCTGACCCAAACTGGGGGCAGGGTGTCTACCACCGGGGCAGCCGGGTCGAAGCGGGCAGGGCGCTGTCCATCGGTGTAGGTGTAAAAGCCTCGCCCGGTTTTACGGCCCAGCACGCCCCCGGCCAGCCGTTGCGCGGTGATGACATTGGGTTTGTAGCGCGGCTCGCCAAAGTATTGCTGGTGAACTGCCACCATCACCGGGTGCGATACGTCCAGACCGGTCAGGTCCATCAATTCGAACGGGCCCAGTTTGAATCCAGCCTGGTCTTTCAATATGGCGTCGGTGGTCTCGAAGTCGGCCACGCCTTCGTTCGCCAGTTGCAGGGCTTCGGTCACAAAGCCGCGACCGGCGTGGTTGACGATGAAGCCTGGGGTGTCTTTGGTCACCACGGGTGTGTGGCCCATGGCGCGTGCCTGCGCACACAGGCGCTGCACCACATCGGGGTGCGTGTTCAGGCCTGGCACCACTTCCACCACTTTCATCAGCGGCACAGGGTTGAAGAAGTGAAAACCCGCCAGCCGCGCCTCGCCTGGCAGGCCGGCAGCAATGGCGGTGATGGACAGTGACGATGTGTTGCTCGCCAGCACCGCGTCGGCGGGCAGCAGTGCATCCAGGTCGCGCATGAGCTGGCGCTTCACGTCCAGGTTCTCGACGATGGCTTCCACCACCAGGTCGCAATTGGCCAGCGCTTTGAGGTCGGACGTGGTGTGCAGTTTGGATGCCCAGGTGGCCAACTGTTCGGCAGTTGTCTTTCCTTGGGTCACTTGTTTGCCCCATTGGGCCTGAAGTTGCTCCACTGCCGCACTCAACGCCGCCGGTTGTGCGTCCAGAAGCCAGACGTCGCAGCCGGCCTGGGCTGCGATTTGTGCGATACCGCGCCCCATCGCGCCCGCTCCCACAATACCTACACATGTAAATGCAGAAAACATACGTTTCGACCACTCAAAAAGTAGCAACTATGCCAGCTGTGACAGAATGTTGCGCAACAAAGAGGCGAGGTTTTATGGTGCGTAAGGTATGGGTAGGTGGAGGGCTGTTGGCGGCCAGTGTGGGCTGCTCGGCAATGTCGCTGGGTGCTGTCCAAGGGCAAGCGCTGATCGGTCGCCCCTTGGACGTGGTGGTTCCTTTGGTGTTGGCGGAGGGCGAGTCGGCTACCGATGCATGTGCCAGCGCCCAGGTGTTTTTCGCCGATGACGCTGTATCCAGCGGCAATGTCAAAACTGCCGTGGTGACCAGTGCAGCGACGAAAGCCACCCTTATTCGCGTGCAGACCAGTGTGCCTTTGCCTGAACCGTTTGTGCGCATTGAGCTTCAGGCCGGTTGCGGGCAACGTCTGGCACGTTCTTATGTGCTGCTGGCCGACCTGCCGCCTGTGGTGTCGGCCGCAGTTGCACTCCCCAAAGCGCCTGCGCCCATTCAGCCTCCGACATCGGTTGCCCCTCAAGTTGCGGAACCCTTGCTGACCAAGACGGCATCGACAGGTCTTGCTATCGGCGAATCTCCTGCGAATCAGAGCGCCAGCAATGTCGCGCGCAAACATAGCCGGGCATCGCAGCGTAACGAAAAACCCACATCTTCCCGTCGTGTGGCGGCGACTGCTGGCGCACCTGTCCAGGCCGGTTCGCGTTTGACACTCGACCCCATTGAATTGATGGCTGCCGTCAATCAAATGCAGCCCGCACTGCGGATGTCCATTGAGGCTCCGCAAGAGTCGGCGGTGAATGAAGACCTTGAGCAGCGACGACAAGCCGCGCGGTTGCTCTGGAAGGCTCTGAACGAAAGCCCGGAGCAACTCGCGGCGAATGCCCTGAAAGCGCAAGTTGACACCAACGCTGAGACCACCAGCATCAAGGCGGCGTTGGTTGCAGCGCAACAAGCCGAACAGGTTGCACAGGCTCAGTTGACAGAGGAAAGGGAAGGTCGATACACCGATCCAGTGTTTCTGGCGTTGTTCGCCGCGTTGGTGGCGGCATTGGCCGGTTTGGGAGCCGTGTGGCATCGGCATCGCAACCTCGATCGCAGCGCGCAGGACGCCCCTTCATCCGTGTGGACAAGGCAGCCCCGCACCAAAGCCAAACCATCAGAAGCAGATTCGCTTCCCCAAGCGGGATGGCGTGAGGCGCTGAAAGACCGGTTTTTCCGTAAGCCCACCGGATTGAATTTCTCTGAGAGCGTGAAGGAAGGTGACAGCATCCTCGACATCGATGTTGAGACTTTGCTGCCCGAGGACAAATGGCCACCGCCCAAAAAACCGGACTTGGCTCGGACCGAGGTCCGTCAAGCTCAACTGCATTCAGACTTTGGACACAGTGCGTTGTTCGAAGGCGCACGGTCGGTGGCCACCGAAGAATTGTTCGACTTGCAGCAGCAGGTCGAATTTTTCATCTCACTGGGGCAGGCCGATCAAGCCATTGAAGTGCTCAAGGCACATTTGGCAGACAGTGACGACTCCAGTCCGTTGGCGTATCTTGATCTGCTCCAGCTGTACCACGAGCTCAACCACCGTGAAGATTACGACGCGTTGCGCGATTCTTTCAACGAACGATTCAATGGCAATGCTCCGTCGTTCGACCGGTACTCAACCTCCAGGCGTGGTTTGCAGCGGTACGAGGCAGCTTTGAGTCGTATCCAGGCGCTCTGGCCTCAGCCAGAGGTCTTGCATTTGATCGAGCGGTCGATTTTCCGTTCTCACCCAGACGACGTGTCAGAGGTTTTTGACCTCGAAGCTTACCGAGAATTGTTGCTTCTGTATGGCATTGCCCGGGAAGTGATTGAAAACCAAAGTCCTGGGCCTGTGCAGGCTGACCGGGCACCTGCTCAAGACCGTTCAACCGTGGGCGACTCTGTGTTTGGTCACACTGCCATGCAGCCTCTGCCCGCGACAATGGGTCAGGCGCTCGGCACTGCTCCGGCATCTGCCGCCTTCATTGCTTCCGTACCGCCTGCGCCAGCAGCGGACGACCCATTTGACGACGGGGCAGACTTGACATTGCCCATTGGTGCTGCTGACGCTCCAAGCGCTTTCGTGGATTTGGGGCCCGATTTGGATTTGGACCTCAGTTTGGCGGATGAGCCGTCCTCAGATGATGCGCTTGCGGATGTGGGCCAGCCACCTAACGCTCCAGATGGTGCGGGTGCGCTTCTTGATGCGGGTGCAACGCCGCAAAGTGCCCAAATCAGTCCTGGCCTTCACGTGCTGGACCTTGACTTTTCCGATCTGGGCGAACCTGAAAACTTCACCATCAAAAAATCTGGCACACCCGACTGACGTCCGGTAATCCGTGTGTTTTCAGGTCAGTCGATGGCGCACCTGAAGCGCGCCTGGGTTGACGATGTTGGTTGGGGTGCCTTGGATGAAATGCGTGACGTTGTCAAACGCAGCGCCAAAGTACATCTCGTAGCTGTCTCGCTCCACGTAGCCTATATGGGGCGTGCAGATGCAGTTCTCCAGCCGCAGCAGTGCATGTCCCTGCAAAATGGGCTCGGACTCGAACACGTCGACCGCCGCCATGCCAGGACGGCCGCGATTCAAGGCCGCCAGCAGAGCATCTGCTTCTATCAACTCTGCCCGTGAGGTGTTGACCAGCAGGCTGCTGGGCTTCATGCGGCCCAAGTCTTCGAGTGTGACGCAGGCGGTTGTGCTGTCGGCCAGGCGCAAATGCAAGGACAACACATCGCTGGTTTCAAACAGTTCGTTTTTGGTGGCGGCCGTCTCAAAGCCGTCCATTCGTGCGCGCTGTCTGGCGTCTTCGCTGCCCCATACGAGCACCCGCATGCCAAACGCGCGTCCGTACCCACCCACAAGGCTGCCGATTTTTCCGTAACTCCAAATACCCAGCGTTTTGCCTTTAAGCACCGAGCCTAAGCCGAAGTTGGCCGGCATTGCCTGGGATTTGAGCCCCGACTGCTGCCATGCACCGTGCTTGAGACTGGCCACGTAATGGGGCAAACGCCGCATGGCGGCCATCACCAGTGCCCAAGTCAGCTCTGCAGGTGCAACCGGCGACCCGACCCCTTCCGCAACGGCAATTCCGCGTTCGGTGCAGGCGGCCACATCGATGTGCTTGCCCACCCGCCCCGTTTGTGCGATGAGTTTGAGCTTGGGGAGCTTTTCTACCAGTTGTCGGGTGATTTGGCTACGCTCGCGGATCAGAACAACAATGTCTGCGTCTCGAAGCCTGATGGACAGTTGGCCCACGCCTTTCACCGTGTTGGTGAACACCTTTGCTGGGTAGGCGTCGAGTTTGTTGGCGCAGTCGAGTTTGCGGACGGCATCTTGGTAGTCGTCCAGGATCACGATATTCATGCAGCTATTGTGCACTGCAGAGAATGCGCCCCACCTGCCATGCGCCTGGTCGGGTGGTGCAATCAATGCAGGGTTGGTTGGGCTTCGAGTGCCACCAACCTGTCAAGCTCGGCACACACGTCAGCCATACGGCCGCTGATGAGCACGCGCACCGATTGGTTGGTTGCTTCCGCATCGCTGTCGTGGGTATGGAGTGTTCGGAGTTTGAGTGCGTGTGCAGGTGATCTTGCCGTCATGGCCACTTGGCACTGTATGGCCCTGACGTTGGTGCATTGGCTTGCCGGAGCCGCTGGTGCCACGGCGGTTTTCATCAGCCAGGGTGCGCCCATTCGGCGAAAAGCTTCTGGGAGGCGTGCCAAAAATTCCATGTTCAGACTCCAGTAGGGCAGGTGAATTCACCTGTTTGCGGGAAATGCAGCGGCCGGCCTCCAATGCAAAAGGCCTGCAGATGGCGTAAGGAAGCAGGGTGTGAGCGGCTACCAGCTCACATCAACATCGTGTTGCGGATGAGGCCGACAGCCAGGCCTTCGATCTCGAACACCTCCCCTGGGTTGACGTGAATGGTCTTGAAATCGGGGTTTTCTGCATGCAGCTCCACGCCCTCGCTGCCGCGCCAGAAGCGCTTGACTGTGACGTCGTCACCCAAGCGGGCCACGACGATCTGGCCGTTTTTGACGTCTTTGGTGATTTGGACTGCCAATAAATCACCGTCCATGATGCCAGCATCGCGCATGGACATCCCGCGCACCTTTAGCAGGTAATCGGGCTTGCGCTGGAACAGGCTGCTTTCCAGATGGTAGGTCTGGTCTACGTGTTCTTGCGCCAGTATGGGCGAGCCGGCTGCCACGCGACCGACTAAGGGCAGGGCCAGTTGCATGAGTCCTTGCAGGGGCAGGGCTAACTGGTGCAGCCGGTTTTCATGGATAGAGCGGAGGGTTTCGGTCTTCAGCCGTATGCCGCGTGAGGTGCCGCTGACCAACTCGATGGCGCCTTTGCGTGCCAAGGCCTGGAGGTGTTCCTCAGCCGCATTGGCCGATTTGAAGCCCAGGGCTTTGGCGATTTCCGCACGGGTGGGCGGCGCGCCGGTGCGAGCCACTGACTGCTGGATCAGTTCCAGAATCTGCTTCTGGCGGTCTGTCAGTTTTGGTGGAAACTGTGCGGTGTCTTGCATGGCTGACCTTTGGGTTGGTTGAGCTGGCTGCTTATACAGTGGCTGTATTTTTACCCAGTTTTGTTGAGGCTGCAAGTGGAAAAGCGAAAAGTGTTGATTCTGGGCACCGGCGGCACGATTGCCGGTCGTGCGCAAGTGGCTGGAGACAACGTCGGCTACAAGGCCGGTGAGGTGCCGGTGGAAGAATTGTTGGCACCACTGAATGCCGTGGCACCGTGGATGCGCCGCTGGCACTGGCAGGCGCAGCAGGTTGCGCAGCTCGACAGCAAGGACATGGATGCGGCCACCTGGGGTGTGCTGGCTCAAGCGGCGCAGGCAGGTCTGGATGACCCGGATGTGACGGCAGTGGTGATCACCCACGGTACCGACACACTGGAAGAAACGGCGTTTTTCCTCAGCCTTGTGCTCACAGGCAACAAGCCAGTGGTGTTGACCTGCGCCATGCGACCTGCCAGCGCCCTCGTACCTGACGGACCGCAGAATCTGCTGGATGCACTGGCGGTCGCCACAGATCCTACTGCCTCCGGTGTGTGTGTGGTGGCCGCTGGCAACGTGCATTCCGCTCTGTCAGTGTCCAAAGTGCACCCATACAAGGTGGACGCCTTCAGTTCGGGCGATGCAGGTCCTCTCGCCTGCGTGGAAGAGGGCCGTGTTCGCTGGTTTAAAAAAAATATATCAAATGATGGTCTATCAACTGATGGTATTGATTTGGATGCTGCACCATATGCAGCACTAAAATGGCTGAAAACGAAAGGTGACAGCCCCCGGGTGGAAGTGGTTACAAGCCACGCGGGTGTCACGGGGGCGATGGTTGATGCCTTGTTGCAGCCGCTGGCGGGTGTGCCGCCCTTGATGGGACTGGTGGTGGCCGGCACTGGAAACGGCACGCTGCACGCTGCGCTGCTCGCGGCGCTGCAGCGCGCATGCTCGCAAGGTGTGGTGGTGTGGCGCAGTACGCGTTGCCCCTTCGGACAGGTGGTTCCGGGCCCCGAGCTGGTCTGGCCCCCTGCGGTGCCCCTTTCGCCGGTCAAGGCCCGCATTGCATTGGCGTTGTCGCTGACACGCTGATACCGCGGCAGCCAGGCACGCGGGCACAAAAAAGCCCCATTGCTGGGGCCGTGTGGGTGCCAGCCCTGCTGCTGGCGCTCGTGGAATGCCGCGCGGCGATTCAGCTTTCGAGGGCTGAAAATGCACGGGCCGTGATGTCGTCCACGCTGCCGGTACCGCTGATGGCACGGTACTTCGGGGCTGCAGCGGGCTCGTTGATAGCCCACTGGCTGTAGTAGTCGACCAAGGGTCGGGTTTGCGCGCTGTAAACGTCCAAGCGTTTTTTGACGGTTTCTTCCTTGTCGTCTTCACGTTGTACCAAGGGCTCACCGGTGACATCGTCCACACCTTCTGTTTTGGGTGGGTTGAACTTGACGTGGTAAGTGCGGCCCGAGGCCGGGTGTGAGCGGCGGCCGCTCATTCGCTCGATGATGGCATCGAAGGGCACGTCGATTTCCAGCACGTAATCCAGCTTCACGCCTGCTGCCTTCATGGCATCGGCTTGGGGAATGGTGCGGGGGAAGCCGTCAAACAGAAAACCGTTGGCGCAATCGGGCTGGGCAATGCGCTCTTTCACCAGGTTGATGATCAGGTCGTCGCTGACCAGGCCGCCAGACGCCATCACTGCCTTGGCTTCCAGACCCAAAGCGGTGCCAGCTTTGACGGCAGCGCGCAGCATGTCGCCGGTGGAAATTTGGGGAATGCCGTATTTCTGGCAGATGAAGGTGGCTTGTGTGCCTTTGCCAGCGCCGGGGGCGCCCAACAGAATCAGTCTCATGACGTTCCTTATACAAGTTTCAAATGTGTGGGCACTCGCAGCGTCTACGGGTGCCGTTGTCTCAGTGCAGGGATGCGCCGGGGGCTTTTGGCCCGTCGATTGAACGCGTTGCAGGTGCGTGACCTTCAGCCAGATCAGGATAGCACGCGGTGCCCTATGGCTGGCTTACTGCTGTGCCACCGTGTTGGTGTTGCCGTCGCGCAGCAGCGCCCGCACGCGGGCCAGGTCTTGCGGCGTGTCCACGCCCGTGGCGGGTGCTGTGAGTGTGGTGTGCACGGCAATGCGCTCGCCATGCCACAGCACACGCAGTTGCTCAAGCGCCTCCGTCTGCTCAAGCGGGCTGTGGGCGAGTTGGGGGAAGCGCCGTAAAAAGCCCACGCGGTAAGCGTAGATCCCGATGTGACGCAGCGGTGCGGGTTCAGGCAAGGCTGCCGAGAGCGGTCTGTCCGCGAGAGAGTCCATGCCGTCGCGCCACCAGGCAATGGGAGCGCGGCTGAAGTACAAGGCGTGGCCCGCGCGGTCGGTGACCACTTTGACCACGTTGGGGTTCAAGAAATCGTCCAGGCTGTGGATGGCGTGGGCGGCGGTGGACATCACGCAAGTGGGGTTGTCGTGCAATGCCTCCGCCACTGAGTTGATCAGGTCCGGCGGGATGAGGGGCTCGTCACCTTGAACATTCACCACCACCGCGTCGTCGGGAAGGTTCAACACGTCGCAGGCCTGAGCAAGTCGGTCGCTGCCCGAGGGGTGGTTAACGTCGGTCATCACGCAACGCACGTCGTGCAAAGCACACGCCTGAGAAATGCGTTCGTGGTCGGTTGCCACCACGCAGGCCATCGCGCGGCTGAGGGCGGCCTGCTGCGCCACTCGCACGACCATGGGCAGGCCTGCGATGTCGGCCAGGGCTTTGTCTGGCAGGCGCGTTGATGCCAGCCGCGCCGGAATCAGAACCCAGAAAAAGTGCCGCGCGCTTGCATTGTCCGCTTGACTCATGCCGCTGGTGTTCCGCTGGTAGCCTGGTGCATGCGCTCCAGCTCGTCGTCGGTCAGTGTGCGTGCTTCCTGCTCCAGCAGGATAGGGATGCCGTCTCGGATGGGATAGGCCAATCGAGCGCTGCGCGAGACGAGCTCGGTGCGGTCGACCCCCATTCGCAGGGGTCCTTTGGTGACCGGGCAGACCAGCAGTTCAAGCAGTTTGGTGTCCATTTGGGGATGATAGCTTTTCGGTCAATGCTTCGAAGAAAGCGGGTTCGGGTGTGAACACCAGGGGCACACTCCAGGCCAGGGTGGGTTGGGTGTTGTCTTGTCGTTGGCGGAGCAAGGGGAAAAGTTTGATGGCATCTTTTTCAGTACAAACAAGGCCTTGGCGCTTAATGATATTGAACTCTTTGCTATCAACCAGGCTGGCATAGTTTTGGTGATCCGCCAGTGCGTGGGCATGTGTTGGGTACACGCCTGCATCTGCCAGCATGTTGAAAAACGCCTGTGGCTTGGCGATGCCCGCGAGCGCCGTCAGCCCTTCCTGTGGCAGATCGCGCAGCGCCAGCGTGTGCCCGTCCAGCGCAGTGGCATGGCCTGCCAGACGTTTGCGAGCGGCGAAACACAATACGTGGTTGGGCAAGGGCAGGGCGGTGTTTGTGTGGTGCATGGCCTGGGCGTGCAGCACCATGTCCACTTGGCGCCCAACGCTTTTTGGCCAGGGCTCGCGCAGCAGCCCGGCGGGTAACAGCCAGCCGTTGCCAGCGCTCCGCTCATCAAATACCACCACCGCCACGTCAGCGTACAGCGACATGTGCTGCAGGCCATCGTCGCACACCAGCACCGTGGTGTCGGGGTGGGCTGCCAGCAGTGCCCGGCCAGCGGCGACACGCGAGTTGCCCACGAACACCGGCACACCCGTGGCCTGCCGGATGAGCGCTGGCTCGTCGCCTGACGCTTGGGCTGGTGTGTCAGGCAGTACTGCAAGGATGGCGGGCACCGTTTCACCGGGGTGCAGGGGCCCACGACCGTGGCCGCGCGACACCACGCCAGGGTGGTGGCCTTGTTGCTGCAAGTGCTGCACGATGGCAATCACGGTGGGTGTTTTACCGGCACCGCCCACCACCACGTTGCCCACCACCAGCACGGGTACTGGCAAACGGTGTTGCGCGAGCCAGCCCCAGCGGTAGGCGGCAAACCGCAGGCGTACCAGGGCACCGTACAGCAGCGACAGCGGCCACAGCAACCAGGCCAACGCCCCACGTCTCAGCCATGCCTCCGACAGTCGGGCATGCCAGTGTGTGCCTGCGGGTTGGGTAGATGGGGTGGTTGGCACGCTCAGCCCGTTGTGGGGCAAGTTTGGGTGCGTCAGGTTGTATCAGGGCGCTGCCCGCATGGGCTTGCCCTTGGCACCCGTCGCTGCGCCGGTTGTTTGGGTGGCGAAGGTGATTTGGCCCAGACCGGTGCGGCGGGCTGCGTCCATCACACTGATCACGGCCTGGTGTGTGGCTGCAGCATCTGCATTGATGATCACCACGGAGCCTTCATCCCCTTTGGCAGCCTCGGCCATCGCCTGGGCCAGTGCCGGCACGTTGCCCGCATCCAGAACGGAACCGTTGATGGCGTAGCGCCCCTCGGCCGACACCGATACCAGCACCTCAGTGGGATGTGTCCGTGCTTGCTCGGCATCGGCCACGGGCAACTGCACCTGCAGCTCGGTGAATTTGCTGTAGGTGGTCGAGAGCACCAAAAAAATCAGCACCACCAGCAGCACGTCGATGAAGGGGATGAGGTTGATTTCGGGCTCGTCGCGCGAACCTGGGCGGAAGTTCATGGTGCGTCAGCCCCGTACGCGGACCAAGTGCCGTAAAAAGCGTTCAGCGGCCAGTTCCAGACCGAGCAGGTAAGCGTCTACCCGGGCGCGGAAATAGCGCCAGAAAATCAGCGCCGGTATCGCGACGATCAGTCCAAACGCTGTGTTGTACAGCGCGATGGATATGCCCTGCGCCAGTTGCGCCGGGTTGCCGCCGGCCACACCGCCACTGCCCACTTGCGCGCCGAAAATTTCGATCATGCCGATCACCGTGCCCAACAACCCCAGCAGCGGTGCCGCTGATGCAATGGTGGCCAGTGCACCCAGGTAGCGCTGCAGGCGGGCTGCCACTTCGCGTCCCTTGCCTTCCAGGGCGGCGCGCAGGTCGGCTTCGTTTGCTTTGGGGTGGCGAGCCAGTTCACGGAAACCCTCCGCCAGCACCTCCCCCAGGGCCGAGTTCTGTTCCAGTTGGGCTATCACATCGGGCGGGGGCAGGCGGTTTTGGGAAACGGCGATGGCTTCGTCCAGCAATGTGGGGGGCAGGATGCGAGCCGTGTTCAGGCTCACAAAGCGCTCGATGACCAGGGCCAGACCCAGTATGGAGCATGCAATCAGGGGCCAAATGGGCCAGCCAGCGGCTTGTATGATGGTCAGCAAATCGGGCTCCGGGCATGAAAAACGAGCCCGGATTATGGCCCACACCCAAGGCATGGTTCCTCTGATGGACGCAGCACTCACAGCCCACATTTTCTGTGGATAACTTTGTGAAGAACCTCCGGTACAACCCACCCAAAACCGCGCCGCGCCTGACTTTGGACAGAGTGGTTAAAAATAAGGCAGTGAAAAATGCTTTAAAAACAATAGCTTGCAAGCCCCTGCATGTGCTACGGGTTCTGAAGCACGCAATCGCGTCGTCGGCGTTTGGCTGTGGACACCTGTCCTGCCATGAGGCTTGTCAGGCCTGCACACACTGCTCCAAAAACAGGGGCATTGCTTTTGGGAAGTTGCCATGAACGGTTTTGTCACAGAACGGCCCGCGTCTGCCCCGGTGTGGGCAGTTGGGCCTCTGATGCGGGCAGTGGCCGATGCGCTGGCGGCACGGTTCAACCCCGTTCAGGTGCGGGGTGAGATATCCGGGTTTTCCCGCGCTGCCAGCGGGCATTGCTACTTTTCGCTCAAAGACGCCGACGGCCAGGTCCGCTGCGCTATGTTCCGGCGGGCCGCCACCGGGTTGGGCTTCGCGCCCCGCGATGGCGACCAGGTGGAGGTGCAGGGCAAGCTGGATGTGTACGGCCCGCGGGGCGACCTGCAACTGATCGTTGAGGGCATGCGCCAGGCGGGGCAGGGCACTTTGTTCGAGCAGTTCATGCAGCTCAAAGCGCGGCTGGAGGCCCAGGGCCTGTTCGACGCATCCCGCAAGCGCGCTCTTCCGACCATGCCGCGGTCGCTGGGCGTGGTCACATCGCTGGGCGCTGCGGCTTTGCGCGACGTGGCCACAGCGCTGGCGCGGCGCGTGCCGCACATACCCGTCACGGTGTACCCGGCGGCGGTGCAAGGTGCATTGGCCCCAGGCGAGCTGTGTACGGCCCTGCAAGCGGCCTACGCGGAGCATGCGCGCACCGGGCACCCAGAGGTGCTGCTGCTGGTGCGGGGCGGAGGCTCGCTCGAAGACCTGTGGGCGTTCAACAACGAGGCCTTGGCGCACACCATTGCCGCCGCACCCATGCCCGTGGTGTGTGGTGTGGGCCATGAGACAGACTTCACGATTGCCGACTTTGTGGCCGATCTGCGCGCACCCACGCCCACCGCTGCGGCAGAACTGTGTGCCACCGACCGGGGCACCGCATTGGGCTTGCTGGCCTGGTACGACCAGCGGCTGCAAGATGGCACCCACGCCCGCCTTGACACGCAGGCGCAGCGCCTCGATCGCCTGGCCCAGCGCATGGCTCGCCCGTCCGACCGGGTGTCGCAGCAGCACCAGAGGCTGATGGAGCTGGGCTTTCGGCTGCGGCAGTGTGTACACAATAAAATGCAGCAACAAAGCCAAATCCATCAAGCGCTGGATGCCAATTTGACTCAGAAATTTCCCCGTGCACTTGAGCGTGAGGCACAGCGTCTGGCGCGGGCCGAGGTGGCCCTGGCATCGCTCGACCCCCGGCTGGTGCTGCAGCGAGGTTACGCTTGGCTGAGCAACGCCCATGGCCAGCCCGTGACCCTTGCTGCACAGACCCACCCTGGGCAGGCTTTGCGCGCAAGCCTTGCTGACGGTGAGGTCGATTTGCAGGTGGTGTGAACACTTTCTGCGCGCTTCCTACAATGCGCGGCGGAACGGTTCACGCCGGTATGCTTCAACTCACCACCCACGATAGGAACACCATGGAACACACCCTGCCCGCACTGCCCTACGCCATCGACGCGCTGGCCCCCCACTACAGCCAGGAAACGCTGGAGTTCCACCACGGCAAGCACCACAACGCTTACGTGGTCAATCTGAACAACCTGCAAAAAGGCACCGAGTTCGAGAGCATGGACCTGGAGTCCATCATCAAGAAAGCCAGCGGCGGCATCTACAACAACGCCGCACAGGTGTGGAACCACACCTTCTTCTGGAGCTGCATGAAGCCCAACGGCGGTGGTGAGCCCACCGGCGCATTGGCCGCAGCCATCACCGCCAAGTGGGGCAGCTACGCCGCCTTCAAAGAAGCGTTTGTGAAAAGCGCCGTGGGCAACTTCGGCTCCGGCTGGACCTGGCTGGTGAAAAAGGCCGACGGCAGCATCGACATCGTCAACACCGGTGCGGCCGGCACCCCCATGACCAGTGGCGACACCGCCCTGTTGACCGTGGACGTGTGGGAACACGCCTACTACATCGACTACCGCAACATGCGCCCCAAGTTTGTCGAGACCTTCCTCGACAAACTGGTGAACTGGTCTTTTGCCGAAGCCAACTTCGCCTGACCTGAACACTGCGCGCCCTGTGCGCTCACCATGAAAAAGGCCGGAGCACCGACAGGTGCTCCGGCCTTTTTCAATGGAATGTGGCTCTGTCGCTTGTCTGTATTCAATAGATTGCTATGGCTTATTTGGCCTGAAACGGGCCGCCCACGATGCGGGCACCAGCGGCAAACCCGCGTTTGGCAAACCAACCCTGGTTCATTTCCAGCACGTAACGCACGGGCTTGGCCGAGCAATGGCTGTCTTCCTTCAGGGGCTGCATGTCGGCCAGGTTGACCAGCGTGCCGTCGTCGGCCACAAACGCAGCTGTCAGCGGGCTGGGTGTGTTTTTCATCCAGAAACACTGCACGGCCGGCTGCTCGAACACAAACAGCATGCCCTCGTGTTGTGGCATGCCCCGCCGCCACATCAACCCGACGGAGCGCTGCTCGGGCGTTTGCGCCACCTGCGCGTCGATGTTGAACATGCCCAATCGCAAGGTGGTGCGGGGCAGGTTGAGTTGCGGTGTACCCGAGGCCGCCTGGGCAAGCGCAGGCGGCGCCACAAGCGCCTGAGCGAGCCACACGACAGCCACGCAGGCCAACTGCCGCACCGCGTGCGCGGGGCTGCAAAAAGGGTGGATTCGGGCGCCTGGGGTGGGGAAGGTCATGCGTTGCATGGGCGGGGCAGGGGGGTTGAGTGCTGGCTAGAATGGATCGCATGGCTACGAAAATTCCCAAAACCACACCCGCCCCCGGCAGAACCGGCGGCAGTGATTCGGTGGTGCTGGAGCGTCGCCCCCAGCGCACCAAACCCCCACAAATGCACCAGGTGGTGCTGCTCAACGATGACTTCACCCCGATGGAATTCGTGGTGCTGGTCATCCAGGAGTTTTTCAACAAAGACCGCGAATCCGCCACCCAAATCATGCTGAAGATCCACCTTGAGGGCAAAGGCGTGTGCGGTGTGTTTCCCAAAGACATTGCGGCGACCAAGGTCGACCAGGTGCTGGGTGCGGCCCGGCAGGCCGGGCACCCGCTGCAATGCGTTCATGAACCCATTGAGTGAGGGCGGTTGAATGCCCCCTTGTCGACCCCACTTCGTTTGTTACCTCACTGACTTTCAGTCCACACTTCCTTTTCACCCCTACCAGGAAAAGCCCATGATTGCCCAGGAACTTGAAGTCAGCTTGCACATGGCCTTTGTCGAGGCCCGCCAGCAGCGGCACGAATTCATCACGGTCGAGCACTTGCTGCTGGCCCTGCTTGACAATCCCAGCGCCGCCGAGGTGTTGCGCGCTTGTTCGGCCAACATCGATGACCTGCGCAAGTCGCTGGCGAACTTCATCAAAGACAACACCCCCCAGGTGGCTGGCACCGACGAGGTGGACACGCAGCCCACGCTGGGCTTCCAGCGCGTGATCCAGCGGGCCATCATGCACGTGCAGTCCACGGGCAACGGCAAGAAAGAAGTGACCGGCGCCAACGTGCTGGTGGCCATCTTTGGTGAAAAAGACTCTCACGCCGTGTATTACCTGCACCAGCAGGGCGTGACCCGGCTCGACGTGGTGAATTTCATTGCCCACGGCATCCGCAAGAGCGACCCTCCCGAGCCCGCCAAACCTGCCGAGAGTCAGCCCGAGTCGGAAGAGTCGGCCGAGAAGAACGAAAAAGCTTCGCCCCTGGAGCAGTTCACGCAGAACCTGAACCAGCTTGCCAAAGACGGCAAGATCGACCCGCTGATTGGCCGCGACCACGAGGTTGAGCGAGTCATCCAGATTTTGTGCCGCCGCCGCAAAAACAACCCGCTGCTGGTGGGCGAGGCCGGTGTGGGCAAGACCGCCATTGCCGAAGGCCTGGCCTGGCGCATCACGCAGGGCTCTGTGCCTGATGTGTTGGCCGAAGCCAATGTGTACTCGCTGGACATGGGCGCATTGCTGGCAGGCACCAAGTACCGAGGCGACTTCGAGCAGCGGCTCAAGGGTGTGCTCAAGTCCCTCAAAGACAAGCCCAACGCCGTGTTGTTCATTGATGGGCCGGTGCAGCCTCGGGTGGCACGCTGGATGCGTCCAACCTGCTCAAGCCTGCGCTGTCCAGTGGCGCGCTCAAGTGCATCGGGGCCACAACGTTCACCGAGTACCGTGGCATTTTCGAAAAAGACGCTGCCCTGTCGCGCCGTTTCCAGAAGGTCGATGTGGTCGAGCCGACCATCGAGCAAACGGTGGACATCCTCAAAGGCCTGAAGTCACGCTTCGAAGAGCACCACAACGTGAAGTACGCGTTGGCCGCCCTGCAGGCTGCTGCCGAACTGAGCGCCAAGTACATCAACGACCGCCATTTGCCCGACAAGGCCATCGACGTGATCGACGAAGCCGGGGCGGCGCAGCGCGTGCTGCCGGCGTCCAAGCGCAAGAAGACCATCAGCAAGACCGAGGTGGAGGAAATCGTGGCCAAAATTGCCCGCATTCCCCCCGCCAACGTGTCCAACGACGACCGCGGCAAGCTCAAAACCCTTGAGCGCGATCTCAAGAGTGTGGTGTTTGGTCAGGACAAAGCGCTCGATGTGCTGGCCTCCAGCGTCAAGATGGCCCGTTCTGGCCTCGGCAAGGGCGACAAACCCATTGGGGCGTTCCTGTTCAGCGGCCCCACGGGTGTGGGCAAAACCGAAGCCGCCAAACAACTGGCCTACATCATGGGCATTGAGCTGATCCGCTTTGACATGTCGGAGTACATGGAACGTCACGCCGTCAGCCGTCTGATCGGTGCGCCTCCCGGCTATGTGGGCTTTGACCAGGGTGGCTTGCTGACGGAAGCCATCACCAAGAAGCCCCATTGCGTGCTGCTGCTCGACGAAATCGAGAAGGCGCACCCCGATATCTTCAATGTGCTGCTGCAGGTCATGGACCACGGCACGCTCACCGACAACAACGGACGCAAGGCCGATTTCCGCAACGTCATCCTGATCATGACGACCAACGCGGGCGCCGAGACCATGAACAAGGCCACCATCGGCTTCACCAACCCGCGTGAGGCGGGAGATGAAATGGCCGACATCAAGCGCCTGTTCACGCCCGAGTTCCGCAACCGGCTGGATGCCATCGTGGGCTTCAAGGCGCTGGATGAACAGGTCATTTTGCGAGTGGTCGACAAGTTCCTGCTGCAGCTCGAAACCCAGTTGGGCGAGAAGAAAGTGGAAGTCACCTTCACCGACGCCTTGCGCAAGCACCTGGCCAAGAAAGGGTTTGATCCCCTCATGGGCGCACGTCCCATGCAGCGCCTGATCCAGGACACCATTCGCCGCGCCCTGGCTGACGAGTTGTTGTTTGGTCGCCTGGTCGATGGTGGCCGCCTCACGGTGGACATGGAGACCAAGACCGACGACAAGGGTGTGGAAACGCAGGAGGTCAAGCTGGACATCACGCCCCTGCCCAAGAAGTCGGACAAAACCAAGCCCGAGGAAGCCGTGGCTGATTGACCTGTGGGCTGAATCCCGGACCGCCACCGCACCCTGAGGGGTGCGGTTTTTGTTTGTGGTGTGGCTTTCAGGGCACGACATCGTGCCTTGAGCGGGTATGTCCCCTTGGGGTTTGCCCGCACATCTGCCTGAAGCGTTCCCCTTGCGGCCGCATTTGTAAGAACGCGGTAAGACCCTGCTCCAGAATCCTTCACATGCTCTGCGTGTGCCCATGCTGACCGTGATCGTGGCCGCCAAATTGGTGTGCGAAATTGCCTTGCTGTGTCTGGTTGGGCGCGGTGTGCTGGCTGTGCTGGCCGGACCGGCACGCCACGGGAACGTCGTGTACGGCTTGCTCACGGCTGCGACACAGCCGTTTGTGTCGATGGTGCGCCCCATCACGCCCAAGGTTGTCTTGCCCCGGCACCATCCGTGGGTGGCCTTCTCTTTGTTGGCTGTGGCGTGGCTGGCATTGGTGCTGACCAAAATTTTCTGGTGCTTGCAGGTTGGGGTGTCGCTTTGCCTGTGATGGGGCCTGCGGCGTCCTGGCGCTGGCGTCTGTCTGCATTGAGTTGGCGCCTGGACTTGTGGCGGGGCCATACCCTCCAGGCCTTGGACCTGTTGGAGGGCTGGTTGTCTGCTGCGCCCTTGAATCCCGATGCCCACACACAATCGGCCGTCTGGCATGCGTGGGCCACGCGCGCCCACCTGTTGGGTTCATTGAGCCGGTGGGCAGAGGCGGCGGCGCAGTTGCAGATGTTGCAGCAGGTGTTGCCGGGTCATGCCGCCCACCATTTCAATGCTGGGTTCGCCTGGCAGCAATTGGGTGACTGGTGCCGTGCAGAGCAGGCCTTCCGCCACGCGCTGGCCGCGTCGCCTCGGATGGACCTGGCCTGGTTCGGGTTGGGCGATGTGCTGTGCCAGCAGTGCAAACATGCCGAAGCCGAGGCGGCCTGGACGCGGCAAACCGAACTCCAGCCACTTTGCGCCGATGGTTTGGAGCGGTTGGTGCAACTGCATGCCGCCCTTGGTCAATCGCAGCAGGCCTCTCAACGGTTGGGTCAACTCAGGGCCTTTGCACCGCGCCAGGCAATGGCCCTCGAGCCGGTGGTGGCCCAGCTGTCGGGTGTGCGCCAGTGAGCGATACCACCCCCAATCAGCGTGCCTACTGGCGCCGAACCTTGCGGCTGACAGCCGGCTTGATGGTGGTGTGGTTTGCGGTGACGTTTGGCGTGGCTTTTTTTGCCAGGGAGCTGAGCTTCAACTTCTTTGGTTGGCCCTTCAGTTTCTGGGTGGGTGCTCAGGGGGCGCTCATTGTGTACGTGTTGCTGGTGGCGGTGTACGCGCGCGCCATGGCACGTTTGGACGAAGCGCACGGCATGGGCGAGGACTGAGACGCCATGTTTGACACCGAAGCCAGTGAAAAAGAAGCTGCGAGCGTCCAGTTCCGGCGGCAGCTCAACCGTGTCTACGGCTGGTACACGCTGGCGTTTCTGGGGTTCGTGCTGCTGCTGGCGCTGGCCGAGCAAATGGGGTTGTCCCGCGATTGGATCGGGTTCATCTTCCTGCTCTCAACCATGGCAGTCTATGCAGGCATAGGCATCATGAGCCGTACCACCGATGCTGCCGAGTACTACGTAGCGGGTCGGCGGGTACCTGCGATCTACAACGGCATGGCCACCGGGGCGGACTGGTTGTCTGCCGCTTCATTTCTGGGGCTGGCGGGCACGTTGTATCTCAGCGGGTACAGCGGCTTGGCGTTCATCATGGGTTGGTCGGGTGGTTACTGTCTGGTGGCGTTGTTTCTGGCGCCTTACCTGCGCAAGTTCGGACAATTCACCATCTCCGATTTCCTCGGGGAGCGTTACGGCGGCAACTGGCCCCGCTTGCTGGGAATTGGAGCGGCCATCCTGTGCTCGTTCACCTACGTGGTGGCACAGATTTACGGTGTGGGGCTGATCACCTCCCGGCTGACCGGTGTGGCCTTTGAGCTGGGTATTTTCCTGGGGCTGGGCGGTATTCTGGTGTGTTCATTCCTGGGTGGGTGGACGCAGGTGGCGCAGTACGTGGTCATCATCGTGGCCTACATGCTGCCCGTGGTGTGGCTGAGTGTGAAGCAGACTGGCGTACCGGTGCCACAGGTCGTGTACGGGTTTCAGCTCGAAAAAGTCACGGCAAAAGAGCGGGAGCTGACCAACGACCCTAAAGAGCAGGCCGTTCGCCAGTGGTATGTCGAGCGTGTTGACACGCTCAGCGCCAAACTGGTGGAGCCCGCGCGTGCCCTTGCAGATGACCGTGCCGCCGCATTGGCCCGCGTGGCAGAGGCCAAAGCCCAACGGGCCACACAAACCGAGCAGATTGCGGCAGAAAAGGCCCTGGCCCTGCTGCCCCGTGACGCTGATACCGCCGTGTTGCAGTGGCAGGCAGAGCTGGCGGAAGCGCAAACCAAGTCCAAGCCGCTCAATGGCATGCCGCCGCAGGCGCAGCAGTTCAGCGGTGACCCGGATGGAACGCCTGCCGAACAGGCTGAGTACGACCTGTCGCGACGCAACTTTCTGGCGCTGGTGTTCTGTCTGATGGTCGGCACTGCGGCGTTGCCGCACATTCTGGTGCGCTACTACACGACGCCCAGCGTGAAGCAGGCCCGAGAGTCGGTGACCTGGTCTCTGGTGTTCATTGTGTTGCTGTATTTCACCGCGCCAGCATTGGCGGTGCTGGTCAAGTTTGAGGTGTTCCATGTGCTGGTGGGGACGTCGTTCGATGCGCTTCCGTCGTGGGTGGCGGCGTGGAACAAGGTCGACCCCAGCCTGCTGACGCTGACCGATGTCAACCGTGACGGTGTGCTGCAACTCAACGAAATGAGCATTGGGGGAGACATCATCGTGCTGGCCACGGCTGAGATTGCGGGCTTGCCCTA
>JFJP01037868.1_pt1 | contig 37586 bp, 8 predicted proteins | sample 431651 | NCBI WGS metagenome assembly JFJP01 (sample SAMN02602958, study PRJNA72255) | Microbial mat metagenome, whole genome shotgun sequencing project. | biome: fresh water; feature: sink hole; material: water; isolation source: purple microbial (photo- and chemosynthetic) mats found in... | reverse complement strand
TTTTGACGAAGTGGTAAAGACCCCCTTCAACTCGAAAGGCCGTCTTTTCACGTGATGTTGGTTCGATGACCAAATTGTAGAATCCCCAGTTAAGATCCATTGTCGTCATAAACTTCCTTTTGGATAACATATCCAATGTGGTATCGATACGTGGGAGCGGGTAAACATCCTTCTTCGTATCACTGTTGAGACGTCTGAAATCCACTGTGAACCTTGGCGTTCCGTCTTTCTTCAGAACGATGTGAATTGGACTTGAGTAAGGAGAATTGCTCCTCTCGATTATTCCTGCCTTGAGCATATCGCACACGAAATTTTGCGCAATTTTCTTGTGAGCTTCAGGTATTCTGTGGTTTGGTTGGTTGAATGGAGGCGCATTTCCGGTGTCGATTTTCACAGGTACGACGGTGCAATTGCCAACGTCGAATGGGTGTGCAGCGAATACATCGCTGTATTTGAGGATCACGTGGGATAATTCCACTTTTTGATCGTCTGACATGTTGCTGTCGTCGAAGTTGATTCCTGGTGGTAGCTTATCCATGAGGTCTTGAAGATTTTCCTTTTCTTGGATAGCTGCGACACATTGAATTCTTGGTTCTTCGCCATGATTATCGATGTTCCATTGGTGGTTTTCTTCTTCCACTTGATCGTACTGGTTTCCTTGTTTCTTCGTCTTTTCTTCTTGATCAACAGTAAGATGGGCTGTACCCATTTCTGTTCCTTCTGGTAGTTCGATGTTTCGGTCAAGTGTGTTCATCACTTCGATCGGGATGGTTAATTCCGCTGGTTGGTGTAGAGAATGTGCCACAAACACATTTTTGTGTCTTAGTAGTTGGCCTGATCCTTCCACATTGATGAGTGATCCGAGGATAAAATCCTTTGGTAGTGATACATCTACCAACACTCTTGATCGAGGCTGTAATGACACATTTCCAACTAGTTTGAGTGGCCATTTGTAGACGGCAGTTGGTGGATACATCTTGTGTGGCTGTCGTTCATTGATAGTGACAGTATTTCTTGTCGCACTGATGAGAATTTCGCCGACTTGATTGACCCAGTCCATTCCTAGAACTGCTGCATAGGGTCCTCCTTCTGTGATCAGAAGTCTTGTTGTTTTGACATCGCTTCCAACTGCTACTGGAAGGTCAATTTCTCCAAGCAGCATCAACTTGTGGGCATTATAGGCTGCAAGTTGGACTGTCGTTTCTCGCTTTGGTGTATCGCGGAAGTGTGTGAAGTAGGTATCCGATCTGATGATTGAGTATGGCGATCCTGTGTCGATTGAACAGACGACATCCAGTCTGTTACCTAGTCGGGCTAGGGTTTTTAGCGCGTAGTGCGTACCAACTAGTGATCCCATGATGGGTAGTGGTAGCCATTTGTTCCAGTCGCCATCGATTCTGCAAGGCCATCGTTCATTGGGTCCTTGGATCTTTGCCACGTAGTCGTGTATGATAGCGTAGTGGAATCGTCGACAGATTATCGCGTATTCTGGCTTTTCCAGTATTTCGTAGATTGATATGCCGGGGAAATGCTTGGTGATTTGTTGACGGCATAGCTGTTCGTAGGGGTCTCCGTCTACACAGTATCGGTGAATCCGATCGTGAGGTTGAAGTGTGTAGCGTCGAAGATATGTAACGATGTCAGTGTCGCCGTATCTGAAGTCCATGTCGTAGCTCATGGCTGACGAAAATACCATTTGAGCCGTTCTTTTCACCATGTTGATGATCTTCTTGTCCATCCAGTTCATCTGGAGATTGAAGTTTGTTTCCATTAGGAATAGCATTCCGTCGGCTGCAGTTTGTGCTCGGTTCATTTCGAATACTGCATCTGCCAGAAAGAAACCAGCAAGATTTTCGTATCGAGGGTTCTTCTGTAGCACTTTTATCCTGGCGATTTCGCTCTTGTCGAAGTTGAATGTTCGTCCGAACGGTACATCTGAATCGTCGAACTTTAGTGGTAGTGGAAATCCGTCGTGTTCGTAGTTGTAGAGACGTTCCGCTGCTGCTGGAGTAGGCATAGGTGGTGCTGCAGCAGGTAAAGTGATCACTTGAGGGATCATTGATGACGCCTGTAGGGTCATTAGGGTGCCCATCGCTTGAGGCGGTTCATAGTGAGTTTTGTTCTGGTTCTGGTTGTTTCGTCTCTGATCTGGGTATGGGGATGAACTCCTTACTGGATTCAGTCGTTGTGTTCCCGGCGCTGATCCATTCCGACGCTGATTTCCACCATTTCGTTGTTGAAAATTCTGTTCGTTTGGGGATTGGTTTTGATTCCTGTTGTTATTGCCGTTTCGGTTTGGTGACACCGATTGTTGCTGATTCCATCTGTAGTTGTTGTTTCTGGCTTCTTCTTCAGCCATATCTTTGTAGTGGAAGTAATTCGGGTCGAAACTATCCGCTTTTCCATGCCACCAGTCGGGGATGTTGATTTTGCGGCGTTCGATTAGGTCTTCTTCGCAATGGATGCGAAAATCTGCTGTAGCGAGGCGCCATGAGTTTTCCGTACGGTGTATGCGGTCCGCATAACGTCCGTTGTTGGCTCGTTGAGGATTCTGTTGGAATGGCTGCCGGAACGGCGGCTTTTGCCATTGTGCTGAGGACTGATAAGTTCCTCTGAAGTTTCCTCTGCCTCTGAAGTTTCCATTTCCATTTCCATTGCCTTTGAATGCGACACGTCGTTCATTCTGCCATTGCGGTCGAGACGAACGGTAGTTATCAACGCTGTTGCCATCCGATTGGCGATTGTTGTTGAAGTTTTGTCGTCGATCATTGCTCCAATTTGATCGGTTGTCGTCATTATTGGCGAAGTTTCTTTCGTCGCGCTGTGTCATCGGCGATTGGCTTCGTTGTTGATTCTGTTTGTTGGGGAGATCGGCGTTCTGATGCCATTTTCGATTGGGTTGCGATTCGCGTGATGATTGGCGATCGTACCGTTGAGGTATTTCTTCATTTGCCACATCGTAGAGACTTCCCATAATCTTCGTTGAGTTGTTGAGTCCGGTGTTAGCGCGAGTGAAGTTGTAGCTGATATCAGCGTTTCTCGTGATTATCGACGAATCGATTTCATTTGACGTTAGTCTGGCTTCTGTTTCTGCCAATCTTTGAAGCATGTCGAAGTGGTTATTCAACTCCTTCGGGTACTTTTTGAGTACGGCCGTGTAGACCGCGTAGTCCAATGCTGTGCCATACTTGTCGGTTAGCCGCATCTTTCGAATGATTCGATTGATGTGTTGACTCGGGGGTACAGTTTGATCGATTGGACCATCACCAAGGCATTCCGCCAGGATAGTAGTGAGCTCAAGTTTAGCACCTAGGGCTTCGAGTAGTTTGGCTTTGACTTCAGCCCACGTCGTAGTTGGCTCGATCGCTAGATCTTCGTAGATTTCACTCGCGTTACCTTCCAGGTAACTTACAAGCATGTCGCTTCTGGCTTGTTCGTCCACTCCACTTGTTTTGGCGAAAGCTTCGAACTTTCCTAGCCACGTTCGGAATGTCATCTTGTCGGTTTCCGGCACTCCGTAGAAAGGCTTTGGGGGTCGCACATTTGCGAAGTGATTTGACGGTGGAGAACTTCCGGTCGAAGGGGCTGACACATTAAATTGTGTCTGAGTCTGATACGGTGGGAAGTATGTGGAGTTGTTATGGGCTGGCCCCTGATTGGGCTGTTGTTGGATAATCGGGGTGAGACTATGAGGGGGCGAAAAGTTGGCAAACGTTGATGGATGGCCAAATCCATTAGCCATTTGGGCCATCGCCAAGTTTTGTTGAGTGCCCATAGGTATCTGTGTGGGTATGTTGGGAGATGCGAAGGCTACCTGAGGATTCCTGGAAGGGAGGGGTGGAGCTTGTGTGCCAAACTTAGCTGTATTCTGACAGCTTGTCGACTGGCTCGTCACTTTTGACGCATCCACTGGAGGATTTTGATGGGTAGCTATTGGGGCTAAGTGGCCTGTCAGATTTGACGAGGTCACCGCACAATTTTGACAGGTAGACGAGTGGGGGCCACAAATAGATGTGCCCATATGCTGAGCCATAGGATCGGCTGATTGACATGTTGTTTGGGCCATAGGTGGGCCTACTGTAGTGGCTTGATGGGCTGCTTGGCCTGCCGCTAATGGGTTTTGGCTCGTTGCCAACCCTTGAAGATTCTGTTGAGGGAGACGCTGGAAGATTTCGTTCAGCTGCTGCACTAGAGGATCTAAGTGCTGAGGGACGAAGGCATTCTGCCAATTTGTAATGTTCGTCGCACGCAGATTTTGAGCGTCTTGAATAGGAGTCGACTGAGGTACACTTCGCTGTGTAGGACGCTTTGGCGTCAGGGCAAATGTTGCCGTTTTGGCCATTGTTTGGACAGCTTCCCGTTCCTTCTGTTGCTGTTGTGCAATTTCCTGCACTTCGGGAATAATTTGTTTGAGATAGTCAGGAGCGCGAACATCGTAGAAGAGTCGCTTAGGAATCGCGCAGCTTTTAGCGGCGGAAATGATCGCATCTCGGAATTTTGCTTCGAGGCGAAGAAAATTTGGCTCCTTGCACACATGTAGTGCTGACTGACGGAACTCTCTGGCCTGGATTAGGCGTGCTAACGTATCGCAGAGGTTAGGGAATTTTGATCGACAGAAATCTTGGAATTCTTCTGCATGTAGCACTTCATCTGTCCAAATCGCTTCGTGGCGTTGGGCTAATTCTTCTCCCGTCTGAGCCATAATGTAGTCAAAGGCCTCAGGGGTAAAAAGTTCAAAGAGACGTTCCTCGTAGGTTTCGCTGTCGGCCAAAAGTAGGTAAGCCAGATGGACCAATTCGGTCAGATTGCTGGCGTTGTAGAGAAATCCCTTGATACTTTCCGTATCATTAGTGTCAGGGAGATTCAGCTGATTGGGATCTGTGTACTTTGTGACGTCCAATTTAGGAGGTACACCGCCTGTCTGATGAGGCTCTTTGAAGGTCTTGATCACTTCGTAAAATGCATCTTGATCTGCGCTCGTTATGCGGTTCGATCGATGCGATCCCATTGAATTTTGTGAGTGATTCCTCGATCTTTGGATCGATGGTGACCCCATAGGTTTCCCGAAAAAGTTGATATATGGATCAGGGTGGTATGGGTGGGGGATTGGTTGGGGGGAAACTGGTAATTCTTCGATCCCTTCGATGTAGGGTCGACCTGGGGTAGTGGCTACATCGGCCATCTTTAGTTTCTTCGAAGATTTCTTCGTAGCATACGTGCTACTCACCCCTGGGTGTAGTATTTGGACGGCTTCCATGTGGATATCTTGGCTCAGCTGGTCCATGTGGGCGTTGAATCCTTGACGTCCGAGAATCTTCTCAATCAGCGTCAGTAGGGGGTGATGTTTTCGCCATATGTCGGCAATGATCTCAGGGTAGCTTTGAAGAACGGTAAGGGCTTCGTTCCGATTCTTCGCTAACAATTCCATCAGCGTTTCGCTGGCTTGGGCGAGTAGTTGTGAAGTGGCGCGGCTATCAGGTCTGTCACTGAGCCTCTTCGCCTGGGCAATTTGGTCGGTCAGCATGTTGAGGGTAATTTCGTCGGTGGGCCCGAAAATGTTGTCGTCGACGTTAATCCTCTCCAACAGATTTCTGCTGAGCTCCATGTTGAGATTTTCATCCATTTGGGCAGCGGCAATTAATTCTGCATCTCTGCCGAACGCAGATCTTGATGGATCCGTCGTTCCTTCGATTGGCATTTGATTCGCCATCGTTGAGGCACTATTGGCCTGGGCGGCACTATCGGCGGCCTGGACAGCACTTGTGGCTGTAGTGGCACTATTGGCCATCGGGGCATCTTGTCCCCCTCTACCGACTGTGGATTTCCTTGATCCTGTGACAGCGGGAGTCGTTTTACCCATGGTTTCGGGCTTGAAATTCGATGAAAATTCGTCGTATTCCGTGGCGTTAATCTAAACGGCAGACGGAACGTCCGTGATTTTTGAGAAATCTCCAAAATCAACGAACTGCTTATGCAACTGGGAAACGAGTAAAACTCGTCCGCGAGGGCCTAAAAACGTCGAAAAATTTTCTCCAAGAGGTCTTCTCAGTGTCGCAAATTGCTGGCTGAGAGGGGAATCCTCTTCTTGGTGGATAAAAATTCCAACAGGTCAATTCTTCAGCCGGGAGGCTTAAATCCAGATAAATCCGTGATAAAATCCTCCGGAAAAATGGCGAAAAATTTTCCGTCCGGTCCAATTTAGCTAAGAGGATCTCTCAGCTATCACCATGTGTTATCGTCGTCGCTGGGGTCTATGGGTGGAGCTGTAGAGACGCACAACGGGACGGAGTTCGGTAGTGATCCTCTGTGTAGCCGTGAATCAGTAATGACTCGGGTAGGACGCGGATTTGGTGTAGTTAGGCGCAACGCAGAAGTTCACGGGTTTAATGGTGAACAATCAGCAGTGCAACAGAGCAACGGGGTGATCGGTGGTATACGGTAGGCTTGACATCTTCCTTGGCGTAGGTGAGGGAAGGCTAAGTGGTTCGGGACAGGCGGATTGGTGGAGATACACGATTATGGGGTAGGAGGATCGCCAGTAGCTCCTAACATTAATACAACACTTGGGTGTGAGGGAGAAGTGGAGGCAAAGGGATAGGCCTACGATTGAGGCAACGCTAAGGGATAGGCCTATGATGAGGCAGCGTTATGCGGGCAACTATTGGCCGGCGGGGACAGGGGATAAGTCCAGTGAATAATTGAGGCACTCCGGTCTTCTGAAGGATCCTTCTTGCGTAACGGCCTTTTATACTGGGCATGGCTAGGCGTCTATTGGTCAGGACCCTGGTCCAATGGTGTGATGGCGCGTGACTGGGCGTCGCAACGGGATTGGCCAGTCTCGAGGTCACATGACTAGACCCGAGGGTGCCGCTCACAACCCCCTTCAGCCAACGAGGCGAAGTGGAAGTGAAACTGACCGCTAAGCAGAGGAAGGCGAGTACAGTGGTAACAGAGGGAATAGGAGTGGGAGTGAGAGAAGGGCCAATACCGAACCAACACGAAACATCCGTTGGTTATTGACACTCTCTAAGGTTACAGTAGGACACATAGTACAGAGGTCTATAGCAAATGCCACAGGCATAATCTCTGACTGTACACTTGAAGCTTCCTTGGGGTACAGGAATTGTGCTTACATAGTGGTGTCACCATACTGAGCAGTTTTGAGGCCTCAAAAATAACATGAAACTGTAGGGTAACAGAGGGTTACAGTAGTACTAAGGGTGTAGCCAACTGGGGTGGGCACAGTATGGTTACATACAGTAAAGTGCTAATCAAACTGACTACAGTTGATTAGAGGTTCTTAGGGGTTACATATGTCCTTTGAGTAAATGCGGATAAAATGGTTGGGTGTGAGGGAGTTAAAAACAAGATTAACACGTACGGGGTTACTGTACTGTACACAGTTTTTGTCACTATTCGCAGGCGGGGTAGTTCCTGGGTGATTAACTGGTAGACAGTAAAAAGGGAAGTGTAAAAACACAAACACAAAACGAAGGGGTGACAAAACATTCACATTCGTTAGAGTAGGGAAGGGGTACATTACATACATGATTTGCACACATTGGGTTTTGCACATGATCACAGACTGATCATACGTAGTTGCATTGCACAATGGGAAACATTATGTAGCTGTACAACAGATATTGGAGTAGACATGGGTTGTCTATTTGGTGAGGGTGGTAATGTCGTATTCGGGACTTTCGTAAGGTTACACTGAACCTTGTGAAGAAGAGCCATCGACTGGGATGAGGGCATTCAATGCTTCTCTGAAGTCCGGGAATGGGAACTGTCGATATGGCTTGCTTGTAATGTCCGGGAAGTTGATGTTCATGAATTCAACGGCTAGCTCATAGAATGTGAGCCACTGGAGTTCTGTAGGTGTGCCGTGCGCTCTGTAGTAATAGAGTCCAAACTGTCCCCACACTAGCAAAAGCATAGTGGATGGCTGGAGAGTCGGAGTGTTGGGAAAGGCAGCGGCTATCGCCTGTAGATCCACGTTGAATTTGTCGAACAGCGGTCGTACTCGATGTAATGGTAGATGTTCAGGTTGTTTTGCATCTCCAATTGGGAACTGAGCGAAGTACATCAGTTTCTTGAGTATCGTATGTAGAATGGGCTGATGATAGTCTGCTCCGAAGATTTCATCAGTCAGCATTGAGCGTGGCTGTGTGAGTGATTTTGGAGTCAGAACTTCGGTTAGTCGAAAGCTGAAATTGTTCCTCTGATGTCTGGCGTAGTCTATCGTCGTTTTTCTTGATGGGCCTTCGATGGTTTCCACGTAGAGACGAAAGTCGTTGGCGTAGAGGAAGTAGTGAGGATTCAGCGGGACGTAAGGGATTTGAGCCAGTTGACGATGGTTCTTGATTTCGAACTGCGCCGTGGCTTTTTGGAGTGGTGTGTAGTCCAAAGCGTCATAGAGGATTCCATTCGTGTGGAGGGTAAAACATTGATGGAATACCATAGCACTTGGTGCTGAGATCCTGAATGTTCCAAAGTTGGTGTAGTTGAGATCAACGGATCTGTCTGGTCGCCGTGGGATTGAAGCAGGCAGATATTCCACACTGATAATTGGTGAAATTATCTTCTTCTTCCATGGTGGAGGTGGAGGTGGTATGTTGTTGTCCTTTCTTGAACTTCTGAGTGTAGAGGGTGCTGGTAAAGCCGAATGAGTTACAGTCACGGAACGTGAAGGAACTGTAGGTGGAGTAGGTTGAAATCCTTTCGCTTTCAGCAGAGCTCTTCCTTCTGTAGTTGTACACAAGTGTTGGACAAGAGTTTCCATCGTTGCAGGGCCAAGGGCACTCATTAACGGGGTTGTTGGTAATCCTTCTGATGTGACGACTGTTGGAGTTGTTGCTTGACGGAAACGATCAGTCATGAAGGTACCAGTCAGTTGCTTTGGTGGTGACAGAGTTGGGGCAGTTACAACTGTGGTGGTTGTAGTTGGTATGACTGTCGCTTGTTGTAGTCTTTGGGGTTGTTGATCGAGGCAGGCTGTGAAGCTAAGTTCTTTAGCTCTTCTTGTTCCTTCTGTACCCGTGTACTTAGGTCTTGTTACTTCCGGATATTGCGATTGTCGGTCGCTTCTGTTTCCGTTTCTGTCGGTTGATGACACCGAGTTTCTTGAGTTTCTTCCTTCTGGAATATCATGTACCACTGGTGGATATTCTCGTCTTTGGATAGGTGTTGTTTCCAATTGTTTGTGGTAATATCCGTAGTCAGGGCCAAGACTTTTGCAGCTGTCAGTGTTGTCGTCCGGTGGTGTATTTGGTCTTGTTGTGACGTTGATTGCACAAGGCTCTCGATGTTCTTTCTTTGAGCATTGGGTGAATGTCACTGTCAGATAGGAGTGTCGTGGGAAGATGCGATCGTCTCGGTGATGTTTGTACCAATGACGCCAGTGTTTGTCGTAAGCCAAGAAAGCTTTTTCTTTGCAGGTTGTGAACTCTTCTTTCCATAGTTGATTTCCTTGTTGGCTTATTCTGATGCCGAATCCTCCTTTCGCCTGAAGGTTGTAGAGATTGGCAGATCTTCCACGAGTGTTCAGAGTTCTTTCGGCAAAGCATCGCCATATATCCACGACGTAGATTAGCGTTTGAAGGGCTAATGGTTCATTCGCATACGAGCGAATAGTAGCGTTGACGTCGACGATAATTGAGTCGATTGCGGCTTTAACTCCTTTTGTGTACTGGTCATCTTCAATTCCATATGGTTGCCATGTAGAGACGAGCAGTATGGGTATTCCAAGTCTGGCTGCCATTCGATGTGCAGTCATCAACGTGTCTTTGATTCTGGTAGGGAGTAGTTTTCGCAGATGGTTGATTTGGTGAAGGCGTTGGTCAAGCATTCCACTGTTGAAGTGTCGATTCTTCGGTGTTAAATCCTGAGGGAGAGTCACAAGCGGATACATTCCAAATTGGACATGTATGGCGTGGATGTGGTTCCAAAGAATGTCGTCTCGCAGGAGGACTGTTATCAGTTCGAACGCTTCCATTCTGCAGCTTACAATAGCTGATTGGTCCAGTGTGCTTGACAACCAAGATAGGTTGAGGTCGCCTATGTGAAGAATGTTGAAATGGTCTGGTGGTTGACGAGGGTTTAGTGAGTCTTTGTGAAGGAATGGCGGAGGCACTTTGTCTTTCTCCTGATAGGATTTGGTGTTGTTCATGAACTGGTCGTACAGGTTCACTGTCTTCTTCAGAAGTGCTCCGTAGATGTTGCCATCCTTGAACCAAAATTGACTGTCAGTTCCACGAGGCATTTCAATTCGATGTGGGCCATATTTGTCATCTGGATTAGCATTGGCGGCTTTTGCAGGTAACAATTTCTTGTTGTAGATGTGGTCCTGTTTTGATAATCCTTTCTCCTTTGGTATTGCGGGGTTGTAGTGTTGGCAATAGATGTCCAACTTGGTTCCATCGAGGAGTGGATAAGCATTGCCGTATGCTATTGGAACTGTCACGTAGTGCATTCCAGTTTCTTCAGATGTTGGTAAGTCCAAATCCGCTATGTTGCGAATGAGTTCGCTGTAGAGGATTTCTTTTGGGTTCGATCGGTCGAAGTTGAGTCGGATCTTCTTTCTTGACAAGTAGAGTCTTTTCAGGTACCATCCAAGGATTTCCGGTAGAAGACTAGCGAGTGTGTCTGGGTAGAATCGGACAAATTCTCGCAGCACGGCAGTGCCTTCAATTTCGGTACTTGGTGGCCATTGACATCTGGTTTGTTGATACAGATCAGCTAGGTGTTTGAGCATATCCTCTAACCATTTATTTTGGTTGTAGGGATCGTCTCCAATGCAGTCATATCCGCTGAATATGTGCATGATCGTATCGTTCTGGAACAGAACTGCTAAGTGTTCGATCACTAGCATGAAGTTTGTGAAGTGTTTCGCTGGGATGTAGCCATTTCCAGTGAAATCTCTGTTGAAGAGTGGTAATCCGTCTTTGTGGTGGCGGATGAGAGATAGTGGGTGTTGCTGGTAGGCCATCGTTGCGTATTCACATTTGTTGTTGTCGATATGGGCTGCAGCTGAACAGTATTTCCAGGCCTCTTCTTGTTCATCAAGATTGTTGAATAAATCGTCAGTTCCTGACATCGGTGGTGGTGATGGGATTTGTCGTAGTTTGTGAGGATATCTGACGTTTTCCTTGTAGTATTTGGAAGAGAATCTTTCCACCAGATCTTCGTGTGCAGAAGGTTTTGGAGTTGGTGATATATCTGCAGTATGTTGTTGGTGAAACAGTTGGTGAGAGTCGCGAAGACTGTGGTTGTTGTTGTGATTCCCATTCTTCATCTTGTTGACTTGACCAGAAACTTCTTGTAACCATTTGGCAAGATTGTCATGTGAAGCGCCAAAAGGTACAAAGTTTCCTTGGGATAGATCCAGTAGCTTCAACTGACGATTCTGATTTCCTGGTGACTTTGGTTGATCAGAAGTTGGTTGAGTCGGGATTGTTATCACTCGTTTTTCTTGAGGTTGAGTGCTGTTGTCGTATTTGTAACAATCCGTCAGTATTACCATTGGGAATGGTGTTCCTGGGGTTTGGAAACGGTTTGAAGTTTGTTGTTGAGGCGCCTGCAGAAGATATTGTTCCGAGTCCTTTGCACGATTGATGGTCATGTTAGGCGCGGTTGCCGTAAACATGTCAGCTTGTAGGAATGCTGATGATGTTGGACTGGGTCGCTTTGCTGGAGGCAAATCTTCTGGGATTTGTGGACGTTTCCTGACTTGTTTGTAGATCTCCTTGTAGTCGATTGGTATGACGACGTTGTTGTCATGGAGATTTAGACAAGCATAGTCATCTTTGAATTGTCTTGTCCATTCGTGAGGCATGTGACAAGGGAGATTTAGTGGTTCTCCACTTTTGAAGTGATGGTAGTGTTGTAGTCTCCATTTGTTGAACAGTTCAGCGAACTCTGCGACGGTGTCAACGTCAGTCAGATGTCGATGAATGTTTGTTAGAGTTGTGTCGTCGACATAGTAGGGTTCGCGAGGACTTGAAGCAAACCATATCCAAGTCTTCTGGTACTTTTGGAATAGGTTGGTTCGAACCAATCCTGGACGATGTCGTTTCATTGGGATTGTTCCTTCGAGGCACTGTTGGACTTCAATATTCACTTTGGCTGTGAAATTGATGAAGGCGTCAAGGTTTGACCATGTTTGGATTCCGTAGCTTTTAGCTATTCCAACAATGTCTTGGGTGCAGTAGTCCCGGTTGTTGATAAAGTCATCGTAACATTTGCGTGTGAAATCGGAACGATTCCAATACGTGACTGAGGGCTTTGATGGAGTCGGCGGAGCCATTTCCATTTCATCCAATAGAGATTTGAATGTTCCTCTGTGCATTGTTCGAGGGCCAAGTTTTCTTGGATTATATTTGAGCGTCGACGTTGTCTGGAGGGCAATCATTATTGCCAGGTCATCACGATGTGATAGAAAGACACATTGTCTTGGTGGAGCCTTGATGCACAGTTGCTTGTAGGTGAGGATTTGCAGGACATATTCGTTCCATTCGAATATGGCTTCGTAGAAGTCGTCTGGAGTTTGCCATCTCTTTGGATTGTACTGGTTTTTGTACAAGTGATTGATCATCGCGGGATCATTGAAAAGAGGTTCCAATTCGAGAATCGGTTGAAGGTAACTCCTCTTTTGCATGTTGCCATTGCTTCGTTCCATGTCGATGTCATCGCAGATGGCTTTGTAGAGATTTGGCGTCAGATTCAGATCTTTGGGTCGTAGTTTGGGTGTTGACTCCATTGACGAATTTGGATTCGGTCTGATTGTCCTTTTTGCTGGTATCGGAGGTGATACAGGTCTTCTTGCATCTCTGAGGGCTTCCATCATTGTCTCGGCCAGATCTAATTCTGTTTGATATGATATCAGATGGGCAGATGAGATTCCGGCGTTGTTGTCTTCTACAGATTCATCTATGTCATCTGATGGTCCTGTGACTGAAGGATTTTCAGTATTGGTGTCCATCGGTTCAGTTGTGACCACATCGATGTCTTTAGATCGATTTTCTTGAAAGTCGAGTGATCTTTTCACTTGTTCAATCAGGTTTGAAGTTGTTCCTGATGTTGGTGAATTTGATGACGATGAGTTGTCGGATTGGTTTTCTGTAGTAATCCCGAATGAGTGTGACGTTGGTAAGTCGTTATTATCATTTTGCGGGATTGGATCCGGGGTGTTGAGTTGTGCTCTGGTAGTCTGAACGATTTTACCATTGATGATAAGCACTGTTGTCCGATTGAGATCCGGCGTTTTCGCTGACATTTCTTGACCAGTGCGTATTTGATGTTGAAGATTTCGCTTCTGTTGATAACTTTTTGGCACTGTCAGATTTGCACGGAGTGGATCTCTTCTTTCACCATGTGTTATCGTGGTTGAGTTTGTCGTTGCTGAAGAGGATTGGCTTGGAGTATCGTGTGCGCTCTCCTGGCGACAGATTTCTTCATTGAAGCTGATTAGTTGGTTGAAGGCTTCTTCGCTGATTTCATGCTGACATCCTCTTGGTAATGCTGTGATGAAGTTCGTTTGAAATTTGAGGGGATCTGGCTGGTCAAAAGCTCTCCAGTCGAAAAGAAATTTCTCGACTGCGTAGAGTAGCTCTGAGTATTTCCTCTGATACTTCTCACGTTCAGCAAGCGATTGTCTTGGTTGTTGTACGAGTCTGAGTAGGGTGTTGACAGTCTGTGGATGGAGGTCTGATGGGCATCTTTCGACTTCTGGTTGGTATCGTTGTCGATCTTTGATTTCGATTCCCATTTCGTTGAAGATGTCCCAGATTGTTGTCGAGTCAGACATTGACAGGATGTTCCAATCGTTGATAGGCTTGATTGGGTCATCTGGTCTTGGTAGACGTCCATTAAGTCGTGCCAATTGTAGACAAGCGGTTTCCGATAGCAGTTGAGTGGGCTTCTGTACCACAGATCGTAGCACATCGATGCTGTACTTGTCTGCTAGGGTAGTTCCGTTGTTTTCAACACCAAAGTTGAACAGTTGTTGTTGAACTTCGAAGAATAGTCGAGAGAATTGATCTCGTTCATCCAATGGTCTTGGTGTTGGGTGTTGATGATTCTGGAGGTGGTTCACCATGAATTGGATTGTTTCCTCTTTGAGATCCATTTGTACACCGAGTTGTTGATTGAGTGAAATTTCCTTTGGGACAAAGGTGTTCACGGTGTCGGATCTTTCGAGATTTCCTGGTGGCAATTCTGCTTGTAGTTGTCGTAGTTTCGGAGGCATTGCTCTTCCGCGGCTACGATTTTCTCTTTGGATTGGAGAGTCAGAATTAACGTTGACCCCCTTCATTTTGGACTTCTCTTCTTTTGACTGATGTTGGATTCTTTCGAAGGTCTTTGCTGTTGCTCTTGTGACAACGCTTGAGGCACTTGACTGTTGTCTTGACTTATGTTGTTCTTCTTCAGTGGGGTCGACGAAGATATCCAGAGTTTCTTCGGGATTTTCACAGATTTTCTTCATATACTCTTCGAACTCCTGTTCGAGTGTAGCTTCATTCGGTTGTGGTCCCAAGAGTTTGTCGAAGGCGATTGAGATTTTGCTTTCTGCAACCGTTTTAGCGAGGATTCCAATGACTTTGTCGTTGACTTGATCGGCAGCTCTTTGTTGGGTCGTAGGAATCATTCTCGATGTGACTGGATATTTTGACTTTGTCGATTTTCTTGATGACGAAGTTGTACTTTCGTCTGATGAGATGTCTTCCACACTGTATTGAACCGATTTCTTCAAAGCGCTCTTGAGTAGAGGGGCTTTATCCGCAGTTGGGGTTTCTTCGGTTGGATCTCGATAAAGTTCCTTAGGGATTTTGACTGTTGATCCCGGGATTTGACGAGATTCTGGTGAGGTTGGCTCTTGGTGGATTTCTGCAATTTCAGTCCTTGTTGAATCTTGTGGCTTTGTGGAGATTTGAGTTTTCTGTCGTTGAAAACTTCGAACGCGAGTGTGAGGCGTTCTGTACTCAGCAGGACGACGGAAAGTCGTTGAAGGTAGAGGAGATTTGGCAAGTGGGAGTTCTTCCTCTTCTGCTGGGTTAGGCATGAAGTTGTCTTCTTCCATGTCTTCATCTATTTCCACAATTGTTGGAGTTGAGTGTTGAGGCTGAATTTGCATCGGACCGGTCGATTGTGATGCCAGTTGATATTCAAGTCTTTGGCTGTCGACTTGTTCCATGATTTTGTCGAATGTTGATAACTTCGGATGCGACGTTGTTGGGGTATCCGTATGGGCAGGTCTGCGGCTCAATGGTGATCGAGGAATTCGATCTTCTGATGTCTCTGTAGGTGTCACAGGCGGCAGATTTTCCAACGTGACTTTGTGGACCAACGCTTGATTGAGGTTTAGCATTGATTCGTCCAAGGCATCCAACAATAATGCGTCGGTTCTTTGATCTTCTTGTGAACGAGTTGCCAATCGTTCAACAATTTGCGTTTCGACTGTTCTCATGAGAACAATGGCGTCGATCAACGTTTGAGTCTCGTTTAACGCTGCGATTGCGTAGTTGCGGTCCTCTTCTGTTTCAGCGATTTGGTAGTTGTTCACCATGTTGACCAATTCGCTAATTCTTGCGAAACTGATTCCTAGTGGATGTAGCAGTCTGTGATAGGTTGACGGATGGCTGTTGAGTTCCTGAAGAGTTTCGTAGAGTGTAGTGATTGAAGACACGTCGTCTTCTAATGATGCTGACGCTTCTGATCGTTGAATTCCGAGACCAGGTAGAGTTGTTGGTCGGGTTTGAAGCGTTTCCGTTCGCTCTTCGCTTATTGACACTCTTGGATCTTCATTGACTGTCGTAGTCGGAACTGTCGGCTTTTGTGACTGCAAGTAGGTGATCAGATTCGTTGTTGTAGTGATAATGTCCATCAGTAGCTGGCGGCCACTATTGACGAGTGCCGGTTGAGTCATTTCCAGTAAAGGGAGACGACTACTGATGTCGGTGCAGTAGACTTGTAGGAGGATTGTCATGTCGTTCACATTTGTGCCATTGTTGAGAGTTTTGTAGATTCTCTCACGATCTTCCTGCGTTGGAGCTTCTTTGAGGGCTTCCAAGAGTTTTAGGAGATCTTGAAGACGGCCGTTGGTTATCCCTTGTTCAGCCAAGAGTTGTAGTGATTTCTGGCGATGGGTAGGATCTGCATTCAACAGAAGTTGGATTTCGGCAGTGGCAGCTTGTTGGAATAAGCTGGTAGTCGTCTTTTCTGGAGGCATTGTGAGGATCTCTCCTATGCGATTGAGAGTCGCACGGATATCGGCCAGATGAGTGGTTGAATTGTCCGTGGCGTTAGCACAAGTGGCTAATTGTTCTGCAATCGTGAAAGCCTCTGCTTTCAAGAGTTTGTTCACTTCATAGGAATTTGGTGATTGTCCATCCGATTTGTCGATTCGGTTCTGGATTATTGTAGCTGTCTCGATGAGGTCCGTCTGGATTGATTGGAGTTCTTCAATGATGATTTCTTGAAGCTGACGGTTTTGTTGATTATCCTCATCCGGAGGTGGTGTAGGTGGTGGAAGCGGTCGTGAAAAGACTGAGATTGGTGGTAGTATCGCTGTAGGTTTGACCACTTCTTCTTGTTCCATTGCGTCTGGCATGGAGGTTGTTGTTTGGGAAAGAGATCTCTCAGCGACGGTTTCTTCTTCGTCGTATTCTTCATCTGGTAAGGGTAATGTGTCATCCAGATCGAGGTGGAGAGCTTCTAAGTCTCTCATTGGTGCTGAGGATTCCAGAATTGAGTCGAAATAAGGTGTGCATTCCTCGCACTCTTCTCTGAGGATTCTCTTCTTCTGATGTTCCCAATCTTTCATGGCTTTTGCGTAGAAGACGGGATTCGTCATGTCCGGCATCGGATAATCGAGCTTCGGCACATACTGATTTGTTGAGGTTGAAGTCGTTGTCGCAGGAATGTTCTCAACATGAGTGTCATCTGCAGACGGTACTGGAGGTGAAGATTCCTCTTCTCTCTCAGGGGATTTTGACGGTGTTGAAGGTAGTTGGGTAGACACACTTTCCATAGTTTCTTCGTCGTAATCCATTTCCTGAGGGGATTCGCATGTTGTCGTCTGGACAGCATTTTGAGGTTGGCTTACTGCTGGAACAGCAGTAATGTCGCCACAATCCGTGAGGGAAGATGTATTTTCCGTCGGATTTGGGTTTGTTGCCAATTTGGGTGGTATTGGGGGTTCTGGACTCTCTGTTTCTTCTTCAAACATTTGAGCTTAGGGGAATGTTCTTAGAGCAGCTCTAAAATGCACAAGTACACAGTTATGACAATGATAATGAGGTACCAAAGGAACATTGGTAATTTGTGGCTTGAAATTAGCCAATTCCGTTTGGTTTTCGTAGTGGTATTGTTTTTGAGCGGAACGCTCAGTAGTTGACCTCTTGAACTATACGATTTTCAAAAGGAACCGAAATAACTGTGACTCGCTGGATTTTTGGGTCGGAAACGAATCTGATTGGTCAGACGTTAATCCATGGAAAATCGCATCGCATTTAGTGGTCACGTGACGTACGCAATACGTTGGGATTGGCGGGAAATAAAATCGCTTCACGATCACGTAGTAATGCGGGAATTCGAGTGATTACTGAAGTTTGCTATCACCATGTGCTATTGGGGTTGAAAGCTTATCACCATGTGTTAAGTGGACGCCGTGTGTTACTGTGGTATAGTGACACGGGAGTAGATATAGTTCACACGTATCAATAGACGTAGTGATTAGGGGTGATATGTAGCAAAACAGCAGTTATACACTTGACTCTTGGTGTTGCCACAGGTAGATTCCTAGTAGCTATTTGAGAAACAACTGAACTCGACCACTATCAACCTTCAACTGAAGTGTTGGTGGTGAGAATTGCTAGTGGTTAGCGGTTGAGTGATGGGTGAGATTTTCTCAGGCCCAAGGGCGCACATAGTTTGTGTAGGGCCACGTTAGAAGTATGGTAACTTCGGTGGAGTTTGGGGCAACTGGAATTGTTCCCATTAGCGCGGCTAACTTTGATGGGTTAGGGGAAAGGTAGCCCTCCTGTCAGAATGGTTGTGAGTTGTCAGTAGAATTCTGACTTGATGGGTTTTTGACAGGTCGGTTGGGACTTGCAAGTGGACTAGGGAGGAGTGTAGCATAGCGAAATAGCTACTCTCGTACTTTGTGTAGGGTCGGTGATTACAGTAGGACTACTGTAGTTGAAGGGATAAAATCCTGCGCAAACATAACAGAATTCCTAGGGGTTGACGCAGATAAAAACGCAACAAGCATAGTGACGCATTTGAGCTATTCACCATGTGTTATATACAGAAACTTTCTGTTGTTTTTGCGGTGTATAATGAGTACGAGACTCATTTAACTCGTCTGAAAAGACTCGTTGCGGCTCGTCTGAAAAGACTCGCCTGACACCTTGAAGCAAATATACATAAACTGTCTGTTGTCCAATTGATAATTTCACTGGGCATGATCAGAACGATCATTTCTGGTGCTATTGACGCTGGAAATTGGTACAAACAAAACAATTTAATGACAAAATAGACCGCTTGTCTACTTGATGTAAGTGAGCTTTGCCACTTTATGGCTATAGCATAGATTTGTACAGCACATTATGGTTATGGCAGGCATAGTTATAGACATACTGTACACCTTGCATAGGTTTTACCATTATGGGTTGCTGTTTTTATGATTTTGTGGAAATTTTTGGTTAAATGAGGTAGCATAAATGTTGTCCTCGTTCCGAGTGACGATTGAAGCATAAAACAAATTTGCTCTCTATACAGAGATTACCTGATTGTTGTTCGTTTGTACAACTGATAAAATTGGATCTTCTCAGCATACCATGTGTTACCGTCGGGGGTGGTTTTATTCCCGAGTGTTGCTTGGAGGTATTATGCTGGTTACGAACACATTTCGTAACTTAGTGATGTTATTCTTCAGGTCCACTTGATTTCTCGTGATGTTATCGATATCCTTTCCATTTCATGGAATCAACGAGGTGTTGAAGGCAAAGGTGAAAGTCCTTTTGACGATCTGATTCTTCCAATTCTTTCAGGTGTTCTTGTCGTAGTTTCAACACAGTTGTTTATCGATGCCATGATTGCTTCGTCGAAGTCAATTCGTTTCTCTCTTGATTGTGTCCATTCTTTTGCGTAGCGCATTTGCTTTTGTTTTCTCAACTTTGATTCTCCTGATGATGCTGATTTAGTTTCGCCTTTTGACATGAAATTCCTTCGATGTTCAGCTTGAATTTAGTTGAGTATGGATACCAGACAAACCAAAGAGCAGAGGTTTAGGCGTTCGATAGTTGGCTGACTTTCAATCTTCTCGTTCGATAGTTATCGATGTCGGATCGACTGATAGATGAAGATTAGGTTGAACTACACAGTTCTTGTCGATGTCTTGAGTACCTTCTCATTTCAAATTATTTTGTCGATGTCTTTCGATGTCGTTATCGTTGGTCTTTTCTTTAGGTCTTTGTCAAGTGAAGTTCTTATGGATCTTTTGAAGTTCCTTTGATTCTGAGCTGACTGTCCATATCGAATTCAAATCTCGAATGAATTCTTCCAATCTTTGTATGATCGATAGGTGACAACTTATTCCAGTTGTTAATTTGATGTCGCTCTCTCCATGTCCATTCTTGACACATTCTTTATCGATCATCGAGGTCTTTTTGATAATGATGGATGAAGTTGTTATGTAGACTTCTGCAATCCAACGTCCATAACCATTCATTCTTTGTTTCACAGGAATGACTTCACACACGATTCAGTTGTTCTGCAAGATATGCATCGATGGATGGATCAATTCATTTGACGATATTTGTCGGGTTGATGCAACGTAGTACGACCGGTTCAAACTGTTTCTTAAGTCTGATCTTTCCATTTCCTTCATAGCTTTTTCCATTGATTTACATGGTACTACTGTAGTCCTATCGGTTGTACATCTGTCCGTCGTCAATATTAATGGATTTGGATCCTGATTTCTTGACAGAAAATCTTCGATTGACTTTAACTCTGTCTGATTGAACTGCTCAACGATGTCTTTGTCGGATGTTTTCATTCAATTTTGTCGTGTGGCATGAAGTAGTTCCATAGCTTTTAGCTTCTTATCATTCCGATATTAAACTTTCCTCGTAGATTTAGATTGTTGATCTGGAGGCCAAACTGAATGATTTTCAATTTAGATCGCTTGACGGCTGTCGTTTCCATCGAAGATTCATTTTAGAGATTGCAGTCGTTCGTTTCAACGCTGAAGAGTGACGCTTTTGCAGACCTATGCATGGCGTTGATTGATTGCCTCTCTTAGTTCTTCTCATCCATATGTGATGGTGTCCGAAAATGTCTTCGATTGACGAAATGGGGAAGCTGTGGTTCTTCACTAATCGATCCATTAGGTTGATGATTGGCTTTACACTTTCCACAGTTGTTATCACTTGTTTCTTCGATTGCTTCTTGTCAGTCTCATTTAGTCGTTGAATTGATCAATGATGTGGTAGCCATTAGCAAAACATTTGCTATTCGTGATTGATCCTTCGTTGATATCTTTCCTTTTTGTCTTTAATGGCCATTCGTTCGCATTTGGCAGATTGGTGATCAATTCAATTTTGATTTCCAAATTGACTATGTCGCATCGAACTCGAATTTCTTCAATGACATTCCTTGACGGTCAAATCGCCTTTGTCTATTATCGATGCTGATTCGTTCTGAGAGACCAATTATCCGTACGTTGAGCACTCGGAGTAGCTGTTTGTTGACTGACGGGATCGTTTCATTCGTTGCAAACTTCAACATAGTTGTCGATAGCTTCTACAAAGTTTTCGTTGCTTGACTGGCTCTTTCAGTATCTTTCCAGATTCGCTGCATGGCAGTGTAATTTCCAAACTGATTTGTTAATCGTCTTGGCAAACGAAACTGTCTCACACTTGTAGTCTAGGTTCAACTGTGTCAATTCCTGATAGCCGTATTCAGTGTTGCAGTTGATGACTTGTCCATTCTTACGGTCTCGACTAATCGAATTGTATTCGTTGTAGTTGACAGTTTTGCATTTTGAACTCGTCGTTGGACTTTCGATAGTCATTCTTATCATAGGCCTCTGCTGGTCGTGTGTCAATTTCGATAAGTACCAAGGGCTTTTGACTGATTTTCCTCTTTCAAGTCTTCCATAGACTTATTAATGTCGTTGATCTTTTCCTTTCTTCGATTCACTTGATGTGATTACAGCAATTTCGTCAGATCTTCTTTCAATCGACTTTTCGATTTTCGGGTCATTCATTAGTGGACAATCAGTTGATTACGGTTTCTTGGCTGATTGTTATCATCAACGGCGGTCGATTCGCTTCCATAACCTTATCAACGCGATGGACTTGATGGAATCTCTTTAGTCGATTAGCATTTCTTGAACAGATGTCAACTTCATTGTCGGATTCTTCTGTTCGTTACTTGATTTAGTCGCTATCGAAACATTCGTACGTTGATGTGCACTTCTTCAATTCCTTGCTAATGAACATAACCGTGTATACTGCAATTCTAGTTTTCTTTTGACGATTTGAATCCAAATGTAAATCGTTGGCAGAGTCGATTTGTTATGACTGTTCTTCTCCTGTTATTTTTCGCTGATTGATTTCGCTATCATCATGTGTTGTATTACCATGTGTTAAGCCGGGTGTTTGGTTATCGTCTGAGCTTCAACAAGAGGTAGTCACATTTTTGTACGAAGTCTTTTCTCTTGACTGCCAGTTGGATTCGATAGTCACTTTCCTTTCATCGACTTTATCGTTGAGATTGCTGATGGAAATTATTTTCAACAATTCAGCTTGTTATCTGACTGATTTCTTTCATTCGGTTTCGTTTTGTTCTGCTTCGATTTTCGATGAGCTTCGTTGTCCCATGAACAGTTACTTTTCGTTCGTTTGAGATTTGTCGAAGTCTGCGGGGTTTCCAAAGTGATAGTCAATAGATTCGTCATTCTTTGACTGTTATCTCTTCCTCGATTGTTGTCTTCAGTAGTGATCTGTCGTAGTTGGTTTGTTGAAAGTGTTTCCATGTATTCCTTCACTTACTACTTATTGATGTTTTTGACAGACACTTTCTCTCGTTGTTTTCTCGTTGTTATCCATTCTTCTTTCTTTTGATGTTGTCGTGATCATTCAAAGTGGGCTGATTACTCATTTGAGTATCCTTTAGAGGTTGTCGTGATCAATTTGACTTGTGGTATCGTCAAAACATTTTGGCATTTCTTAGTGGTCAATCAGGGAACCTGATTGTTTATTGATTTGGTTGGCAAGTGTTATCACCATATGTCACTGTTGACTTTTATAGTACCAAGTGCTGTAGTGACGGATCTTCTATTCTCACTATCCCATGTGTTAAGTTTTGGTATGGTTACGATATTGCTCACCAATTTGCAGATTGAATCATTGGAAGTTGCTTTAATCCGTTGGGTAAATCCGGTATTAAGATCCTTTTGGTACGACTGTTGTATTCGTAAATCCAAAAGTGATTCGATTGCAAATAACGTTGGCATAAATCCTCATTTGGTTACGGTAAATCCTTCAACTCGTTGATGAATTCGATTCAATCTGAAGCTCCGGTAAAATCCGAATTGTTGTGTCGATGAAGGTAAATCCGTTCGTCAATCCAACGTGTGGGGAGGCATTGATGCAATTGATTCGCGTAAATCCAATGTAGAGTTGGTGGCAAAACACAATGATGTTCTTGTTGGCACTAGAACTTTATGGTGATTATTGATGACTGTTTCTAGTTACACTTGCTGTTTAATGGAGTTTCTGATGGTTTATGGTGTGGTAAAGTGATCCGCTTAAATCCGATATGTTGGTCGTGGTGTTGGAGTAAATCCGGTAACATCCTTGAATCGATCTTCAATGACATTTTCAGTCGTATTCGCATAAATCCGAAATTAAATTCCTTTGGTGTCTTCAATGGAATTTTCAATAGTATTCGCGTAACTCCGTTTATACATCCGAGATTTAAATTTCCTCGATGGCATTTTCAGTGGTCTTTGTATTTGTCGTCAACTACGACTGAAGATACCAACGACGATTGTGAACTCGACTTGGTGTAGTGGAGATAGGCGATTTTGGCTGTGAAGTTGCCTTATTTGCTTCCCAAAGATGAGCAAAAAGGTAACCGGAACAGCTAATTCCGGTATTATTGTTGTAGCTGAACACTTGACTAGTGTTGGTAGCGTTGATGTCAATCCATCTGTCGTTTGGCATACAAGTTTCACTACCTCTTCCCATATTTGCTTCTTGGAAGTTAGCAATAAGTGGGTTGGTGTAGTCGAACTCATAGGAGTTTTGTGGATTGTTTTCTTGAAGATTCGATCGTCATTGTAGATTCCAATCGTCAACACACTGGCTGGATCAAACTGTTACTATCCAAGCTTGGATCAGTCAGGTTGTTACTGATTGCATTCCAGATTTGTTGTTGATCATTTGTCATCCATATCGTAGTGGAGATAAATCTGTCTCAAGTGTATCGGCCAAGGCCTGTATGAATGGCTTCGTAGCGGATACACCGAGTTTGATTCCATTTCCATTTGGCGGAGTTTTGAAGGTTATTGGAGATTGACAAAGCAGATTGGCGATGGGCTGGATATCAGTTGAAGACTCTCCCGCTATTTAGCACTTTTGTGATGTGCTCACTAGCCTGCGAGTCTTATGTTGATCAACAGCTTTGGTAGTTGCACAGTTGTACATTTGGACAGTTGTTGATTTCCAACGATGAGTTCTGGAGTCCGTACAATTCTTGCTGTTTTGGACATCTGCAGGAAATGTGCGGCTTACAGACATCAGCATTGACGTAGTAGCTGATTCACACGTATTCCATAACGTTTCGCAGATCCAAGGATGATTGCTGGGTCAACCATTTAATGGCTTTTGATGACTGCCAATCAAAGGGTCGTAGGCCAGTTATCAGCAATGGTGTTGTCGTCACAATGTTTCCATGCCATATTAGATCGATGCTTGTCAGATCATTGAGTCTCGGCGCATAATGGTTAGTCTTCCACTTTCCATAGTGAATACCGACCGTATGTGCCAGATTCCATGAGCTTTTGTTAGAGACTCATTCATCCAATAATGTTGTTAGTTGGTCGACGGTCCAACAGATATGTATCCTGAATGGGAAGCTTTCAGCTTTGATTACTGAATCAGTCTCCTCATCAGGGTTGGTATCCGTAGAGTTTCCGATGTTAGATGTCGTTAGTCGTCATCGATCCATATTAGTCGATGGTAGTTGGAATTCTCCATTCACATTCTTTTTGTGGTCGTAGCCGTTCTTCTTTTTCGTATATTGCATGAAGGTAGGCTAAGTTTCTAGCATTTGCTATCGACCGAAATTTTTTGGCTCTTCAGTTTCTTTGACTAACTCTTGAGTAACCCACTTGGTTAGTTAGAGATCTGAAGGTTTTTATCGAGTTATCTCATCCTACTTGTAGTTGTAGGGCTGGTAAACAATGGAACTACTCATTGTCACCATTGATCAGTTCTCCCTTAGAAAAATAGATTTCGGGATAGGAGGTGTTACTTGTAGATTTCACAATCTCCTGAGTGAGTTTTTGTACATTGGGTAATATCCTATGCTCAATAGTACGAATTCATATCGTAATTGAAGATTGTTTAATGCATAGGTGAACACATCTACGGACACACACAGGTGTCTACTTGCGCAATGTATATGTACTGTCTATTATGATACCCTTATGTAGCATACAAAAGTACAAAGTTGCTGAATGTTTGAAGACGGAACGTCCCACTTTGGCGTTAGGTACGTCTTACAGTTGGGCGTAGTCCATTGGGTCTTCTGGTGGTTCCGTATCCGTTTCGGGGAAACACTCGGCAATCGACTGGTCCTCTATTGGTAATCCAAAGTCTAATGCCATTGCCAATGGTGCCAAGGGTTCCTCTTCGTAGTGAAATTCCGATTGTCGTGGGTCTTCCACTGGTGGAGTCGAAACTGTCGGTACAGCTGGGATTGGGGCCGGGATGATTGGCGCATAGCTGTAGCGAAAACTCCACTCTGAGCAACTGTCAGAGCTGCAGGACTCGATTGACGCAGATGAACTTGACCATAATGGGCTGTTTGGCGTCAGTCCATCATCTGAGGATGAGTGGCATCTGGCGTTTTCTGCAGGTGAATCAGAATTTTCTGGGCTCTCCGGTGATTCTGGGATCGTCGGGAGTTGTTGTTGTTCGCCAGTATATTGTGACCAGGTTGGATCGTCCCATGGAAGTCCAAATCTTCCGAATTGTCGTTCCAACTGTTGAAGTGGGGACTGCTGGTTGCCTTGTTGACCATAGTGAGGGTAGAATTGCTGCATCTGAGGCATTGGGTTTGACATCAGAGAGCTGCTGGGCATAGTTGGTAGTGCTGCGACGATTAATTCCATGTCGTAAGCAACTTCTTGTTCATCTGGATCAGGGGGTGAAGTGCTTCTGGCTAAGGATGGGAATTGCCATTGTTGTCGTTCCCAACTTTCCACAATTGGCAGCACATTTGCCATGTCGTTGTTCTGACTGGATTGGGGAGAGGCTGGAGGTGAATTCGATTCCTCTCTGAAGTTTGTCACCATTGCCATGAAAGTCTCTTCATCCCACGAAATATCTTCAGTGTCCACTGAGTAAACTGGTGGATTTCGTATCATTTCTTCGGCAGAAGTGATTTCTTCTTCAGCTCCTGAGTCGTTTTCGTTTGCTATCTCGTCGGCAATAATTCCAGCAATGATGTTGTCCAGTTCCAAAAGTTCGGCTGGCACTCCTTCGTATTCTTGTGGGAACAGAGGATATCCATGTCTGTTCATACTGAAGCGGATTGCTTCAGCTTGGTGGGCAGAAGGTTCTTCTTCAGATTGTGCCAGGGGTACATCAGTTGTTGTTCGCTCGATTGCTTCAGTTTCTTCATCTGTAGGCGGTGGGGGAAAGTCATAATCTTCATGTCGATATGGTCGATAGGAGGGATTGTCAGTTCCATCCTCCAACTGAAGGCTTTCCACATTTGGATATGGGGGAAGTGTCAATGACGCACTAGCCATATTGATGGCGTTGATGAAGACTTCAGGGTGATTAAGTTCAGGACGACTGAAATTTGTCGTCTGATCTTCACTTGATTCTGCCATTTCACTCGCTGTTCCCATGAAGGAAAAGTTCGATTCCGCTTCCGCAACGTTGGTACTTGGATCATTCGGTAATCCGTTGATGAAGTTCAGATACCTTTGTAGATACGAGTCGATGCCTGTCGGCGACTCCATAGTTTCTTGCGGCGGGGTGTTGAGTAGGGAATTTGGCGGGTTGGCATAACTGTAGTCGGCGTCACCACTGTTGTCGTTATCAATTGTTCCCGAGTCGTCATGGTTGGGCTCGCTGTTCGGTTGTGCATATGTCTCATGGCTCTCCACATCTGGGCGATTATGTGGTCCATAGAAGACTGGGTTGGGGTAACCATTGGGCCCTGGGTAACCGAGGATACCGTAGAGGTGGTCGTGATAAGCCTCTCCTTCAAGACCATTCGGGGAGTTCCAGTAATATCGGATGCCATTTGTGTCGTCGTACCACTTGTAGTCATCTTGGGTTGGCTCAGGTTTATCTGAGTCGGCCATAGACAAGTAAACGTAGGTGGGACACAGTAGTGCTGAGCAGCTAGACTGTATGGAGGTCAGAAGATAACTGAACTCTGGGGCAGACAAACTGGAACTGAGCGTAAGTGACTGGCCAACGGGCACCGTTGGAGTCGGTGAAGGGAAACTTCTGACGAATAGCTATTAGCTGTATCCATTGGGCTATGGGACCCAAGCAGATAGTATGCCCAAGGGGCGGTTCTGCTTGATGTAGCACTGTAGTATGCGTTGACACTAGCCTGATGTGATTGATTGCCAAAGGGCAGCCGAAGGTGAGAGAGTTTAGCCTTGTCACTCAGTTGATGGCCGAAAGCTTTTCGTTCAGCACTGGGCTATTAATCATCTTTCCACTGACCAGTTGAGTCGGTGCTGAGTGGGCCAATTGGTTTCTCATCTGTTGTTGCTTTGATGTTTTAACGGCTTCGGCGAGAAAAAGTTGGGCGTTGGCGCCAGTAGTGAAGGTCTGGGGCTTTGATACATCTCTGGTCGAGAGTTGAGCGCTAATTGATGGGCTTTTGGCAAACTCTTCTGTCGCAGATAGAGTTCGAGCCATATGCTATGGTCGAACTGATTCGAGTTTGATGTCGTAATCTTTCTGGCTGATTTATGTTGTCACTTGATCCTTTCTGGTATCAATGGATTCGGCCGAAAGTTTTCTTGTCAACATCAACTGTTGGTTGGCAGTTGTCCTAACCCTATTCATTGGGCTTTTGGAGGTTTTATGACCTTTTCTTCACTTATCGTTTGAATTCTGATAGTGAGGGACTTTTGAAGCCATTTGATCAGCTTTCCTTTACCGTTGGAAATTTTCTTCCGCTTCACCTGTGTTGGTTGTTTTCTGGGTGTCCACTAGACTTTCCATTAATGATGGTGTTGATGAGCCGAATTCTTTGTTGGGTAACCATATGGTCATTCCTTTGCTGATTTTATGGTGTCATACGGCTTAGTAATGTGCCGAGGGGTTTTATTGGCTCCTTGGTGGTCAGTTGATTGTTGTTCCGTTGAGACTCTCGGTTTCACCTGTGTTATAGGTCCGATCTGTCTGAGGTCTGCTTAGTTGTGAGTTCGGAACGAACTTCTGTTAGCAAAATGTGCTGAACGACTGGCGACTGATATGAGTTTCGCTTCGATCAGCTACATTTGCCAATTGAGTGATTCGATTGATCATCGCTACTCTTTGAGTTCAGTTTCATCTAAACTGTTTGATGTGGCTTATTAATATGCCATTTGAGTTGATTATGTGAAGCTGAGATTTCAGCTATCATTTGTGTTGTTTTCTTGATTCTCTTTTGCCTTGACCAGCAATGTACCAACATCATTCGGCTCTATGTGATTACCGATTGATGAGGTGACTTGCCGATCGAGTCTGGAGATTTAATAATTCTCCAATCCTTTTGTCTTAGGATTCCCTTGTGATTTAGCATTTGCACACTGGAACAGTGAGACTGTTTGCACCCTTTCAGTGCGCACCTTGCTAATGCGCTTTGGAGTTTTTGTTCTTTTTGCCTGAAGGGTTACTGTGTCCATCGCTGATTTGCGACTGACAGTCCTATTCAGTATTTTGTTGTTACTGAAAGGTCGTCGGTATCGCCGATGAGTTTTGGATTTGGGCTATTAGTTAGCCGTTATTGATGAACTGTTGTTCGTTGTGATTTGATTTCTTCAGCTTAACACCTTTTGCTAGATGTTGTCCATATTTCTTGCTTAGTTACGGTTTTATCCACCGTTCGGGTGGAGCTATCGGCCTTGTTATGCTCGATACTTGATCCGAACTGTCCATAAAGCTGATATTGGAGTTGCCCTTATTCACTCTTGATTGTGAGGGTCTACCAAAATCGTTGATCTGCCGGTGGGATCACTATTATCGACTTTGTCAGTTCCGATAACAGGGTCTCCCCGCAGATTTCTTATGGAGACATCATAATCTTCCCTTGATGTTGGCATTTATTTTCCATTTGGTGTTGATCTGTTAGTCGGCTCCATTAATCGGCTAATGTTGCGCACGATTAAGGCACCGATCTGCAGATCAGCTGAATTTGCTGCTGTTCACTTGGTGAACTTTTGTGTCGGTCATGGGTAGTTGAAGATCTTCAGTATCCCATGTGTTATGGTTGTCTGTTGAGCCAGACTTAGTTGATGATGTCCACTGTGCATCTCAGTATCCCATGTGTTATTTCGTCTCTGTAAGGTTGTCACTCAGCTTCACCGTGTTATTGTTGGTTTGGTGATGCCGGAACGGCTGTGATTATTGTGCGACAGGTAGCCTTTTGGTAGGCTTTCATTAAAGACCTGAAAGAAATGTTAACACAGCACAAATATTTCCTATCTGCTACTGTAGCTTCTGCGCTACTTTGAGGAGATTTTCCGCTCAAGCACATTTGATTGGGATTGAGATGTTTATTATACACACGGACGGGTCCAACTGACCATAGAAATGTGAGCTTATTGGCACCACACAGGGTACCGCAGAGTGTATGTGTAGAGTAGCTGTACCGGCCCTAATGCCGTATTATGCTCATGATGGGTGGGACTGGGGATTTGTGACTGTCCGGCGGAACGCCTTCAGTGACGACTTAACTTCTCACTGAAATAATTGGCGTCCGATTAACTTCGGATCACAATTTTGAGCAAATTGTAGGTTACAGTACTCACCTCACTCCAACTTTCCGGTGTTGAAACGGACTTGCATCTTGGCTCCAGCCGGGTTGTTGATGAAGTTCATCAGTTGGACGGCCATTGCGGATCGCACGTGAGCGGCAAAATCCTGGCATTTGTGCCACAGTGGGAAGGGAATCGCCTTCGGCACTGGTGTAGAACTTCGCTGGGGCGGTGGCAGTGGATGTTGGATGTCTTCCTCATCATCAGTGAGAGGGACCAACTCGTCGTTCTCCTCTTCACTGTCGTATTCACTGATGGGCGGGGTGGCCACATACAGACTAGTGAGGGGTCGGCACAGCCAAGGGTGACCGTCTTCATCGTACAGAGTCGCCACGCTGCTGTCCGAGTCGAAACTGTCGGAGTGGTCGGAGACTTTGTACTTCTCCACCCGATCGCCAACATCGTTGAATTCGGCGTCGGTCTCATCCGAGGAGTTGAGCTCCACTCGGTAGTTGTAGAAGTCGGGATGGGCCCGCTTGTGGGTAACCTTGAAGGGGTCCTGTTGGTCTTCAGTGACCACAACTTCAGCGTAATACTTGGCGGCCGCGGCAGACATTCTCTTCAGCTTCCTTCAGTCGGAACGACGTGAGATTGAAGGCTGAAATTAGGGAGGAGAAAGATTAGTTATCAGTCACCACTTGACTGTGTTGAGATCCAAAACACAACTGAGGTGAATGGGAGGGGAATTCGTTCTTGAATGAGTTGGAACAAAGGCCGGTTGATTGACCAACAAAGGAAACGTAAAACTTTGGGGTCATTGTGGTTTCGTTCCATTGAGAAAAGTCCGAAACTTTTTGGCGTCTGAGGGAGATTCTGTCTCGCTCAATTGAGGTTCGCTTGGCTCAGCTGATAGGCACCAAGTGGGGCTGAGTTGAGATTCGCTAGACTCCAAAGACTTAAGGTCTGTGGCAGCCATATGGTTGTCTGTTGAAGAACTGATAGGCCGCTGGGCTGTCTGTTGGCGTCCGAGAGAAAAAACATAACAGCATCGCCTGGGGGTTCTGTTGTAATCGGCTTAGGATTGGATTCCTTTCCAACAGCACACTGAGCTACTGTAGAAGTCGGCTAGCCTGAAGTATTGAGGCTTTGATGAAATAGCCGTAGGGTCTAGAGTAGCCAGTATAGATGCGTTTCAATCAGCATTGTAGCGATTTGGGCTGATGTTGAGTTCGTTTCAGCTTTCACCATGCGTTACGCTTGCGTTATCTTTGCCGTAGACTATTTCACCGATGTGATAGTCGTTGGGTTCCTTTTCCAAACTTTCTGACGGCTGTGGGCTATCAATAGTCCCAATTTGAGTGAGTTTCTTCAGTCAGATCGCTATTTCCATGTCGATATTCATTCGACTGTTGTTGGGGACCTTAACTGATCCATTTGAAGTTGGGGAAGTTCGATTATTGTCGCTTCGCTCTTTGAACATTTGATTGTTCATTCCATGTAGGGAAGGGAGAGATTTGCTCGATTCTCTTGTCTACACACTCGTGTTTTTGCCTTCGAAGTTTGGCATTCCTGAAAACATCTTGCCAAGTGGATTAATATTCCAATACTTCAGCATACTACTGAGATTTGATGGCTAAAATGATCAAGAAAGTCCGTCGTTCTTCGGATATGATTTAATGAAGATAAAAACCGGTTGCGACACGATTTTTACATGTATTCTGGCTATACAGCACAGTTTAGCGAGGGAGACTTCATTGAGGGCACTTTTGTGCGACTATATACATCCGGATTTTGGAGATCAACGGATATTTGTGACCTTACAGGTCGTATTTTCACCCGAGAAAAACATTAAAGACCGGCACGGTCAAACAGAACTGAGGTAAAATGGGAATGAGACCGGCGGCCAACATAATTTCCTGATACAGACCGGAATGGTCAACATTTGAGCATTGATGAACTGCTGGGGAGGCGCTTAGGCACTCATTTGAGCTATCTACAGTTCACAACTGTTCGTAAGGCGCTGAAGGCCTGAAGATTTCACTTTTCTTCGACAGATTCTCGATACTGCCAGAACGAAGGCGGCAAACTTTCCATCAGGGGTGCAGATTGATCCATAGGGGTCGGATCCGGCTGGGGAGTGGCCATTTGAGGTTGATTCTGCGCCTGGGGAAGATTTTCCTGAGTGGAACGGCGGCTGCGCATCTCCAGTGTGACAATTCTCCACTGGTTTCTCAGACTGACAGTGGGATTGAAGATTCGGAGACGATCCAATTGGCTGCTGATCTGATCGACCAGTTGTTCTTCTGACGGATCCGTTTCCATTGGGATTTCGCGATTGGTTGCCATTTTCGCTTGGTGGCTTTGATGGCACTTCAGTGGCAAATTTGCGCTGATTCCTGATGAATTTCACGCCGGAAAGGCGATCACTGAAGCCCTGAAAATATTGAAAAGGACTTCGCTGATTAAAATGATCGGAACGATCATATCGTTCGATAAAAATTGAAGTTTTATCGCCACACTTCATTGGGGCAATTTTCTTTCACTGACGTAATGAATTATGAAACCGTCGGGTTTTGTCACCTGTCAACTTTTGACAGTTTTGACGTAATGAAAATCTCGCCAACGGCGGTTGCGCAATTGTGCGTAACATTCTCATTGGTCAGCCGTTTTGACCAATCGATCGAACTTTTGACGAAACTTTTCGTCCGATAGGGGATTTTTAGCGTCTTGTGAAGATACTGACGCGACTTTTGTCGAAACAAAAAGTTTTGGGGTCGGATTCGTTGGAACAACGATTATTGTCGCGAATGCAAATTGTTGCGGACGTGCATATTTTTGGCGGTATTTTGAATTTTGTGAAACAGTAGGGAAACGTTGATGCTCAGGAGTATAGGGCATTCAAGCACAGACATCGACTACTTTTCAGATGGTAGTGGTTGTCAGGTAGAAAAATCCACTTATACGCTGAAAACATCGCACTTTGGCTATCATCCTGATGTCTTCGGCTATCAATTAGGAGTCGTTATTTCAACGTCCATTTTGATGCTGTCCGTACATCTTTCAGATACCATAAGTACATTAGAGCAATGGAACATTTGAACTGAATGTGAAGTATCTTTACATTATTTGCACGTAGTGTTATTGTTGTACGTAACTACATAAGTACGTAAAGTTACAGTTATGTTTGTGTGCTTGTGAATTACCTTCTTGACTCCTTTGGAGACAAGGGTGAATCTGTGTACCTTTGAGTCCGTTTGGGCTGTTGACGAAATCCGTAGCTGTTGGTTGGCGACTTTTCCTTGATTGAGTCGTCTGATTCAGCCGGTTTTGGTTTGCGCAATGCAGATTTCATCGTGGCTTCCGTTTGGGCAGGTAACAGATCTTTGTTGTAGAGTCGAATGTCCCTTGGTTCATAGTTAATCGTCACTCCTTTTGGACGAGTTGGAGGCGTGTAGATTCTTGGGGTTGTAGGTGACATTCGCTCCTCTGTGGTCATTTCGTTGTCATCAATAGACATCGCTTGATCGTCCCACTCTTCTGTTATGCCAGGAAATTCGTCACTGGGCATTTGGTGGTAGTAGGTGTGGTCAGATGTATTACTGGCCATAGCCGGATCGGCTTGAATGAAGACTGTTTGTTCCAGCGGAAAGTAGACAGGTAGATATTCCTCGTACAGTTTCCGGTCGAGTTCTGTGTACAAACTCAGGATGATTCTGACTGGGCCATGATGTTCGAATGAGTCCCTGATTGCTCCGAGGGCAATTTGCGCTGCTGCTCGATTTGGATATCGAAACAGACCTGTCGATATGCAGGGTATTGCCAAGGATTTGATTCGATGTGTTCGACACATGTCCAGTAGATTCGTGTAGAGTTGAGTCAACAGCACTGGCTGTTCTCCTTCAGGTCCTACTCCATGTAGGATGAATTTGGCTGGTAGATTACCACCTGTAGTGAGACGTGCCTCTCCTGTAGGGCATCCGTCGTATTCATCACATTGTCGTTGAACATCTTTTCCAGCAGCTTTTGTTATTACTCCTGCGACTCCTTTTGATCCTTTGAGTCGGGTATTAGCTGCGTTGACGATCGCGTCAACATTTAATGTAATGATGTTCCCTTGGAAGATGTGGATGTGGTTGTTGAAGTTTCCGTTGACGGCATGATTTGAGTACGCAGCTGGTTTGATTGCTCTTGCAACAGCATATTCTGGCCAAACTGGTACGTCTTCATCCGTTGTTGATGTGATTGTCGGATACTCCGGGTATTCCGATTGATTTTCGTTCCTTTCTGGTGGTGGCAAGATTGCCAAAGGTCTTACAATTGCCTTTTGAACTTCTTGGTATCTTGGTGTTGGAGTCACCTGTGGGCTGACATTTGACATTGGAGTTTCGATGATTGGATATTCATCCGGTGTTCTTGGTCTCTTTAGATTTCCAATGTTTTGTGTCAGTATCGACAACGCCATTAGTGAACTGCTGGTATTTGCAACTGGCTTCTGATTTTCTCCAATTGTTGAGCGCCCGGGTGATAAGTCTATGCGTGGTAGATCCGTACTCACAGCATAACTTGACGATGGACTTCCAATTGTATGGATGACCACTTGTGGTTGTTCCACTTCTTTTGGTTCCGGGTCTTTTTGAAGTTCCGGTTGAATTTCCTTTTGTACTTCTATCAACCGAAGTTGTTTCTTCGTTGTTGTGATGTTTTCTTCCGTTGGGCTTTCCTTGGTTGTTTCATCTGGTGACTCCTTATCCAGATTGTCATCAGACACTGCTGATAGTTGAAGTGCGCTTGTTTCTTCCACATCGGAGTCGAATGGTAATGGCATATTGCCTTCATAGAGATCTCGATCTTCTATAATTGCTTCGCCCGTCGATTCTTCATTTGGAGTTGAACTTCTCGGTTCTCTTTCACTGTCGAATTCTCGTAGGAGATTTTCTAGTGACTGTTCACTTGGGCATAGTGAAGTCTTGTAGGTTCTTGCCTGAATGACGTCCTCGTCGTCTGGATCTTCATGTGGTTGTAATTTCGTACCGAACTTGAGTACTTCCGTTTGTCGTATCGGTAAGAGTTTCTTCGTTCGTTCGTTGACAACTCTTGTCAGGTCAGGATCGTATTCGAGCTTGTAGAGACGATCTCTGTTCACGTAGTGAATGTAGTTTTTCTTCCTGACTTCCAAATCGATTCTTGCCACATGGTAGTTGTTTGGAGCGAAGTAGTGAGTGATCAGATATGGACCTTTTCCTTCGCTGGCAAACTTCAATGTCTGTCCACGACTGACTATTGGTGACTTGACTAGTACCAAGTCTCCAATTTCCAATGGTTGAAGTCCAGCTTTCTGGTCGTATCTCTCTTTCATCATCTTCTGTTGTCGCTTCATATTGCCTCTGACGATTGCATGAGCTTCTACCATTCGTTCTCTTGTCCGCAATACGTATTCTGTCAGATCTTTGGCATCCAGAGTTTCTGTAGACATCAGGTTTGCTGTAGGAGCTCTTGCTGGCCTTGCAAACATCAATTCGTGAGGCGTATAGCCTGTTGAAGCATGTGGGGCGTTGCAGTATGCTGCTGCAATGAAGGGTAGTGCCAAATCCCAGTCTGTTTGAGATTTGTTGATGTAGGTTGCAATCATGTTGTTGAGGGTCCGATGGTGTCGTTCGCATTTTCCGTTTGATTGAGGATGGTATGCAGATGTGCATATTTTTGTCGTGCCTACCATCAGGCATATTTGACGGAATAGCTTTGAAACGAATTCGGCTCCTTGATCAGATAGGAGATAACGAGGTACTCCATATCTTGTCACAACTTCTGTGAGAAAGATATTTGCAACCGTTTCCGCTTTGCGATCTTTTGTTGGGTGGCATTCCACAAAACCTGTGAATAGGTCGATGAATGTGAGGATGTAGAGATTTCCGTTCTTTGTGAGTGGGAAAGGGCCAGAGAAATCCATTGCCCATTTCTCTCCAGGTTGATTTACCACGATAGGTTGTAGTGGTGCATGACGGTTTATCGCCGATAGCTTTCTTGCTTGACACTTGAAGCAGTATCGACAGAATTTCTCGATGTCTTTCCTCATTTGTGGCCAGTCGAATAGGGCCATTGCCTTTCCGTGGGTTTTGTCGAATCCGAAATGTCCACCGAAGATAGGGTGTGAATGGCATAAATCCATTGCCAATTTTTGTAGTGATGTCGGCACGCATATGACATGTATCGTCATATCCTTGATTCCTGATTTGTTCTCTTGGACGATTCGATAGAGAATGTTGTTTTCGATGAAGTAGTTCCGACACGAACGGTCGTATTTAGCGAGCATTTCCGTAGGTACTTTGTAGGGAAGCTCTTTGTTTTTGATGAAGTACTTCATGTTGTACAATTCCGTATCTTCGTCTTGCTTTTGTGCCAGGTTGGCTTTGGTTAGTTGTAGCCAGATGTTTCCTTTGTCTTGCGCATAGATTTGCGTGATTGTATCAGGAGGCATCAAGATCAGCAATCCTTTGCAGACTGTGCAGTACCATCTTTTGAGCTTTTTGTCTCCTGCTCCTTTCGATTTCTTGTTGTAGTCGGTGCATTTCTCGTGCCACCAAAGGTCACAATGATCACATTGTACCCAGGGTACTTGTTCGTCTGTTGGATTGGTTTCATCCGTCTTGTGACACTTCTGACAGTCATTGATGTCCTCTAGATTTCCTTCTGGTTCTGTGACTGCTCCGATACAGTCTGTAGTGACTTTGGATTCGTCATAGTTCTTCGGGATATTTCTGCATGTTGTTTCCTTCCAATCGATTGTTGACAAGTCGATTGAAGTCTGAGTAGGTACGGCATCTGCTTCGTACAATGCTTGACGTTCTCTGTCTTCGACAACTAGGTGTCCAGACGCTGAGATTTTGAAGTCGTCGCGATTAGCGTAGATTGTTTGGACGATCCAGTTGAAAGAAGCTCTTTCTTGGTGTGTACAGAAGAATTCTCTTTCCTGTCGGTTTGAGTCGTCGAAGATTTCAGCTTCCATTTCTTCAATTTCCTGGATGTTGCAGACGTATGCCACGTCTTTCTTTGTTTCCTTCGGAAGTGGTACTGATGATGTTGTTTCTGGACGATCTTTGACGTCGAGAATTTTCTTCATTTGTCTTGCGAACTTCTTGTCGTCGGCTGATTCTTCTCTTTTGATTTTCATTTCCGTTTCGAGAAAATCGTCGACCAATTCTTGGTTTCGCGCAACTTTGTGCGGTCGTTTTGGTGGGGCTTTGGTCTTTGGTAGTTTCCTCATCTTCTTCTTGTATTCCGCCGAGCCTTTGCCATCGAGTTTCACGTTTGGGTTGACATCTTTCAACCATTTCTCACAATCCGTCACGGATGGGATTTGTTGATTTTCTTCGACTGGCAAGAATCTTGAAAGTGCATCCGGCACGTAGTGTTCTTTTCCTGCTCGGTGAATTATGGTGTAGTCGAATTCTTCCAGGTTGGCTAACCATCTTGCCATTGTTCCTGTGCATAATTCTCCTTGATTCTGTCGGATTGAGGTGAGGGCAGTGTGGTCTGTAATCACCAGCACTGGTGAACCTAGCAGATAGGCTCTGTAGTGTCTCATCGCCTTGTAGATCGCGTAGAATTCGCGTTTGGTGATGATGTAGTTTCGTTGTGCCTGATTGAGGCCAAAACTCGCGTAGGAAATGACTTTGTCGAGACCATTTTGATCTTTCTGCATTAGACATGCACCAATTGCGTATCCAGAGGCATCCACGTGAAGGTAGAATGGCTTAGTGAAATCCGGGATTGTCACTATTAGGTCTGATAGCAGAAATGCTTTCAGGGTGACGAAGGCTTTCTGACACACTTCCGTCCAAATGAACTCGGCATCTTTTGTCAGAAGAACCGTTAGTGGTTGGACAATTTGTGCGAAGCATGGGATATGCCTTCTGTAGTGATTTGCTAGTCCCAAAAATCCTCTCAGTACTCTTACATCCGTAGGTACTGGGAATTGTGCGACAGCTTTGAGCTTGTCTGGGTCCATTCGGATTCCTTCTGCCGTAATGGTGTGTCCCAGGAAGAGTAATTCCTTGCAGGCAAAGTGGCATTTCTTTCCTTTGATTTTCATGTGTCCTGTTCGCAGTGCTTTGAAGACTTTTCCAAGTGATTCCAGATGTTCTTCGAAACTTGCTGATGGGACGATTATATCGTCAAGGTACACCAAGCAGATGTTGAAGTTGAGATCGGCTAGGATAATTTCCATCGCTCGTTGGAAGACTGCAGGTGATGTGCTTAGTCCCATTGGAGTTTTGACGAAGTGGTAAAGACCCCCTTCAACTCGAAAGGCCGTCTTTTCACGTGATGTTGGTTCGATGACCAAATTGTAGAATCCCCAGTT